>Ga0214544_1000151_pt1 | contig 104429 bp, 52 predicted proteins | sample CNSS3metaG_FD_160074 | JGI IMG/M metagenome (GOLD analysis project Ga0214544, IMG submission 160074) | Root nodule microbial communities from cowpea collected in UCLA plant growth center, Los Angeles, California, USA - CNSS3 | ecosystem: Host-associated > Plants > Roots > Nodule | place: USA...
GATTGGATTTTTTGGATTATCCATATTTAAAAATCTTGATTTATAAAATGGATATCCAATCCATAAAATATATAAAATGTATATTAGATTGAAATCTAGATCCATTAAATGGATTTTAAATGGATTGGATTTTTAATAAAATGGATTATAAATGGATTGGATTGGAGCAAAAGTGGATTGGATTAATAAAATTAGATTTTTTGCCCAACCCTAATATCCGACCATGAGAAAAGCACGATATGTACGAACTAGATACCTGCCTGTCCTTAGGTTTTGTTTTTGTTACGGACAGATTGAGGTTGTTTTATGGTGTCTTAGATTTTGCAATCTTAATTAGATTCGTGAATAGTTATGATGGAACAATATTTTAATTTAGATCACGTATTTATGTTTAACAAGTATTATATTTGATATTTTATAATATTTTAATGATACTTATCAATGAAGTATCTAATTTATAAAATTGTAATACAGTATAATAAAATATTTGAGCAGTGACAAATTTTAGTGACAAAAATAATTAGTCACTAAAAAGTTACTAAATTGATAACTAAAATAGTTTTAAAAAATGATAGTTGATCTCTAAATTGATATTTAAAATATAATTGGTTTTAAAATTGGTCACTAACATTAGCTATCATGTTTTGACTATCAAAATAATTGGTTTCTAATTAGAAAATTTGAATTTACACATTAACAATCATATATTTATTATGTTTGTCAGAATCATTATACACTTTTTAATATTCATATTATCACGTATCATATCGTAATTTTAAAAATAAATGTATCGATATATAGGATATATGTCGTATCTTATCCGATTCGGTATATGTGTATATAAGTAAACACCAGATAAAGCCGTGTTTGGATTTTATGGTTAGTTTATTGTATTAGTAGGAGGGCTGCTTTTGGGCCCATTTTTTATCGGTGGCCCGTGATTGTTCTTGCTGTGTTGCAACTGTTCATGTTGGACCAAAAATCAGATTTGTGAGATGATACAAGACATATATATTTATATATAGAAAAATATATATATATATATATATATATATATATATATATATATAAATTCTTTCTAAAGTTATTTGTTCAAACTGATTTAATCCGTCAGTTTTTTACCTATTCTAAAAATATTCAATAAGATGCAATTATTATACTCATTACCACCTTGGTTTCCAATTTGATTAGTTAAACTAGCGTGCCAAATCGAGTTTTCAGAACTAGGATTATAACTTAACATCTTTAAATTAATTTAAAAATTCGCATAATTTGTGTTTAAGTTTGAAGTTACTTTTTTCCTCTTTCAATTGTTGTTGATAAAGAAAATTTCAACCAACATTATAAAAATAACTCTAATTCTAAATATTTTAAATATTTGTGATGAAATAAACTATAAAATAGTATTGATTTATGTTAATCAAATAAAATCTTCACCAATATCAATTAACTTTTTTTAACAAAGTTTTGTTCTTAAAAGATATTATAAACTAAGATAATCTAATAAAATCATCGTGATTTCAAATTACTAACAATTATTTAAAAATATTATGTATAGTTTATTATAACGTATATTTATATGTTTTAGTAGTTAAAAGAATTGAAAATATAAACTAATAGTAGGCGAGCATCGGGTAAAACCGAAAATTAGCGTTTGTGGCCGGCGATTGAAAACCCTGTGAAGGTGTTGTAGAGGAAGGCGAAGAAAATCGTATAGATGGGTCTAGCTTTAACCGTCGGAGTCTTCGGTGTTCTGGTTCTATTTCACGCCGCTTATTCAACTATCCACTGTATTCTACTACCGATTCTTACGATTGTTTTACTCTTGATTATGTGTTTGAGCGTTAGGGCTCGTGGATCTGAAATTGGATCTGATTTTTGTTCCAGACAGGGGTCTGTTGAAGATTACAGAGGAGGAGTTTTCAGGGCCTCCATACAACGTAATTTCATTAATGCTGCAACCTAGGGTTTAATTTCATGTAATGTATCTCATTTTTTTTTTCTGGAATAATGCAGGTGGTGATTGAGCTGTTTGTTGGGCTTATGCTTTGTTTCTGGGCTGCGCTCACTGTGCCCGGGAAGTTTAAATCCATTCACCCTCACTCCGAGGAGAACAGGTAACTAAAATTAATGCTAGGATGGATGTAGCTGTAACCAGATGAATGTGAACTGATGAAACTGATTGTGAAATAACATCTCTTATTTCTATGTTTTTGTTTGGATTAGACGTAGTGAATCTTCTAGGAGAATTAAATTTTTAATTATTAGTTTTGGAAGATTGAACTTTATGTTAGGCACCCTTATGAAGAAATTTTTTGTATTTTTCTTTTCCTTTGGAAGCGTTTATCGAAGTATATATTGTACTAACTTAAGTTTCTCACAGTAGGTGTTGTTTTGGGCTTCTGTCATTTTATTTAGTTATTTTCGTGTGTTTTGATCTCACGTTAGGGGCATAATTTGATAGGATTATGATTAATTAATGCAAATCTCTTCTTGTGATTTTCCTGTGTGATATGTACCAATCAAATCTTTTGTTTTCTATCATGCTTTATGAAGTGGATGCCTTCCTTGATGGTTTAGAATGGAGATTGTAGGAGGTATGATCTGTATGTATGAAACCAATAATTGTTGATATGTCTTCATTGATGTAAGGTATCAGGACCTCTCGTAAGTCTGCTTAATAGACAGTTAGTAGGCAAATGGGAACTGTAAAAATAAAAGTGGGGAGGGAACTCAGGACAGTTGGGGTTTAATTGAAATATCAAGTAGAGGAGAGCCCAGATCTCGAGTACCTGGCACAAGGGTTATTTCGTCTGGACTATCGTTGTATCTTCAATTTTGCCTCAGAACTTGTATTTCATTGATACAGATCAAGAAATAGGGATTTTTGTGTCAATGTACACTGTTTTATTTCCATACTCTAATCCAGTTCTGTTACCGGAGTCCATTATTAGGGGTCACTTAAGTTACTCTTGTCAAGTTCTGAATTCATACTCTGTTGGTAGATTATGGGTGGCTGGGTTTGATTTGACTAATATACTCACTATCCACATCATTAATAAAAAATGAGAAAGAAAAAGGGAAATTTTATGCACGTAGATTATATTTGGTAAGACATTGACTTAGTTTCTAGTTCTTTTTATTAGCTTAATAACTTGTTTGATTTTATATTTGTCCATAGGTTCCGACACTTTATCTAAAAAAATCTGATTATTTCATATAGAATAGAAGTTTTTTTGATGGAATCCTGAATAAACCTACTGCTTTGGATCTGTATGGACCCCCTTATTTCATTTACAATTATAAATTGGACGGGCCTTACTTCAAAATTCTTGATCATATTGTCACCTGGGTATTTAGCTATTTATCTAAAGGCACTTATCTGAAAAGTTTTTCTTGAAAACCATTGTCATTTCTTTGGTTGTGTTGTTTGCTTGGTTGAGGGATATGCCTTCATATAGTAGTCCTATATTCTGGCACTAGTGACAAATATTACATAGTATGGAATTACGTGGATCCCCATAAGCTGATTTTCTCTATGCAGGATTGTCTCTTTACCTGCCAACCTAGACTTCATGATCTTCAATCACCGAGGTAAGGTCTTTCCTGTGGAACTGGATGCGAAGCTGAGACAATGAGGACTGCTATCCCTCACACGAGGAGGAAAAAATTTACTCTAGAAAATTAAAAATTTGGGATTCGCATTTGAGTGTCCGTTGTTTGATGCATGAGTCTGGCAGTTTTCTTCTGTATCTTGTACTTCCTTTACTGACCACTTGACATAGTAATTTAGACAGGATGTTATTATTTGAATCATACTTATAAAGAGTTAGCTTGCACTTTCAACCATGTCCTAAAAAATTATTTGCTAAATGAAGCATCAGTAAACATTTTAGTGGAGTTATATGCTTTGTCTGTCGAAAAGGACAGCAAGTTATCTCAATCATTTAGAGGAATGAGTCCTTGAGTGTGTGATGATTACCAATAATTTTGCCCAATATAAAATGGGGTGTTCAAATTCAAAGCTGGTGTTGCAAGGATGTAAATTATGATTTGTGAATCAATGGATGTTAACGATAGAAGTCTTGAATTCAAGGATGAAGTTATATTTTTACATATGCGATTCGCATATTTCAGCCTGGTTAGGAAAAATACCATTTGCATAAAACTGTTAAGTTACTGATTTTTCACTTTCACTTCCAAACAACCATGAACTTAAACAGAAGTTTCTGAAGAGAAAAGGTTCTCTTTCAACCGTCCCTCGAGCTAGTGCAGCACAATATCATTTTTCTTCCAGCACCCAAACACTTCCGGAATTAATTTTCTGGAATACAAAAATAGTTCCGGTTTTGTTTTTACGGATAGCAATCAGCTTTCCTGTTAAAAAGTTTCTGATAACTGTTTTGACGTGGTGATGAAAAAATTTGTATGGGTGCAGGAATCAACACCCGTGTTCAAATTAGGAGCGTCAAATAAATGGATCAGTTCAATTTTTGTTAGATCGTAATGGATCGGATCAAAATATCTAGACAAGGACTTCCTCCACCCTATCAAATTTCTTGGTGCACCCATAAAAAACTTCTAGAAAATTATTTACTTAATAGAAGTGAGGTAATTGTCTACTTGAACAAAATTTATAAATTTGTTTTAATATGTTATGGAAAATAAATTCCGAAATGATAGGGTGTAGGGATATGGTGCAAGAAGTAATAGCCTAATATTTATTTAAATTATTTTGATTTGTTAAAGATATAATTGAAAATCCAATCTAATTCATGTTTTAATAATTTTATTGATGATTGAATATACAATCCATCCATAAAAATACTATTTTAAAAAAATATACACGATATTTTTAATGATACTTTTAGAGATGTTTTCAAAAATAAATTTTGTAGGAAAAAAATAAAAAAATATTTTTTAAAATTTTCAAAAAGGTAAATTTAATATTTAATAGTAAAAAAATTGGTTGGATTAATCTTTATTAATAAGAAGTTCATTAAATTTTGAGAAAGAACGAATGAATCATTAACCTTGGATAAAATTAAATGAATGATTTTGATTATGGATTTTCTTTATATTTTTATAGTGGTAGATAACTAGAAAACTTATTTACTAAAACTTGAATGTAAAGACAATAATTGTTAGAAAGAAAATTATATTTGGCAACTTCCTTTAACATTACAATTAGTTCACAACCAATTTATAGTAATATCTTAATCAAAAAGCATTGTTAAATATAAATATAACGTAGGAATTGCCAAATATTAATACACGGAATTTTCAAGAGTTATTCTATTTCTTTTAAAGACTTACAATTATATCACCTTTCTTGTTATAAACACAACCAAGACCTTTCAACTTTCCTGAATTTCTTGCTCAATCTTATTCTCTTGAGATTATTTTGACTGTGATAGGGAATAATTTTCTTGTTAGTTTTTATTAGTGAGAAGAGTTAAACCACAACTTTTCTTACCTTCCTTTCTAAATTTAACCAAATTAATTTTATTTTTTCAACAAGAGGAATCAATCATTTATATAATCTAAGAAATCATGTTAGACATGCTTCAAATATTGTATTAGTCGAGATTCATCTGGAATACATATAGTAGAGTTGAGAAAGATTTTTCCCGGACGATACTTTTGGTTGCAATGGTATTATAGATCCTCCCTTCTCTCTAAATGACAACACTTTCCGTTATTAAAAAACGTGTTGTTATTCTTTGTCTTCTTGTTGGTGTATTAGTTTAAGCATTGTTGAAAAGTTCTTTCCATATTGAGCTTCCAATGATTAATTATTTAAAGAGTTGGTCTCTTTTTCTAGTCTCATTTTAGAATACTATAATCTAATGCCGGAAGCACTTGATGAGCCATAGGGTTTCCACACGCAAATGGAAATTACATAAATTTAATATAAATAAAAAAATGAGAGAATTGAATATATGAGAGCATGGCGTATGGTCAACATCCCCATTGTCGAGCTCAGAACAAAGGGAAAACAACTCCATGTGATGCTTCATGAGCTGTGAGTATCAAAATATAAAAACTACTAATATTAAACTTGGAAAAATAATTGACCATATTATCAGGCTGCTTGGGATTAAAAAATCCAAAAAATAAAATTATTATAAATAATATGAATGAAACAATTAGTTAAATCAACTTGAAATAATTTAACTATTTTTATTTAAATTATAAAAATTATTGCATCAATCTAATGAATATATGAGAATGGAATTGGACTTGTGATGAGGTAGTTTGGTCTGATTAGTGATTGGGCCAGCTCTGATCAACATCTCAAATCCACATTAGCAAGAATTTTATCTTGGACTAATATAATCCGGTGCGTAATTTTTTTTTTATCTGTATTTAATTGTTAGTAGCTGTAAGAAGATTTGAACCACAACCTCTTCTACATTTCTTTTGTTTAAATTCTTCTACATCTAAGTGCGTAATCTAACTGTTTAATTATTAAACTTTTTTATTTAAAAATAATTAAATATGATTAAGACAAATTTAGGGTGTTGATGAAGAATATTTATTTTGGTCTTGATAAGATGGGAAAAGAGATATGGTTGGCTAGCTTGACACATAACTTTGAAATTTCACGATTTTAATGTGGAAATTGTGATGAAAACAAGATGATAATGTGGATTTTTATAAAAAAAACAAAATAATGAGATTGAGAAAAAGAGAAAAAGAAACATGAATTTGTTGAGAGACGGTGTGGAGGAGTCTTTGCCTGTTGGCACTGAAACACGTCATTTAATGCAAAATTTTCATTTGTTTAGTCGTTTTCTCTTCACGCGGGACATCGTACGGACTATGTTTACAATAATCTCTCTTTTTTTTCTCTTTTCTTATATAAAATATTTCATTGTAACTTTTTATCATTTATGTTGTGTTTGTTTAGAGTAATTTAGTGTATAGGATTAAAGGGATTTACAGTAAATTTCACAAATAGATTTGATAGATTGACCTCTTCTTGCATGACTGATGAAAATAAGAAAGTCAGTCTATCTTAAAGTACAAAAATAAACTTTTATGTTGCATTGTACATTTTTAAAAATATATATATATATATATATATATATATATATATATATTTTTCTTATAAAATTACTCAATTTTAATTTATATTAACTTTAAACAATCAATATTTTATTACTTAATTTATCAATATTTTATTTCAACTTAATTTATTCAAAATTCATTTTAATTTTATATAAATTTTTCAATTTTAATTTCTTATATTAAATACTAACCCACATTCCATAATAATATTTTTTAAACTAATTATTCACCTACAATTTATTTAAACTTAATTTCTATCAATCCTATTTTATTTAAATATAATTTTATCATATTAAACTTTTTTAATTTAAATAATAATTCACATTTCATTTTAACATAACTTACATTTATTATATTTTATTTTAACTTACTTTTATGATTATGGATAAAATAGTAATTCTCTAATTTTAATAATTAAAATATTTTTTTAATTTATTAAATTTATCACACCATTTACTATTTTGCCATATTTAATTCCTTACTATCATTTTTTTTATCCAAACAATTCATTTAATTTCTTATTATCTTTCCTGTGATCCAAACAATTCCACTTTTATAACTCTTTTTTCTCAAATTCCTTTACTCAAATCCCTCCTTGTAAACAGACTCGGCCTGAAAGATAAAATATAAAAATATGTGTTTGAGTAAATTGTGTGATGAATTGACTTCGCAATGATTCATAACTATTTCCCAATCATTCTCCGCCGGTGTCCTTCAAATTTGTTTATCACAATTTTCCCAGCATTTAAAATTTCGAAAATTCTTTGAACTTTCATGTGTACGAAACAAAAATCACGACACTGTAGCTTAAACTAAATGGATGGAACGGAAGGGTACGTACGGGAAACAGAGGGAGAAAAAGTGGAATCTCATAGTTTGGCTTTTCACGCGTAAAAGGAAACCATTCGTCATGTGCCACTCAATTTTCTTTTTCCCCTTTCACTTATATTTTTCCTATGCCTATTTACAGAACCTATTTCAAATTTCTAATTAATACACACTCACTGATTATAATAATAATCACCATCTTTTTTCGTAACTGTCTACGTCAAACCATCCACCACTCATTTTCCTTCTCCTATAATAATAATATTTCGGGAGATGCGCACATGTCTGGGTTACGTAAAACTTTGTAATTACGTCATCACAATGTTAATGAAATATGATTTTTTTTTTATCTGGTAATTAAGAAATAAATTTAATGAGTAGCATTATCCTATATATGTAAAATATACCTGCACTTGCATTCTGGATATTATGTTTCTGATTTACCATGTAAGAGTGATGAGAGCCATATATGTATACCAGACAGCTACTTCATCACTGTAACATGAATAATGCACTATGCATTGAATGAGCTTCAGCATTCTCATGTTATAACTCATTTTCCATAATATATGCAACAAATTCGAGTATATCTGATCAAAACTAAAACATGACCAACTATATCGTATATATTTTCCTTTCTGTAATATTTGTGGAATAAAATCATCACACAAACAATGTCATATGTTCAAGCTACATTGAAAAAAAGAAAAAAAGAGTATTCGCAATGGCAAAAGGTAAAGCCATCCATTTTATAATTAGATGTCAAACCTTTGCCAAATGTGTGAATAGATCTGTGTAACAGCTCAACACATATTGACAGAGTGTTTGTTAATTGAGTCGTTTATTCTCTATAATCTTCTGAAGTTCTTCAGGGCTGCAAGGAACTGCAAGTGCACCCTTCTGTCGAAACCCATACTCTTCACGAGCTTGCTCCAGAAGCTTCAAGAAAGCAGGATCAGTTAAATAATCCAACTCAACAACGAACCTTTTGGTCTCTTCACCATGCATTGCAATAACAGCAAAATGTCCTTCCTTAACATCTTCCGGCACCCATGTCGCGTTTTCGTTTTCCTCGTCAATGTCACTCACATAGCAAACCCTTCTCGTACGCGCTCCATTGGGTGCCAAGAATAACGGAAGACCCTTTATGACCTTTGAGATCAAAGACTTGAGCATCTTCTTCTTTCCAACCTCCATCACTCTACAATGTTCTTGCTTATTGACAACGACGATAGTACTGTGTGCTAGCTGCTAGATTCAGTTAGTGTTGAAACAAACCAGCTTTTGGATCTTTCAGTGCCAGTGTCCGTAGCATATATATATGTGTGTGTGTGTGGATTTTATAAAGCATAAATAATGTAATCGGAATATTAGAGCATATGAAAGACACAGGAAGTTTCTCTGGTTGCATGTGGAGCCATGTCTAATTTTCCGCGTGCTGCAGCTAGGTACGTACCATTTAATGCAAGTTTGACGCGTCGGTTTGTTCTCTAATTTTATACGCGGGGCTTTTCTTCTTAGCCCCAAATTTGTTTAGGCCTAATGTGCTGTACCATAATTGAGAACCAAAGTACTTTATCCTTTTCGGACTAATTTGCTGTCTTTATGACTATCATATTATATAATTTTTTTTTAATATGTAACTACTAACAAACGTACTCAACGAAAGTGTGAAGGCAAATTTGGTGTTGGTCGGGTGGAATTAAAGTAATGTCAAGTTCAAAAGTCATGGATTACGTTTGCTACAGAAACATCGTGGCCACACAACAAATCAAGGTTTTCATGACGGTGTTCTTCGTACGTCCTCTAGATGTCGGCGCGATGAGATTTTTCAACCTGTGTGTTCATACATCAATAACACCCTTTCCTTTCTTTTCTTTTTTCCCTCTCTCTGCCCATAATTCTGTCAGTAATATTAGAAATAAATTACGAGCACTTCTCCATTGTGTTCTGAGCATGTCAACTTTAAAAAAACTTATTAATTATATAGTAAACCATTGGTACAGTTATATATATATATATATATATATATATATATATATATATATATATATATATATATATACTTAAAATAATTGCTACTGTTGTCTTAAATGCGTCCATTTTCTTAATTGTACCAATCATTTAGAATGAGACTGTTCAATTCAAACTCAATCCTTAACATTTACTTAGCATGTTATAATATTTGGAAAGGAATATTTCTTCATTTATTTGTTTTTGGTTGAATAAAGCACGTTGAATGGATATAGAGTGGAATTTGGACAACATGATGGAATAGTTAAAATCGATTACACCAATGGTAATATAGATTTATAGAACGAATTGCTATCTACTATTTTCCTTTTTTATTTTTTTATCATTGTAAAAATTTATTTTTTTAAGAGATGAATAATCAATTGAGTATAACAAATATTGACGTATTTCATTTTTAATATAATTAGAAAATATTAACATCTTAAACTCCATTAATAGTTAATGTAATTGAATATGTGTTTAATCTTTGATAATTATCAGTTGTGTTTATTAAAATAAGAAATAATTGTTGTTAATACACAAAGAAAAATTAAGAGTTTTAAATTTATAAAACAAAAAATAGGATAAAAAGTTTTTATTGCATAGTATTATGAGTTTAAGTGTGAGTCTAAGTCGCATATTGAGTAGAAATGAAAAAATTCAGTACCATATAAGAATGTTGTTTTAAGGTTTTTGGTTAAAAGTGATGTCAAAATGTTATATGTGGGTTTGACTCATGTTTCATTTGTGTTATATCTCTCCAGTAATCCTGGAAAGACTCAACATATATTAACCTTAATTTTATCTTTAATAATTACAATTAGTAAATGTTAAATATGTGTTCAATTACCTTAAGTTTTAACCAAGTTTAATTAAAATTAATGAAATTAAGAGGATGGTTTAAATGTCAAAATTTTTTAATCCAATAGATTAACATAATACTGAGTTATAATGTAAATGTCAAGAAGCTAAATAAATTTTATAATATTTATTACAAACATTAAATAATTTATTGATCATTAAATAACAATGAAAACTATTTTTTTTATTAGTATAAAAATATTCACATAAATTATTTTTTTCCTTTTACTCACTCTTTCCATTAAGTAGATAGAAAATTATCATTTCTTCTTGTTCCCATTAATCTGGATAACACAATTTTTCTAATCTATTATACTATCTTTCTTTGTCATTTCTTTGCCTTTTTCTATCTCTCACACGAATGATGAAGGAATTGAGTAGAACTAATTGGAACAGTCCCTTACTTCCAATGAATTTGATTGAAATTAAGTTGGAGGTTTTTCGTTAGGATACTAGTTAAGAGGTAATTAATAATAATAAAATTTATAATTAAGTGTGACATTAAATAAGTTTTGACCACAATAATTATTGATGTAATTTTATTTTATTTTAAAAAACAAAAACATCCACAAATATTATACAACTATAATTGATAATTTAATTGATGCTAAAAATAAAAGTTAAAATAAATAAATAATAAAATAATTTTAACATAGTTGTAATTGTAATGTAGTTAAATAAAGTTTTATTAAAAATTATAAAAATTATAAATATTAATAAAAATGATTAACACAATATAATATTAAATAATATAAAAATCATTAAATAATTTTATTACGTAATCAAAAATAAAATAGAAAGTTAAATTGAAGAATGAATAAAAAAGTTATATATAGATTTCCACCAAACAGTATTAATAATAGAGAAATACTAAATTTGATTATATTAAATTTGATTATTTAATTATTTTGATTATACAATATAACTACTTTAAAATTATTTAATTAATTTTTATTTTTTTTCCATCAAAGAAATTATAATATTTTATAGATAATTTGTCCTTTAAATAAAATAAAACAACATTAATAATTATCAAGGTTAAAATTAACAACATTAATAATTATCAAGGTTAAAATTTATTTAATATCGTGATTAACTGTTAAATTTTATAAAATTAAATATTTATTAATTAATTCGTTAACAAATTATATAACTAAAAATTTAAAATAAAAAATAATAATTCATGAAGTACTTTTTCGTCATGATTTTCATGATAATTAAGTAGCATTTTCCTTCCCAAAAAAGTAGCAGTTTCAAAAAATGCTTAGATATTATTATAGATAACCAAGATTGAAAAGTGAAAAGAATTCAAAAAGTCTTATTTGAAAGTGAACGTGACTTTAAAAAAAAATAAATAAATAACTGCGACTTAAATAACTAGTGTACTAGACTATGGTATGAGCTTTATTTCTGGACCACTGAATTCAAGCACTTAAGAAAAATGAAAGAAAACAAATTAAGTTAGGATAGCAAAAAAGAAATGAGAAAAAAAAAAACAAACATTTAAGAAAAAAATTATTTTTGAGCACAATCGAAACGAAAATTGTATGTATATTCTGATTAAAAAATTGAATTTATAATTATTTTGTTAGGTAAGAAAGCTAAATAGTTTGAACTCTTTTTTGTGCATGTGCTTATTTGATCTCTTTGACTGACACATACTAAGAATTTTTTGGGATGAAGTAAGATACTGGGTTAGGGTTTCAACTACTTTGGTGTGTATTGCAAGTAATGAAACATTTCTTTCAACATTCTATAAAAAAATCCATTTTTAATGTTATTATATATACATACTTGAACCACATTTTCAACCATATGGGGACATGTGCCTCCTATCAATCTCAATTTTTTAATACTACTATACTTTTAATTAAATTAAATTAGCATCCTATCTCAATACTCTTTAAGTTTTTTTCTTCTATATATAGTTCTGTCTAATAAATAAGAAGACAAAAGAAATAATATAATTAAATATGATTTAATTTTAAAATTATTATTTACAAATATTTAATTTATTATTAATACCCTCTTTTTATTCATACATATTACCAATTTTATTTGTTTTTATTAATGTGAATATTAAATGAAAATGAAAACGTAAAACAAAGATGAAGACATTAAACAAAAAGGGGATGAGAGGTTTTAAACGAAAAAAAAAAAAGAAAAAAAAAAAAAGAGGGCTCATGGTTGGTCTATTGATCTCAGAGCCCAATAGCGATGGGCAAATAATCTGTTTTATTGCTTAAACTCTATTTAATCATATTACAAACATCTTTTGCAAAAATATTTTGATAACCAATTCCAAAAAAATGAAATCAATTTTTATAAAGAAAGATTAAATTTATAAATCATTTTTCATTAATTAATACAAAATCAGATTTTTAGCTCATATATTAACTAAAATGGAGAAATTGATTTTTTATTTATAGAAGTGTTTGTAAATAAATTTGTTCCAACATATGGTCGACGCCATTTTATTCATCAGCTTTTGCGGCGTTTTCTTTCAATTTCTTGATTGGAGGCTGAGATTAAGTTTTAGATTTTGAGAAAAGCTTGCACCATGATAGAATATCTCTATACATGTAATTTCTTTCAATAGTTTGTGTTTTTGAAATTAATTTTCTTATTTTTAATGTGTAATTTAATTCGGTTATGAAAATTCTCGTCCAAGAATGACTTCATGACATTTAATTTCATAGTTATATCAAAAAAAGACTGCTAATCAATAAACTCATATCTAATATATATATATATATATATATATATATTATTGTGTACAATAATATAATATAGGATTAAATATGTTTTTATCCTTAAGTTTCAGTGAATTTTGGAATTAGTCCTTATTCAAAACTTTATACCAATTTAGTCCTTCATCTTTAGAAATACGTAGATTTAGTTCTTTCTACCAATTTTTGTTAAGTTTATTTAACATTTTAAACGCATTTTATGATAATATTTGAGTTAACATTGAAGCCAAAATATATCAAACAGTATAAACAATTCAAATACTATCATAAAATGCACTTGAAACGTCAGATAAACTTAACAAAATTTGGTTAAAAGAACTAAATTCACCCATTTTTTAAGATGAAGAACTAAATTAGTATAAAGTTTTAAAGAGGGACTAATTCCAAATTTCACTGAAACTTGACGGACCAAAAACATATTTAACCCTATAATATAATAAAATAAGTGTTTTCATCTTCATTTATGCCTTTTACTATCAATTGATTTTAGTAGTACTTTATTTTGTCTCTCTTAAACAAGGTGTTATATTTGAACTTTGTTAATGAAGAAACTTCTTGGTTTGAAAATTAAGTGTTTTATTTTATTGTAAAAATAATAGATAATGTGAAATACCTTTTTAGAAATATAAGAAATTGTCAAAGTTGTAAATATTTTATACATATAAAAAATATTTTATTCTCAATTCACCTACATGTGTAACACATGTCCAAATTCTAGTTTTTTTTTTTTTTCGTTTATCTTCTTACGTTAACTTTTTTTAATATTTTAATAAACATATATTTGAAAAACAAGAAAACATCATTCTTCATTTTTTTATTTATTTATATCTTATCTCTTTTGGTGGTTTTCAACGTAGTGGTTGGATGTCTTCCTCTCAAAACTATAGTCTTTATTTTAATTCACCATCTCAAGATCCAAACACATTCAGAAGTATCTTAAAGTTTTAAAGTATCTGAGATAAAATAAAATATAAAAATAAGAGACATAATTTAATTTTAAATTAAAAATGGATAAAATTAATTAATGTAATATCATGTTAACATGCATGCATGTGTATATGCCTTCTTATAAGGAGAGGAAGTTTAATTAAATTGAATTGTGAAAAGTAAAAAAAGAATGCCTATTTATAAATTTAGGATAACCTTTTTTTGGGAGGCATTTTCTTTTCCTATATTAACATGAAATTTTGAGTGTTGAAATTATAAAAAAAACTTAGTCAAGATACTCACTTCAAATGTAATTACATTAAATGATTGTATGATAGTAACATTTTAAATCAATTCTTTGACACACTGATAAGCCATTATGAATTGAACTACGATGTCCTTATCACTTATAAAGTAGTATCAATCACACACCCATTATAAGATCACCCTGTTAGAATCTATGATTGTGTTTTGTTAACATTGTTAATTATTATTGATTAAAACTATGATACGGTCTAGTTTTTACATGTAAAAAACACAATCATGAACTGTGTGTTCCCTTGTAGAGGGTTCTTATGTAATAGAAAAGGAAAATGATTTTTTGACTACTATATTTTAACAACTTTTTTTTATTTAAGTGTCATCTTTTAAGTGATTTTTTATTTTTTAATTTTTTCATTTTTAATATTTCAAAACTATTTAAAAGATGACACATCATATCATAAGATAAAGTTGTCAAAATTTAGTAATCAAAATATTATTCTTCAATGAAAAAACACAATGTCGGTTGTTTCATTCTTTAATTGGAAGGTATAGTAGTTTTGGTTTTAGGTCAAAATCACCTGTAACTGTTCCCATGTTCTTCCCTGCTCCATACCCTGGGGATAGAGACTGGAATCTGCACTGACACGAAGAAAAACTTAAAAGCTTGCATGATCAACTTCGTATATTCACATGGGTTAGAGCAGAGTCTGCATGATTGAAGTTGTGATGCAATAAGACAAACTAGGTTTCGTTTCTTCAATCACAATTCTAAATTCAACTTTTATGTATTTCATCTCATTCACATGGGCTACACCAGTGTCTGCATGATTGAACTTGATGATGCAGTAAGAGAAACTAGGTTTCATACATTCAAAACACAAAGATTGAATTCTTCTTTTGTGTGTTTCATCTCCTTAAATCGGAATTTAGGAGTGATTTTAAAAAATATTACTCTAATGAAATCGATACATACATTCTGATCAATGTAATAGATATTAAATAGAGAAAAAAGAGTTACATTATAAAAAATATAAAAAAGTTGCATATTAGTTACAAAATTTTTTTAGCTATTCTGTAGTTAACCGTCGATAAATTTTACATAAATTAACTATCAAATTTTTACAGAATATTTCATAACTAAATCTAAATAACTAATTAGAGAGATATAATTCCGTTATTCATGTAGTTAATTTATTGCTTGTCCTTCGTTAGTTGAAGTAATAAAGTATTATAATTTCTAACTAATTTGATTTTATTTGCGATTTTAGTGAGATGAGTTTGTAATTAATTCGTCATAACACTATTGATATGTAACTAATTTATCATAATTTTATTTTTATTAATTCATAACTAATTTATTACAATTTTATTATTGTTTATCTGTAACTAATTTGTCATAATTATATTTTTATTAATCAATAATTAATTTGTCGATTATGTTTTTGTTAATTCATAGTCGATTGATCATAATTTTATTCTCACTAATTCATAATTAATTTCTAATTCTATTCTTTTATATTTATATTAGACATATATATTTTATTTATTTATTTATATTTTATATTTCAATACATACCATTATATTTAAAAATTAACATTCACCAAAAACTTATTTTCCTAACATAAATTAAAAAAGATTAACATTATCTGAAGGTTAAAATTATAAATTTTATCGATTAAAACTTGTCACTAATAACATTTCTGATTATTTAAAAAACTATCAAAATTACATGTTAAAAATAATTTATGAAAATAAACTTAAATCGCATTGATATTTTTACTAAAAAAGGTAGCAGTTAAAAAGCACTACAAAATTGATCATTAGGTCACACTCAATCCAGAACCATAACCAAAATCAGGTTTTTGTCTCCATTATATGTTCATTTGTAAATACGTAATTCTTTATTTATTATTATCACATTGATTTATGGAGCATAACAGTCTTTTCAATACGTCATACTTGGGTATATTTTATACAAATCTCAGATATCTTCAACACTATAACGAATTAAAGAATTGAACACATAATGAAATAATATTGAACAAGAATGGAAGAAAAGAAAATGTGGATGCTCCGTTTTGGTGTTAATGTATGCAGGGTGGGGCTCCATGCATGTGTTGCACTGCTGCTCAACGTGCCTTTGGTAAGCTGCTGTAATTAACATAGGTTTCAAGTAAATTTCAAAGTCCAACTTTCTAAAGTTAATATTAATATTTAATGAACATTGTTACTCATAGTCCTCATAAAATGTTGTTACATTTCTGAACTATTGACTCAAGAAGTGCGCCACTGAAGCATCTTTCCAAGTTTCACGAATACTCTTACAAAAACTTGATCGACAACAATTTTTTCAAACTTTGGGCCACCTCACACCCGCATAACTTTTCAGTCACTAATTTTCACTCTAACTTCATAAAAATGGCCTTTTTTCCGTAAAGCTATATACTCTTTGACTCAAACATGTAGAATCTTTACATTCACCGTTCACATATCTCCTTCGAAGAGATCACATGCACTTTTCTAGCTCCACCTTTGTCTTTCCAAACAAAGGATTAACACTTCTGGTCAATACAGAGGTGGAATAACAGTAGTTTGAATCCTGCAGACTGCTCTGCTAGCCATAGAAACAAGTTACTATTTTTTAAGTCTTTCGCTTGTTTAAAATCAATTTCTTAATATAGTTTTAAAGTTATGAAGCTGAGTTTATTCTAACGATATATGTTATTTTTTAAATTTATTATGTTATCCATTGTCCAACAATTTATTAATATCAAGTTTTACTTACAAAATGTATATACATTGGTACGACGAGATATGTTGAAAGTCTCATACTCATTAAAGATAAAATCAATTCATAAATATATAAATGGATGTATCAGTATTTTTTCAAATCCGTTTTACATCGGTAGTCAATGTTAGACGAAATTTGAAGAAACACATTGGTAATGATATCTCTAATTTCTCAGTCCATACTTCTGAAAAAGTAAATCTTTATTTTATCAGCGATGATTTTGAATCAAGAACTCTCACAAATGTGTTCGATGTTTGTTTAATAACACGTACCTGAGCTTTGGACGCTTCAACAAACAAAATTAAGTCACCGACAAAGCATAGTGAGAGATAATATACAAGAGTTGAATAGGTTTCCAACATTTTTTGGAGGTAACAAGATTTATAATAAGATGTGTGAATCATGTGTGAATCTTTTCAAATAGAAGACAGAGATAGGGGAAAAGGATCCTTGTCTTATCCCTTTATTAAGAAAGAAAGGTTCCGAAGCCTTCTCATTTCACAACATGTGTATGTTCACTTAGGATATGCAATACTAAACAAAATGGACAAAAATAATACTATTTTGTAGGAAGAAAAAGATTTCTAGAGACAAAAGGAACAGATGAGTTTGTATATATCAGAAACCTTCATTCCATATTGTATATCCAAGACCATCTTCATCCCAGTCATCAATTTTTCTTTCTTCTGCTCATAGCAGTACGTACATGGAAAAAATTGGTGTCTGTAACTTCGCAACTATATATATACTGACAAGGTCTTAAGTATTCAAAAAATTTGCAACCAGTCTTATAAAAAAGAGAGGAAATACAAGCAATTTGGAAGCTCTCATAAGCTATTGCTGTTTGTAGTGTTTAAAGAAATCATATTAGTTTAATCTGTATTCTGAAAGAAGTCATAAAAATAATCATAACTATATAAGTTAGTCAAAGCTAAGGCTAGATTTAAAAATGTCACAACGATTCACTTACGGGGCAATATCCATGCTAATCTGCTTACGTTATTATTTATTTCCAAGATTAATGTCCTTCCTTGTATATATCATATAAGAACTCGTTTGTGAAATATTCATGTAATTCAGTAGGTATCCATGGTCAAAATGTTTTGCTTTATTGAAAATAAACAAAATGTCCGTTCCCAACGAGACAACACTAATAAGAGAACCAGATGGTAATAGTTAAACTGACAAATAAAAATTTGAGGAATGTTTTGCACTGTCTTTCTGTACAGAATTTTAAGAACAGAAAAGAAATTGACGAGAAACAGAAGATAAAAACAAAAGTGTAATCCAAGTATTATTAGTTGTTTTTGAATAAAAGTTACTTTAAACACAGGTAATATTTGTTTGAGTGTGTGCATGAGGTTTTCATTTAGCAAACTTCACACTGCATTTCATATATATATATATATATATGGCGACAACATTATTACAAAGAAAGTAAGTAGAACAGGAACAGAAAAATTACAACAAGGGAAGTCTCATTTCATGCAACTGGAATCCCCTTGTTCCTATTCTTTTCCCTTCCAATGATTCTCTTGAGTTCATCAGGTTGACAAGGGATTGCAAGTGCTCCCACCTGAGAGAACCCGAACTCTTCTTCAGCTTGCTTTAACAACATGACAAAGTCAGGGTGATCCAAATACCCCAATTCAATGAAGAATCTCTCAGGCTTCCACCCTTGAGTTGCAACCACCACAAAATGGCCCTGCTTCACCCCTTTTGAACGTGAGAAAGAGTTTTGTAGTTTCCTCATCACAGGCACCACTACTCCAAGCCCTCCCATCCACACTCCCCAAGAACAGCTTCTCCATGTTTTACCCATGCCCAGAGAGGAACAAATAGTAATAACCAAAACAAGTTTTTTTGGAAGTTCTTACATGCAACGCAGGAATATATATAGTGCCATGTGTGGCCAAAAGATAAGAGTCAGGTGACAATGGAATTGGAGTTCATAATTGCATCGATCGGGGTGGGGACAATGACATGTGAGCTTTCGTTGGAGGTTAATTAATGTCACTGTTCCACTCCTTTTGGATACCAAGTTAGCCCCCATCCTTAGATGCATCATCTTTCAACTCACTACACGCAAAGAAGAAAAAAAAACATACGCAAGGAAGACTAAGGTACAATACTATTTCAGCTTCCCTTCATTCAGTAAGGCTTTAGGGGGCCTCTCACTTCACACGTGAAGGAAGGTAGCACCATCTTTAAAACTGTCAACAGAAAAATTCATCCATTTCAGGTTTATACATGGATGCAAAGACCAAGTCAAAAACTGAACTATTGATAAGACACTTTTAGGAAAGTGTATTATAAGTTAATGTGCGTTTTATATGAACACCATTTCATCTTTTTTACTCACATATACCTTGTTATGCAACAGTGATGTGAGATATCATCCTTTGCATATGGAGAACATGAACATGTATCACAGGTATGTTCTACCAAGTTGCATAAGGACAATTTCACAGTGTAGTAAATTCTTCGGAGAAGTTAATGTTACAAACACATGCAGACAAAGTAGTAGCATCTGGATACATTACAAAGTAATCCTCTTTTTTATTTTACCTGGAGGAGGACCCAACAAGTAACAGCGTAAAAGCTTTGAAGAATTAAATCAGCAGAAAAGAAAAATTCTAATCAAATTATGTTGTGAATATATAGCGTTTCAAGTATACATCAACGTGTACAAGAAATTCCTGTAGTTAGTTGTGTTGAAGTTAAAACATCTCTCTGATCAGAAACAGTTTCTAAAATAATAGACACCAAAAACGGAATCCGATTTCTCTACCAGAAGATGGTATGCATTAAACTCAAAACTTAGATCCTGGGGTTAATTTTACCCCAAATTCAAGGAGACAAAAGTGAGAGACAATTAAAAATAAGCTTTCATAGAAGAAGATGGGAACGTGCGTGGTAATTAATTTTGTGTCTTAACTAACACCTGCGTGATAGTAACCTTAACCTACCACCACCACCCCCACTAGAACACAGAACTGGAAAAATAATAATTGCAAAGGAAGATTTAACGAATTAAGTTATCTGAGAGTCCCACATCGAGAAAGGTAAGGGAGGAGGAAATTGTAAGGGTGTGTATAAATAGAAGTGGACGGGGCACATGGCTGGGGAAACACGATCTGAGGTACAAGTGTAGCCGTACATGAGGGGGGCAAAAGTATTTTGATGGTATGTGGTACGATAGGGTACGTACAGGTGCCCTAAGCAGTGTAGCTCTATGCAAGAACCAAAGTAATAAATTAATATGTGGAAAACTCACCATTTTGAATGAGAATCAGTGGAAGATGAGGTGAACAAGGTGGGTGCAGAGAAGGAAGAGCAGGAGCAGAAAGAGGAAAATGATAGCAAATCTTAAGAGGAAGAAGAAGAGAAGGAGTGTGATGATTATGGAAATGGGAGAGTCTGCCAACACCACCAACATGATTGATTAGTTGCATAATATTTGATTAGGGAAGATGTTATTGATTTTGTTGAATTCAATTGCAGAGTTGCAGGGAATGTCAAACCTACTGTACTAGTGGTTGGAAGTTGGAGCAAATTTTGGTAGTTGAAGCAAATGAAAAAACTATCTTCTTCACTTCTTCCGTACCCTCCACTTTCAAGTTTCTGGTGGAAAATAATACCCTTATCTTTCCAGCTTTTTACTTTTTGTAGACATGATAATATATTGAATTTAAAGTACAACCATGAAGATGTTGCATTTTTAGTAAATTTTAAAATTAGTAAATTTTAAAATTTTAGACCAATTTAGTCTTTTATTTTTCGAAATACGTAAAATTAGTCATTTTAATCAAATTTTGTTAGATTTATTTGACATTTCATACGCATTTTAGGATTGTACTTGAGTTGTTTATACTGTTTGACACATTTTTGCTTTACTGTTAAGTCAAATATTATTATGAAACGTGCTTGAAATGTTAAATAAATTTAACAAAATTTGATTAAAAGGACTAAATCCACGTATTTCGAAAGATAAAAGACTAAATTAGTTCAAAGTTTCGAAATAGACTAATTCCAAAATTCACTTGGACAAAAACATATTTAATTTTTTTTTTATAAATTTTTGTAAGGTTATGAGATAGGCTATAACAAACAATCCTACTAAATTTGAAGAGATGTGAAGTGAAATTGAGTATATGATAAATAAATAATATTAGAAAAATAAAATTAAGTAAAATGAGGTTGAATTTATATTTTAATATTTTTAAAATTTTAAATTATTAAAATTATGCATATATTTTTTTAAGTTAAAGATTTATTAAATTTATACCATTTATTAAAAACAAAAACAATTCTTTTATTAAAAAGTTTAATTTAATATAAATTCAAATTCCAAAAAAACAGACTAAATTAATCTACAATATAAAAATTTGAAATTCAATTAACCTGATAAAATAAATAAATAATTGAATGTAAAATTTAAAATATTAAATTCAAGTTATATTTAAGATTAGATCTCCAATCAACCCTATCCATACTCATACCTAAATTGGCCATATGCCATTGCTGTAATGAAATGTATTTCATTACAATGTGAAATATAAAATACAAGACGTGAGATTAATCTAAATAGAAAGTTGTACAACGAATTTGAATAAAAAAAAAATCATATTCTAACTTTTAGGAATGAGACTCCAGAAAAAAGTTTATACAGGCTGAGTCACTAAGCCTGTTTGGGATCATAATGAGATTAGGTCAAAAAATATAAATTGTGATTGAAATTTAAAAAATATGTAAGACAAATTTAAGCTTGACGTTACTTACAAGTTAGAACAAAAACAAAATACTCATTTAATTCAATCTATTAAAAGTAGTCTAACCCTACAAGCTTTTGTAAACAAAGTCCAAATCTGACTTGGTGCAAATAGTCAACAAAATCATTTTTTGGCCCATTACTACAAATGTAAAATAGCATAAAAAAGAGCTTAATATAAAAATAAAGGCTTCTTCTTTCTCCACCCATACTTTATTTCCTGCACCCTCACATTTTTCAAATTTTCAAAATTCCCTTCTCTTTTTTAAAGTGTCTAGGATTCAGTTAACACATTTTGAAATATATTTTCTTTTAGGAATATAGTTTCTAAAATTAGGTAAATGGTGTTTATTTTACATAATTTTAGAATGCACATTTCAGGATATTTTTTATGATTATTTCGAATGGTTATTTTGAAAGATAATGCATAATCTGTAATATGTTTGATATTATTCGAAAATACCCCTAACCCATTTATTTGTTATTTAGCTCTTTTCTTTTATTTAATATATCTAAAATGGCGAAACTATTATTAGAATAACACTTTTTTTTGCTGTAATCCGAAATGTTTTTTAAAATGTCAAATTCAGAATCAGGAAATACCTTTTACCATTATACCATAATGTGCACTCAAAAAGGCATAATGTGTTTTAATCTATTTAAAAGGCATTTAATTACAATATTGCATGAAAAGCGCCTCTTCAACAGCATTTATATTTGACTAATACAGAGATTATTTTATTTTTAGTCTATTTAAAAGGCATTTAATTATATTTCTCATATTTCTAAAACTACCCATTATGTTCCCAATTCAACCCAATATACAATTCTTGCTTCGTCAAAATAGTTGAAAATTCAGACAGTGGGAAATGAAAATTAAAAAGTTATGGATTTCAATTCGTATTCTCATCAACCTCTAAAAGTCAAGAATTGAAATAATCCATCTCAAAACTTTGTTTTTTCACCTCAAAAACCAAGTTGTGCCCACACGTTGGGCAAATTTTAGTGTAACATCAAATTGCGACCAAAGTTAGATGGAATGTACGTGTATTTTAAGAATTCAGACTTTTGTGCTGTTATGGAAAAAGGTGTTGCCTTAGAAAAATATAAAAAATAAATTAAATTTTCAACCAACCATCGTAATTTAACACATTTTTAAAAAATGTATATACAATAGCGAAATTCTTGAAAACCACAAGGAACATGGATAAGAGACGTGTAACAGAGTAAAACAAAACCCCACTATGGCGTGCAGATTCAAACTCCAAGTGCCACGTGTCGATGACTTGGAATGGACCCACCAAATCCAAATCTAGGCCCATGATGGCCAGGCTTAACTCAATTTAACTAAATTAAGATAATCATTCCAAATCTGCAGCTAAACTCCTTAACCTCTTCATCCAGAACATTCCAAATCTGCATTACCAATATTATTGCAATAATCATTCCAATGACACACATGATCCATGATGTATGCATAGTTAACATTTGAAACGAGTAACATGATCATAACCGACACAGTGCTTGGTGTCACAATCAAGGGTGAGTCATAATTGGGACCTCACTCATGACTCACCTTCCTCTTCATTCTCACTTCCCAACAACACCACAACATCGTCTCATTTCGTATCTTGTATTTCACCAAAACGTTGTTGCCAAAATCCTCTTTAACGTTGTCTTCACTTATTCTAAACTAGTTCTTCCTCACAACCAGACACGTTGTACAAATCCACGTGTCACCATTTCAGGAACAACCTTGCGTCGTATTTTGTACAATGAATGTCTATGATGTGTCTTCATCACCTAATCCACCATCCTGATGCAATATTACAAAACAATCATCCAAAAAATCATGAACAGTGTAAAAGAAATTTGCATGTATGTGGATATGTCCAAAAGATTTTATACTCTAAACATAATGTTATTACAGTTCTCGTACATTGTTATATAAAACGGAAAAGGAAAGGTTCTTATTAGGTTATTAGGTAGATAAGATAAATTATTGACAAGAACACACGACGAGGTGTTAAAATATAATATCGTTGAAAAGAATATGCTATAATATTCGTATGTAGTACGTATGCATAACATAAGAAAGGTACTTGTACTACGTTTTTTCTTTTCTTTTTTCCTTAAAGAAAATAAGTTTTATGACTAATAATAATTACATTATCTTCTGAAATTTAATTTCTTATAGTGTGTTTGGAAACATATCTAGGACTGACAAAAACTGATTACAAGATTTAGAAAAGTTAATTATGGTATCCAGCATAATTAGAAAATTTTAATTTCTTATAGTATCCAGCAGAGACTCTATGTGGCTTAATTATGGTCATAAACATAATTAATCAACTGCTATAGTCTTAATCTCTTAGATCATTTTACCACTAAAAAATGGAGGAACGCTTCTGTTTCACTGGTTCTTCGTTGGCATGAGTCACCGTCGGTGGAATTGGACGTTGCGAATTGTAATTTAATTTATTTTAATTCGACAACGTGAAAGTTGAAGTGAGAGATGAAAGCTTACGTGGTGTACGGTTGGGGAGAAACGCCATGGTGGCATGGTGGTGGTGGCGACAAGATGCACCTTCCTGGAACTTTCACACTAACCACCACTTTTTCCAAAGGGAATGTCTATGCTGTGATCAGAGAAATGGACAAAAACCTAATCTTGTCCTTCAAATATGTCTAGGTTTGAAATAACGGTTGATACAGTCTCTATGATTCTTTCTAACGTAGTACGTGGATGGTTGGTGGTAGCTACTTTACAAGGTTAAAGTAACAAAATGTCAAAGTGTGTGCTTTGGCTGGATAAGATCATCGAAACATTGAAAGAGTTATATTGTTTGAAACAATAAGGAGTTATTATTTTGAAAAATCCAATAATAAGTTATAATGATGAAGATAGGAGTTAGATAGATGATGCAGAGAAAAGAAAATTGCTTGGTGGACATTGTTTTCACATAAATCACGAATCAATTGTTATTCTTACTCAACAAATATGGATTGAATGTAATATTTTTCGTGTAAGAAACTATCTATAACTTTTTCATTTATGGGACAAAAAATGAGAAAAACTAATGTATTGTTGATGTTGTGTCGTAGTTCAACTATTTGAATAGCATGTACAAGTTATTCAAGGTTTTTACATTTATATTTCAATTGTTCCTTTAATTACTTAAAGTCCTTCCTTTTTTATTTAATAGTGTTATTGCACTATTAAAATCTTAAAAAATTATTTATTAGAGATTTTCCAAAACCCGGAGGAGAGTGGACAGATAAATGTAGAGCGGAAAATAATTAATAGTGACAGTATCTTTCTGTCTATTTTTATTTATATATCTGTCTCTAAATAATTTCTATTAAATTGATCTAATTACATGATTTAAAGAATATTTTATTTCTATATTATCAAAACAACTAAATATTCGGTTTAATTTCTTATATATTTTCTCTTAAATTATTTATTTTCTATTTTAATACATTTATTTCTCTTCTTGCACCGGAAAAAGGGGTGTAGTACAGTCAAATCGTGATTTAGTCTTGCCGTAATTTAATCTTTCAACATTTAATAATTCTAGAAACATGTTGCACGATATCTATGTACATTATCTCTAAAATAAATTTTGTTCACAGAAATACTTTTACATTTAAAATTTTTAAATTATTATAAAAATAAAAGTAAGAAATGAAATTTCCAAATTAAATATATGTAGCTCTCTTTCAAATACCTATGACATTATGGTGGACCGCGAAATTAACCATCTAGAACGTGACATCATAAGTACAAAAGAAACTACCATGAGATTAGTTGCGAAAGGGGATGAAATGAACCTAAAACACAGATATTGTGACTCGCAACGTTGTTAACCGAGTTAATGAAAAAGTAGTGACAAAAACGCATTAATTGACGAAAGGATAGAAATGTAGTAGAAGAACGAGACACACGATTAGATTCGATCTTAGACTTTGTTATCACAATTTGAAAGAATTAACAACTAACCGCAAAATTAGGTAACAATCCAACAAATAAAGATTCCCTCCAACACATATACAATGACGTATTTCCACCTAGACACAAACATATGGAACCAAAACCATACAGTCATCCAAACTACCAGAAATACCAGCTTTGACAAAATCTAAAATGCATCATCGATAACTTCAAAAGCTGCTGGAATTGATTTTGTACATTAGTTCGCGTAATAAAATAAAACACAAAAAAAGCAGAACAAACAAGAACTACTCGGCCTATCTAGAACTCAAATTTTTAAACAAAATTATCTGAACCGGATTCTCCAGTCAGCCGGCCGTACCACATCACCACATCACTATTCATCATAATGATGTAAGCAAAGCTATTATACAAAACATAGCATAAACCTCATTTTGAATTTGTATATAAAATTGTTATTTACAGCCTGCACGTAGTTTTATAGTCTATACATCAAAATAGCCATAAAGTACTGAGAAACAGTGGCTCACATCACGAAACACGCGTTGGGGTTCTCATCACTGAACATCTGCGGTGGAGGATGGTAAGGGTTCAAGTAGAACGGAGGTGGGGGTGGTTGCTGTACCATGTACCCTTGGTTCCCATACCCGTTATGGTATTGCTCATGGTAATTCCCGTAATTACCATCATACCCTGAATGAACCCCCACCGTGTAACCACCACCACCACCGCTAGTACTACTTTGACCTGGTGCATATCCGTCGTACCAGTACATAGGAGGAGGTGGGTAAGCGTACCCGTAGTGCTCCATTTTGTTAACCTCAACCTTCGGTGCACCCTCTTCTTTCTCTCCACCGTCTTTCTTAATACCACCACCACCTTCTTTCTTCTTCCCTTTCTCCTTCTCTTTCTCCTTCTCCTTCTCTTCATTCTTACCCTCTTTCTTTTCACCCTCTTTCTTAGGTGGGACCACCTCAACGTTCCGCTTCAGCTTCTCGTTCAGATACGCTACCAATTCCTTCACCTCCATTGTGCCATTTACTGTCACCAAGTCTTTCCCTCCCTCTATGTTAACCGATTCAACCCCTGCAGAAACACCTCGCCTTATTAATTAACTCTTCATAATGCCGGTTGTTCAAAAATAAATATACAACCTACGTTATAATTTTATATTGTGGGCTCCGGTATCGTCATCCTAATATACCATACCTAATTTAATTCAAAATAATTTACGCAAGAATTGTAAATGTCGGTCAAGATACTCGGACGCCTAACCTTTGATCTTGAGAATAATCTTTCGAATTTTCTGTATGCAACCGTCACAGTGCAATCGAATCTTCAACACCACCGCGCTCTGGACAAATAGCAAAACTATGAATACCACCACAATTGAACACCTCATTGTAATTAATGAAATAATCTCAAGTGAAAACGGTAAAACAGTAAAATAACGCTTCAATTGCAATGAAATTAACTTGCTTTCTGTTTCGTCAACGCTCCGCTAACCGTATTGCTGAAGGCGAGAAAAGAAGAATTGAAACAACGCACCTGTTTCGGGGGTTTTTCTTCCGTTTTCTTATCTGCCGGTTTCTTCTCTTCTGTTTTTTTCTCTTCCACCTTTTTCTCCGGTGGTTTACTGGCGGCGCCGGAATCTTTCTTCGGTTGAGGAGAAATAATTTCTACCTTCTTCCTAGTCTTGTCCGCTAGTTTGTCTCGCACTGCGGCAGAGTCGACCTTCCCGATAACCGTTAACTTGTTACCTAATAGATCGGCCCTAACGTCTTCCACACCTGCATCCGCAACAGACTATGAATATTAGTGTTGTAATCTCACTATCAGTTAACTCAATGGATAAACGGAAAAGGGAAAACGCTTGATCAAGATCTGAATAATGAGAGTAATACCGTTGAAACTGCGAACGGCGCGTTTGATCTTTTTGACGCATCCCTCGCAATGCATTTCGATTCTCAGAACGACAGGGGCGGGTACGTCGTTTTGCTTTCCTCCAGAGTCAGGCGTATTACCGGCCTCATTCTTCGCCTTCTCTTTTTTCTGATAAAAAAGAAAAAAATCAGCGACAACTTTCAGTGAACGAGATTCGAGAAATTAGGAAGAAGAAATTAGAACTAACCTCTCCCATGTTTGTGTTTTAAGGAACAGAGCTCTGTTGTCGAGTGAAATGTGCCTTTGAGAAAAAAAGATGGAAGGAATGCGGTTATAAAGAAAAAGAAGAGTCAAGGGAGTGAGAATGAGTCACACTTATCTATGGCGTTGCATCAGTATGTATGTATGTATGGCAACTATGATATTGATATCTATTTCTTATTTTTTATGCGTATTTATTTATTTATTTATTATTTATCGGTGTTTTAGAGGAGTGTGAAAATATGCCACGTGGAGAGGAAACCTTAATTTAATTTCCGATGTTGGCGCGTGTAGTTTTGGAGGAAATTGAAAATTTGACCAGACGCTGACTTGACGGGAAAGTGACTGATTTACCCCTGGCAGGAAAAAGCGTGTAACCTTTTGAGATGCGAAGCCGTAGAAAGTGAAAAATAACCGTTGGGTTTGACACAGAACACAGATTTTGAAAACGGAGAGGTACACGGTGAGGTGTGTGGAGCAGAGCACCCAATTAATAAAGGTCAGACCCGTGGGCTTTCCCCAAGGAAAGGATCATACTTTTCCCCAGTTCTGTCCCTTTCCAAATTACCCAGAATATGCTTTATTTTTATGTCCATGGTCAAAAAGGAAAATATATTAATTAATAAGTAAAAAGTAAAATAAAACTTTTATTAAGGTAAGTTTCACCTTTTTTTTATATAAATTTTTCTCTTTTTCACCTTAATTTATTCCGGGTTTGCAGATTAGTCTTGGTGTACTGTAAATAATTATGATGGTTCAGAGAATACTCACGCGCACACATTGCCTCTACAATTCTCGAGATGGCTTTGACCTAATGTTTATAATTCTTTGTTTAGTCTTCATAATATTCTAAACGTATTTACTATTTCCGAAGATATAAAATACAAACAATATCTTTTTATGAATAAGACCATTATAGGAAGATACAGTCAAATTCCTTATTTATTACATTGATGGGAAAATTTTAAATATTTTTTATGCTTTTAAGATTGAATGATTGCTCTGAACAGGATATATTGAACAATCTTTTTTCGATATTATTTTTTATAAAATAGTAAACGAGTTCAATCCCTTGAAGAAAAGGTAAATAAATGAGTTTAATGATTATCCACTCTTACCAGGAAAAAACTAAGCATCCACCGTTAAGAAATCATCTTTTGTATTTTGTATGATATATATTACAAAATCATCTTTTGTATAATATATTAATTAAATATTAAATATTAATTAATTTTAATAATATGGTAAAACTAACGTATTGGTTTCGCATAATAATTCCTGAGTAAATTAGTATATACTTTAATAAAAGAAATAATCACGTTAGGCGTAAAATGTGTTAGGTTAATATCTTCTTCAGTATATTTCCTTGAATAAAAATACAAGTAAAACAGAATTAATTTCACACTACTAAACTAATATAATTTATTCTTATTATTTCCGATTCAAACATACTACCTCGTCTCTGATTATAATCATCTTCCAAAACAAAATATGTTCAGTGCATAAAATGTTAAACATTGTTGGGATAAAGTCTTTCTCATTCTTTATATTTTAAGTCCATTGTTTATGGCACTGTTTTCTTAATTTTAAATATTATTGCTATATTTTCTTAAAAAATGTATTTTTCTGGGTTTAAAAGAAATAAAAATTTATTAGATATGTGCGCAGATTTTTGCCACCACTGAGCATATTAAGCAACAACCCATCTTAAAGTGTCTGCGAATATGGTAAATGAATATGACATTTGGATAACAGGGGAAAAATGATTCCATAGAGAATATATGGAAGAAATGATTTGTCGTTATCATTTCATATACAAATCTTTCGACTGTTATGTTTCTTTTTCGACGAGTAATGTCGAGATTTAATTCAACCTAATTTTAGAAATAACTGTACATTTTTCAAAATAAAACTTTTGAAAATAACTATTTTCAATTTAATTTATTGCCAGAAATGTAGGAGAGAGAATGGTATAAACACATGTCCTTCTACGAGCTTGTTTTCGTTTCGTTATCATTAATGTCGTATATAATTATTTAGGGATGGCAAATATGGTCTACTGGTCCGCGAAAAAAAATATGGGACAGATCAGGATAGTGAATCTGTAATAGTTTGGTCTGCATAAGTATATAGTTCGTGCAGACTGGTCCGCAATCTGTGTAAAAAGAAAACTTACATTTGTATATCTTAATTATTTTTTTATGGACTCTTGCACGTTACAAATAATTATATAACTGGAAAAGACAAGTGTTATATATTTTTTAAAGTGTTGAAATTTAAGAATACATTGTGTATCTCATAAGATGAATATGAATATGATGAAAATGTTAAACTATCAATTTATCATCCAACTCCCCAAAATCTTTACTTAATTTTGTGAACTTCTTAAAGTTTTCCAATTTTTAAATATTTGAAGTTTTATCATAATAACTAAAAAAAATAGACCAAGTGATGTGCGGAATGAACCAGTGATTGCAACCCACATAAATTGTACAGGACGGGACGAACCAACCCGCAATGTGCGGACCTTACCAGGCCTAAATGGACCGAACCTAAACAAACCAGATCGACCCGTATTATTATCCCTATAATTATTCATGCAAGATTGTATGTCGTGTACAACTCACAATACATGACTATTCAAATTTAAAAATTAAAACGAAGTACTCATTACTTTTTTAAAAATATTTTAATCTCTTTTTTTTTTTTTTCATTTCCAAGGGTCAAAAATCAATTCTCAATTTTCCTACCTTTTCTTCCCTTGTTGTCTCGAATGGGTGGGTTAAGAAGAACGGGAAATGATCCATCAAATACTAAGAAGTCTCATTCCAAACACAAAACGCGGAGTGTCAACTTCACCAATTCGGCCATTAGCTTTGTGGAATTAATGTGAAGACAAAATACGACCTATTCTAAGATGATAATAGCAAAAAGCCTCAATTATATACATTTGTGATGGACATGAAAATAAAGTATGTGCTTCTTTTTCAAATGCGACCTTCAAATGAAACTTCCACTTATTAGCCTCGTAAAGGTGATGTTTACATGCAAGAACGATAATTTGAACATTACAAAAGTAATTCACACTATTACAATGACTATTTTCTTGTAAGAAAATCTATTAAATTCACTACAAAAAAAAAAAAAAACTTCTTCTTCCTCTCCAAGAGGAATATGAATACACTCAGTCAAGTTATTTTAAAATAAACTACACAATTAATAAAGCATGCAAAATTGATTATTTATTATACCTATAGTCTAAAATGTATTGTTTTCTTTTTTTCAATTGATAAGAGTTTATCTTTTATAGTGTGTTTGGAGATAACAGTTTACGAGAGTAATTAATTTATTTCATGAATTTAATTTTTCTTTTAGTAAAATGAGTGTTTTTGATAATGTAATTAGAAAAATAAATAAATTATAAATTTTCATTAAAATAATTTGATTATTTAAAATTAAAAAATTTCAAATCCATATTTTAAAAAATTTCAATTCTATTTGAAAAGTAGAAATTTAAATTTTTTTATAATTTTAAGTCCATAATTTGGTCTTTATAATTCGAATTTATTTAGGTGTGGGTTGATTTAGTTTGACTTGAGTTTTAATAAACTCGACCCAATCTTGTGTGGGATTGACTTAATTTAGTTTTGACATGGTCACTTTCTAATGTCCCAATAAAACTAGACTTGGTTAAATTTAACTCAATTTATATTAGTTTTGCCTAAGTTAATTCAATTAGGAGTTCAATTAAATCGAACATAACTTAACATTGGCCTACTCTAACTCAACTAAACATGATCCCAGCCCAATCTATCTCGACTTTATTTAGATTCTGGTTGACTTGATTTGGGCTCCACTTAGCATAATTTTATCCGTATCTAACTTGATTTTGGTCAAACAAAAATTTACTCGAATTTAGCTTAATTCAACTAAATGTGATTATATATATATATATATATATATAATATTTTTATTCAATCAAAAGAATTGAAAAATGAAATAATTCGACATGATATCAATTCAAATTCAATCAATTTGAATATTTAAAAAATTGTAAAATCCTCCTCCAAAAGTTAAATTTATCTCAAACTTTTTTTTTTAGTAAAATACTTGAAAGCCAAGTCAACGCATGAAAAAGATACATTTGTATACTATGAAAATTAATAAAAAATATTATATATATATATATATATATGATTAATTACAATAAAATGAAATTTAATTATGCTATTTTATATCATATATGTAAACATATAAATACAGTACACATAAAAAAGTAAAGAAATCTAAATATGATAGAAAGCTTTAACTAAAAGTTACATGGAGAGTAATATATATATATATTTTGTTGGCTTTATTGTTCGTAGATAGTTTGAAACTTGACCCAACCTTTTGAGGCCTAACATGAAGGGCCCAATAATATTTCATCCGACCCGTTCCTGTCCATCTATCTTGCATTTTCATCCATCAAGCAAGCTCCACCCTGATACAAAAAACAAAACAAAAAGAAAAGCTAAGCTAAGCTTCACTGCCATGCCTCCAACCTCATTCTCGTGTTCGTTCCTCACCCTGCAACCGCGCTTCAATTCCTACGTTAACCCTTTTTTCCGTTCACTCAGCTTCCAACTATCTTCTTCACCTCTCCCGTTCAATGCTCACTTCTCCAGCATTAGACTCCGCTCTTCGCTTTCGCGACCGGCGGAAACTGATTCTCCGACCGGCGGCAGGTCTGGAGCGTTAACTCCCGGCCCCTCCGTCGGCGCCGATGTCCAGAAAATCGACGTGAATCCTCCCAAGGGGACGCGCGACTTCCCGCCCGAAGACATGCGCTTGCGGAACTGGCTCTTCAACCATTTCAAAGAGGTGTGTGTGGTTTTGGACTCGAATTACTCATTGCCGTTTCGTGCCTATAACTGCTTCAGCTCGAATACTATTTTTCTACTTTTATAATTTGGTATTTCACTGTGAGGATCAGGTTTCGCGGTTGTATGGATTCGAAGAGGTTGATTATCCGGTGCTTGAGTCGGAGGCATTGTTCACTAGGAAAGCTGGAGAAGAGATTAAGGACCAGGTATCTCTTCCGCTTTATCAATGACACGTTGAGTGTGTATCAATGACGCTTGAATAACTAGTCCAACAACAAGACATGGATACGGGCCAAGGCAATTTTTTTTTTTGAAATTTAAGGTTACAACGGTAGGAAAAATATATATAATATTTATGTAGATGCAAAATTTTGTTGAAGTAAGAGACACTGATTATTTCTTATTAATTCACAATTGCGATTATCACAATTTACAAAAAGACATTTGTGATTATAACAAAAAAAATACAGTTTCTGTATATATTATAACCAGTCCTGGGTAACTGTTATCAACAAAAACAACTTAGGTATAACTCATTGCCTTACGTGTGAGTCTAAGTCACACGTTGCTTAGAAATGAGAGAGTAGAGCATTATATAAGGATAAAGACGTATAAACTCATTGTCTTAAAGGTTTTGGGTTGAGAGTGGTGTCAATATTTTATGTGATTGGACTTAGGTCTCATTGGTGTTTGTTTTCTCCTGTGAAATCCTCTCTATAAACGTGACAGGTATAACTCAAAACAGGTATTGCTTTTTCTATACAAGAACATACAATTCACATGCATCATTGTTAAATTTCTGTCTAATGCGAATTATCGTTCTCCTATCCTCAGTTACCATCATATAGCTTTTAAGTATGGAACATCAGGAGAGAACTCTGCCAATTCAAGAAGCTTAACACCATCAAGAGAGACCTCTAGTGCAATATATCTCCACCAATGATGTCCCACTACCCTGTCTCTCCTTTTACCCTGTCTCTCCTTTTTATTCAGTAACACCTTTAATCCTTTCCTGGCAAAAATTGACTGTAATGCTCATAAACCAAATGTTCTGTCCATTTCGGATCCATTTTTGTTTCTCTTGAAAGAATCAATGAATACGTACTTCAATTTCGCTTGTAGCATGAGGAAGAATATAGCTGCTCAATAATCTTTAGGTCAATCTTTTTAGATATTATTTGAATGTATCTGAGTCATATCCTAGAAAAAAGGTTAAAAAGTCAAATGAAAAAAGATTGGAAAAATATAGCGGATCAAGAATCTTTAAGACATGCTTTTTGGATACTTTTCAAATCTGGAATCCTAAACATTCCAAATTTAGGCCAGAAGTATCTCAAAAAAAGAATTCGAATAAAAAATTCTTTTCCAATATGTATTTCGAAATATCGGAGGAGTATCAATATCTGACTTGAGTAAGACATTCTCGAATGATGTAATTTGTGGCTTGTAACTGGTGTGAATTACTTTATCTGAAAGTTTTCTGCTCTTCATCGTTGCATTATACTTGGGACAATGATCAACTCTGTGTTTCTCTTTTTAGCTCTGGTGATGATATTGATGAGTTACTTGGTTTAGTATTTTCTATTGTGGATAATGTCTATGGTGGTAATATGTCATTCTATGTTTATTGTCCCGAGTCTCTGATAGACATTCTTCCTCCTTGTCTTGTTGTTTCAGTTGTATTTAGATAAGCATTAAAACTGCAAATACTTATTATCAGCATTGAGTTAACTGATTATTTACTGTTTCATAAATTATATTTATGTTTGATTAAGTGCATGCTGGTTTAGTGTATGACCAAGTTAAACAAAGATTCATGATATACCTACAAGCTGAAGGTTCTTTAAGTTACTTCCTTTTTTTCAGATCCAAAATACGGGTCTTACATTCTAAATGCCAATGCAAATAAGTTATATTTCTTTTAAAATGATCTTGGTGTTTTCCTGTTATAATTTTCTTAAAATGATCTTGGTGTTCCCTGTTTCGGCAGTTGCAGCTTCTTCTCTCTTATTCTGCACACTACCCATAGACAATTAATACAGTGAAAATCAGACAATATGCTACGTGCAGTGAGTCTTGTGGCATAATTCTATTCATTGGCTTTATTCCATTAGGAGTTGCTATAATAGAGCCATGGTATGGCTTTAAGGTATTTAGTGGCTGTGCTTTTAATTTTCCTAATAGTACAACTGTAATTAAGTATGTTAGAGCTAGAGCTAGACATGTATGCATGGTTGAGTGTGTGATACAGTTTTTGTCACACATATAACATGCCGGTGGTGTGCTTAAAATATTAGCATTTTAATAAAATATCTTTTGATGAAAAATAATTTTTATTAAAAGAGTGGATAATGCAAATACATTAAGGATTTTTGACAAAATATTAGGATTTAGTTTTAGGGTAAGGTTAATTCTTATGTTTTGAAGATCGGTTTATTGAATTTGCAGCTTTATTGTTTTGAAGATCGTGGAAATCGCCGTGTTGCGTTGAGGCCTGAACTTACTCCTTCTTTGGCAAGGCTGGTGATACAGAAAGGGTATGGTTAATTCTTATGCATACTAAGTTTTCCTATATTTGCAGTTTTGATGTTAATATATGCCAGAAAAATTAAGGTTGAATATACGTAACTTGAATATCTTGTATGTGAAGGCCAACTTATCTTTTCCATGTTTGTTCTTTAATTTCTAGGAAGTCGGTACCCTTACCAATTAAGTGGTTCACTGTTGGACAATGTTGGCGGTATGAGAGAATGACAAGAGGCCGTCGTCGTGAGCACTACCAGTGGAACATGGATATTATTGGTGTTCCTGGGGTTATGGTATGTGCTGCCTGATATACACACTTTTTTGTTGTGGATTGTCCTCTTTCTGGTCAAATGTTTCATGATTGATCCAGAAAGCTAGGCAATAAGGTGTCATCATCAATTAGTAGTTGTACCATTATACTTATGTTTGTGTAGCAGTTAGGCTGTCTTTGAGTAGTGATTGATTACTCTATCTTATTCATTCTCCCTTCTCTTATAACAATACAGAAACCTGTGCTTTCTATTTGTAGTCGAGTCAGAAAGTAATGAAAATTTCTGACGCTCTTTGTTATTAAGTAATAAGATGTGTTGTTTTTCTTTTTGTATTTTGTTTCTGGCATTCTTTTGAGTAAATTTTTATGGTTGGTTTGCATTTATGTACCTTATTATAAAATCTTGAATGATGGTAATTTTAATTGAATATATTGGACTATAATCTATTATATGTATTTTTTTACCATGCTTCTTTTGATGTTGTAGGCCGAAGCAGAGCTTTTATCTTCTATTGTCACTTTGTTTAAGCGAATAGGAATTACAGAATCAGATGTTGGATTTAAGGTTTCCAGTCGAAAGGTGGAGATTTCATTTTCATTGTATCTGTGAGATAGCCTATATAACACATGGTGAATATTTAAATGACTTTTACTAGAAATTTGTGGTGCAATTATCACAGTTTTAGTTATTTGATTTATTCTTATGTATTTATAAGTGATTCTGCTGTACTCTAATACGCAATTATAAATAATACTCATGTAAACGCCAGAACATATCTCCCTTCTTTGGGGTTTGTATTTATTTCTATTACTCGAACATGCAACCTGTGAATTTAAAGATTTAACTGGTCAAGATATATGATAGATTGAATTTATCAAATTGTTTTAGCTATATGCTCCGCATTTGTGGTTGAAAAGTCATTCAAATGTTGGTGTAAGGGTGTTGCTATGGGCAAGAAAAGTAGATTGGGATCATTTCTGACGAGTGTGCTATTAAATGTTGGTTAAAATTGACATATTTTGGTTTAGTAGTACCGAGGAGTATTGTTGATATAGATATATCCTATATTTTTGCACAATATTACAATATAAGACCTTGCCGTGTTTGTTATGACTCTTTTTGGTCACATGCCTGTTTTGCATGATTGTTCTATCTTAATTTGTTGTGACAATTAATTGATAATATTTTGTCAAGGACATTTTCATTCGCTCGATGCATGTAGTTTGTTTCAACTTTGTAGGTAATCGGAGTCTGCATACAACTTTAGTTCTAACATATTACTTCATTAATATGGTTCGTTGTATTGCTTTGGCTTATCATGGTCTTACTCTGTTGGATTCTCACTGTACAGGTTCTACAGGAAGTATTAAATTGTTATTCAGTACCAGAACATTTATTTGGCAAGGTCTGCGTCATTATTGATAAAGTGAGTGATACGTAATGTTGCTCTTTTAGTTTATTTTTCTAATTGTTGATGCTGCTGTAGCATTCTTGATCCTTATTTGTCCATGAAAAAAAGAGTATGATAAGGGATGGTGATAAGTTCAATTAGTTTGTGTAGCTTGTTAATGACAAAAAACATGTACAAGTAGAACCAAAAGGCTGAAGCTAAGATCAAATGACATTAAATTTCTATGTACTATGGCTAGTTCATGTTTATAGGATAAATGATATTTCACATCACCCAACATAATGCTAAAAGTATATACAAAATTCAGTCTTTGTACAAAATTAAGTCTATGTGAATTACACAGTGAAGGAAATATTCATGCTAGGTGTACAAGAATAATTACAAATAACTTCAAGAATATGCAACTAACCCTAATTAACACAATACAAGAATATAATCTGCCCAATTTACATGAAGATATATGACTAGGCTGCAGCTCATGCAAATCCTTTGTTAGTGCCTCCACACCTTCTTTGGTGTATCTTTGTTGTCTGTGGTCATTAGACATCCTTGAATGATGTGAAGACTTTTACAAGTATTCCAAGTCCACAAGTAGGAAGTTGGATATTTCTGGTCCAAATTTTTGAATCCCAAAGAACTAGTGTAATACTCAAGTAAAAGGATGTTTGTTTATTAAATTAAGGTTGTAATTGTAAATGCATGTATTTGCAAAGTAGAAAAAAATAGTAAAGCAAAAGAAATCAAACTTGGTGTAAGTAGTTGAATAGTTGGCAAGCAGATTGAACGAATGTTATAGATATGAGATGTCAGGGTTGAGTTTCACTAAACTACCCCTCATGCAGACCACTATAGCTATTTATCGATAGTAAGTTCCAACTATATCAACTTCAAATCTTAATCCCTTTAGCAGATGAACCTAAAGGAATTGATTAATTAATCCCTTGAGAATTACAATCAATTAGTCAGCATTATAGATTAAGAGTTGAAAGATGCCTAATTAAAATTAGCATATTCCTAGTATTACATTTAATTGGGTCCAAATTCTAGGTTGAAAAGCATTTTCTAATGTCAACCAAGTCTCAATTAGTCAAGTAAAAGATGATCGAGCTCATACAGACATTATGCACAGAGAAGAACAATATAATCATAAAAAACTATGATGAAGTAAAATAGAAATTAGCCAAGCAATTTGGAGAAACATCCTTAACTGAGGTTGTGGACCCTAAAACCACAGGCAGCCAGACCAGGCAAACCTTTTGAATCCCCTATTGATTGACACTTGTATAGGTGACTTTTTATCATTATTGAACAATAACATAATGAAATATTTTCTAAGGAGCTCTATTAACCAACCAATCATGGTCATTTTAAGGTAAGATTCGCAATAAATTATATTTAGTAGATGTCTGTAATATGTCTTTATATTTATAACATTCACCTAGGCCAACAAAGCAAATGATAAGCAATATTACAAACCTTTATTGTCACAAAAAAGAACCTTTATGTGTGGACTTGACGATCATAATTTTATTTGTTGTAGAGTGTCATATTGTGTGGGTATCCTCCTTTCTATTTCTTTTGGACTAATACAATTTTTTCCCATTTTTAGTTCATGTCTATGTGTGATTGAAATTTTATATTCTTGTCTTTGTCTCTTGTCTACTGTTGATAAAGGTCTGATCATAATATCATAGCAAGTTTTTTTAATAAAAGAATTGTTAATTTTGTATAGATTGAGAAAATTCCAGTTGACGAAATAAAGAAAGAGTTGGAAGCTGTTGGTCTATCACAAGAGGCTGTCCAGAAGCTATTGCAAGTCCTTTCTGTGAAGTCATTGGCAGAGTTAGAAGGTTAACCCTCTACACTTTCCTGAAATCTTATATCTTGTAGGGAATACTAGAAACACTATAAAATAGCCTGTTTGTTTTAAATAGAGGACTATCAGGATAAAGCTACCCAAATAGTAATTTGAACAAAATATCCTTAGAATATTCCCTTTAATTCCAGAAGATTTTATTTAATTTATAAGGGAATATGGTTGTTACAAAATAGAGGTGTTGAGAATGTAATTTGTATGACTAATATCAATAATATATTTCTTTATTCTCTCACCTTATTCAAGTCTGTTGTAGCTTTGTGCCAGATGTATGTATCATTTCCTTATGTTATGGCTTGTAAATGATGAAAAGTTCATTCTTTTTCTTGGTCAACATCTTTACTTTGTTTCTTTTTCTTGTAAATAAAGAGAAAAATATAATATTCCTGTTTTTGTTTGTGATATTTACTTCTACATACTTGAAGGCTGCAATGGCACCGTGATATTGCATGTACTGTACTATCTATTAGTTTGTAAAATCAAGTCATGCAACTTACAAAAAGTATAAATGTGGTTGTATTCAGAGAGACTTGGGAGCAGTGGGGAAGCAATTGCTGATCTGAAACAGCTATTCTCTCTTGCTGAAAAAATTGGTTTCTCGAAATGGGTTCAATTTGATGCGTCAGTTGTTCGAGGTCTTGCTTACTACACTGGTATTGTATTTGAGGTTAGAATTTCATGGTTAATACCAAATAGATGTTATAGTTTATATCAATTAAAATAATGAGTTAGGACCGTTTTTGACTAAAATCTGGCTTGTGGATTACCTGTGTTGCATAATTATATACTTCTCTAGTTGGACTTATTCTCTGACAAGCGTGTAAAGGTTCATTCAAATATTGAGATGTTTCTTGGGGCTATTTGTTTTCAAATTTAAACCCTTCATGCTTAATCTCACTGAAAAATAATTTATGATTAATGGCTTGTGTAACAACATTTGTGATAATTGACTCTGACAAATAAAGGTTAAAGTCTATGTTATTAATGGCAAGCATAGTCCTTGGTGCAATAGTATGAGGAAGAGATCCTTTCCATAGGGACCCATTGCCATATTTGAGATATTAAAACATTGACTATGGTTGAGAAATATGATTTCAATTGATTTGAAATAATATAAGAAACAAGATTTTAAATAAACAGAAAATTAACAAACAATATGTATAATTAAGCTAGAGGAATTTCATTTTATCAAACATGTGGAGTGTAGCAAAACCCAAATTAATAGATGATTGTAAGATGTGATTTAATTTCCCAAACTCTTTTCATGCTTGTAGTAACCCAGCTCGAATTAAGTTTAAAGTTTATTTATTAATTTCAATACAAAAGATAGTTCAAAACCTAATCCCTTAGTGAGAGAGTCTAAGTTCACTTGTTCAACTATCAATTCCTTGAGTAGCGTAACCAAGCAACTTGCTTTAAGAACATGGGTTTTTAAGAATGACTAATGAGCTTTGCTCTATTGTTAGATACAAAATCCATGAGGTCCTCTTTACTAAGTCAAGGTTCAAAATCATTTTCCAACGACATTCAAACTATAAATGTTGTAAAGAAGATAAACCCAATACAAGTACTAGCATGGAGAAAGAGACTAATAAAGAACAATAAACTTAGATTAGCTATTGCAGTAGATACATGAGGAAGAGTCCCAGCTACGTCAAACCCCAGTAATTAAGGATTTAGCTACTCATATGAAAGAAAGAAAAATGCTGTAAAAGTGAGAAAAGTTGGTTGAACAACCATAAAAGATCCAAGGGGGAGCTCTCAGCTGTCAGATTCTGTCTACAAAGGTTCTGTGAATGCATATCAACACTCCCATGCTCAGCCTGAGCTTTCCCATGCTCATCCTCAGGTTTCCTTCCCATGCTCAGCCTCAGACTGACAACACCAAAGGCACCTTTCTAACATTCTCAGGCTCAGCTTCAAAATTACCAAGCTCAACCTCAGAAGTTCCCAAGCTCAGCCTCAAATTGACAGCACACATGAGGAAATTTTTTGGCTTTTTAGCATTAAAGGAGCCTTCAAAATGGATTTGGTGCAATCTTCAAAGGCTCTTCCATTTTCTCATTTCTTCTTTCTCTGAAATGAAACATCACCATCACTATCTAATACAAGTTCTAAAGGATTAAAACAATAAACCTACTCATTTCAAAATGGATTAGGTGCAATCTTCAAAGGCTTTTCCTGTTTCTAATTTATTCTTTTTCTGCAATGAAACAACAGAATCTAATACAGTTCTAAAGGATTAAGACAATAAACGTACTCATTTAATGACTAGATTAGCATAAAAGTGATTAAAATGAAGATCTTGGTAAAGAAAGTGTAAGATAGATACGAAGACATTTAGGCATAAAAAACATTATCAACAGGGCTCGATGAAAACCATAATCTTGATTTAATGCAATTTTTCATTTGCTTGATGATTTTAAAATAATATTTTGTAGTCCTTCATAAGACATTGTGAAGTCTTTACACATTTATGTAACATGGGGGCAGAGTTTGATACATTCAAATTACGTGACGTGTCAGATCCTAGATTATAAAATTATTGCATGATCAAGAGGATTAGATGCATACATTTCCTATCTTTCCAGTACATGTTTGTTCTTGACTAATCCTTTTATATCAAAAAGGAAAAAGAAAGAGCATGCACTTTATAGGTAACTAAACTGTCATGTTACTAATGCTTACAGAGAAAGAATATATCAAAGTTTTACTGGCTTTATTTTAGTGTGTCCAAGTTACATTCTTTATGATGCTTTCCATTTGTTTTAACATGTTTCCATTGTATATATTTGGTGTTCTATTGCTTTCTTTCAATTGATTAATTGTCTTCAGTAGGGTTTTGACCGAGAAGGAAAGCTGCGAGCAATTTGTGGTGGTGGTCGTTATGATCATTTATTCTCAACTTTTGGTGCTGATGATATTGCTGCTTGTGGTTTTGGGTTTGGTGATGCAGTTATAGTAGAAGTAAGTCTATAGCTTCAGTAGCAAGAGAAATTGAAAGCCATAATGTTATCGATATTAAATCATTTTTGTGCATTCTCATAAATTCTTTCTGCCTTAATCTATTACGTCTCTTCAAGTTTAGGACTAGGCAGTATATACAGTGAAGCAGAATGTAAGAAATTATTGAATTCAATACTGTTGTTGCTTATCTATACTAATAGTGTGTTAGAAAGTTTGTCTTTTGTGCTTTGACAGCAGTACTGTTTTGTCTCACAGCAACATATCAACACAAATATCCGTAGAAGGGGTTGGATTTCGATTTAAAAGTCCACTCTATCCAATGTCATTATTCCGTTATAGCACTAGCATAGTTCCATAACATGGCAATATCAAACCAATTTTATTTTTTCAAATTGTTGCAGGGGATTGAATTCATGACCTTTCTCTCACAATTTCATCACCCTACATGAAAGCATATCCATAAACAAATAATAAAAAATCAACGCAAACATTTCAAGAGTTATTTACTATGAGGGAAGGTCATTTTTGATGTCAGATTTTGAGGATAGGGTTTCATGGTGAAGACTAGATTAGTCCTACTGTGGATAAATATGGTGCACCGTAGACCAACCACAAGAGTGGTTCACCGTAGCATTAGTCAGACAATATTTTCTGTTCATACATAATAAATGTAATGAATCTATATGTATAAACTCATCATCATACCTGTGGGTACTCAGACTAACAGTATTCAGTCCGTTGCTTCTTATGTCTGCTTTTTTTGTAACAGTTGCTCAAAGAGAATAGTCTGTTTTTTGTAAATCTCTATTATTACAGTTATGCTCCACAGCACTTTTGCTTAGGCTCCTGTTTCTTCTCCTTTGGCAATTGTGCTTGATGTCTTTCTTTTTTTGTAACGGTTGCTCCCATAGAAGGGGATGTCTATTTTTTAAATCTCTATTATGATAATTATGCTCCAGAACACTTTTGCTTTGACTAGTGTTTCTCCAACTTTGTCAATTGTGCTTCATGTCTGTTTCTTTGTCTCAGTTGCTCAAAGAGAAGGGTCTGTTACCGGAGCTTAACTTGCACGTAGATGACATCGTGTGCGCATTGGATGAAGATCTTCAAGGATGTGCTGCAATGGTTGCTAACATTCTCCGAGAAAAAGGGCATAGTGTTGAGTTGGTTTTGGAAAACAAACCACTAAAATGGTATAGTTATTTTTTCATTATGTTAGTTCTTTTTCCTAAAGCATAGATGCATCTCTTTTGTAGGGCTTCTGATATGGTACATAAATCATTAATGTTTGTTCTCTTGTAGGGTTTTTAAACGAGCAAGCCGAGTAAATGCGGAGCGGCTTGTATTAGTGGGGAATTCAGAATGGCAAAGAGGCGTGGTTGGTGTCAAAATTCTCTCTACTGCTGAACAGTACGAGGTTAAACTTGATGATCTCAAGTAAATCAGATTTTTTTTTTAATTTTTTTGTGGTTTATGTATTTTGTCTTTATTATTGGTATTAATTTACCTTTATTTATTTACATAGTCCTTGAAAACTTGTTTTGAATGTGTGTGCTTACTCACCATGCATATGTGATTGATTAATGAAACACAAAATTATGATATTTTACTCTGATAAATCAGATATTATTTCTATTTTATATTAAAAATTTTCACAAGGATCTATCTGGAATTTTCACTTTAAATGTTGGAACTATTTGTTTGATTTTGATCGTCGTGCCTTGTATGACTGGTATGCCAATACATTTTTGTGAAAGTTGATGTGATTTGGATTATTGGTTTAATATTGTCCTTGATTTTTTTTTCAATTTTTAATAAAATATTTATTTATTTTATTAAGAAAGGATATCAGTTATAAATTATAATAAATTAGAAATATTTACATAAATACTATGAAATTCAATTTATAAAAAAAAATGATTGATTATAAAAATTTTAAAATAATAATTTTTTTTGTAATTTTATAATTATCTAATATTAAAATTTGATTTGATAATTAATCACTTCCTTATTTGTTTTTTTAAGAATTATACTTTACTAAACGCATTCGATAATATCAATATTTTTTTTAATTAGTTTTCACTGTTGAATCTTCTAAATATGCCACTTTTGTTATTTTGTGAGCAGGATCTTATTAAGTCGTATAAACTTATTTTACTAGTTTTCTGTGATTAATTTGTTTGGGAAAGGTTGGTGAAAGATTTTAAGTAAATGTTCTTGGAGTAATTATACTTTTTTTCTGAAAAACTAATCATAAAATCAAATAAACAAAGTTTTTGGAATAATTATTCTTGAGATTGCTGTACATTGATCCCAATCATAGTTAAATAATGCTCTCTGAAATTATGTAAAGTTGATTAAATAATGCTCTTCTGCAACAAGTGATCATTTGGTTTATCTGATTTATTTTGTACACTCAAGTTCGCAGAGGACAAATTCTGTATTATTTCAGCTTTACTTCAATGAATTGTCTGTTAAAAGTTATGATCCATGGTTGCTTTCGTTGTGTTATTGGATTGGAGGTTAAATTAAATATGGATTACTCAGATGATATTTTGTATCAGTTGCAAAATGAACCGGACTTTTCAAAATGTTTTGGTATTGATAACGATGTTGTTTTACAACATGAGTTCTTTTGCCATTTATTAGGTATAGGAAGGAAAAACTGAAAAATTAATTTAAATTTAAACTCTCAAAATTAACATTTACAACTGGCTATTAAAATCCAAAACAGAGTATAGCTTTGTGGAGACTTAGAATTTGGTGAGTTAACTAGAAATGTTGAGTTTAATTTTAGTGTAAAAGGTTTATATTATTAATATAATTAAAATAATTAGTTACTGTATTATACTACAATTGCATATTCATGCACAACTACGAATAAAATCTATAATGAATTTTTCAATTTTTAAATACCATTACTCTAAATTACTAGTTAGCTTGTCCAACCATGACTCCAAATATTTTTACTGAATCTCCGTTCAGTCTTCAATATTTCTAGAAAAAAGAAAGCCTTAGAATCTGGTTTTAATACCCTCCCCAACAAGTTGAAAATTTCTTCATACACCCTAAAAAAAAACTTAGGTAACATCCCTCATTACAATCTAAAATACCTTTTCAACTACTTTCTGCACCTCATCAAATTTTTACTCTCACCTCATAATAAAATGCTTCGGAAACATATTTCCCGTAAAAATATGTTTAATTGGCTTCCGGACAAAATTTTTCGAATTGTTTATTATGTTTAGAAAAATAAATTACGAAAATGGTAGGGTGAAGGATGAAAACCAAACAAACAAGTTTATGCGAATGATATTTCGGTTAAGAAAATAACGGGTGGTGCAAAGAGCGAAGAGATCATGCAAGTGGCAAATCCCAGAAGGTTTTTGAACTTGTACAACATGGTCCATGTCTTAGTAGTTCCAAATTGAACGTGTATTTGGAAAATTGTTATTGAAGATGTAAATCAATTCAGTTGTTTATGAACTATTTGAATTTTATTCTTTAAATATTTAATCAAACTTCTTAGTTTAATTGATTATTAATTAAACTAAGTTGAGGCGGAACTCAATGACTTAAAAATGTTCGTCCAAAGTTCGTAAGTTCAAATTAACAACTTGGAAATTATTAATTTCTTTAAATTGCTGATGATGGATGTTAGACACATATTTTAATAAGTAGACAATCATATAGTATTTAAATGTTTATTAAATACGAAAATTATAAAATTAAATAATAATTTAATAAAATTTGATTAATATAAAAAAAATTACAAACTAGACATTCAAGCTATGTTTAAGGTTGCTTTTTCTAATAAGTGTAGTTTATTTTTTTTTATTAGCATTGAAATGCTAATAAATATTCGTGCAGAAACATGCCAATTGTTTAAAAAGACAAAAACTTTAGAAAAACACAAAAACATCATGCCATGTTCTTTTGCTTTTGAAGGAGAACAACATGTCACGTTGAAATCAACGAACGAGGTGAATGAGTTTGAGCAGTTAATATATGGAATCTTTTAAGCAGATTACAAGGTTTGGTTCATAGTGCAAGTAGAAAGATATGTATCAGTAGATGAATTACTTTTTAACTGATACTTTACTTTTACTTCTTCTGAAGAATGATAGAAAAAACGCGACGTTGAAAATAATGTGAAAAAATTTGAACATTACATTACAGAACACGTAATCTGATTCAAGTTTTGAAAATGTGAAAGAAAAAATTGAACTGAGTTGGGACCTTAAACATCCTTAATGTTCCTGAAGAAGCCTTGGAACGTGCCTAATGTCAGTAGCTAGTGATCTAGGAAATCTTGGAAGTAGATATTCTATAATGAATGGTTTGATTGGGGTGATAAAAAGTTGTCTACATTGTTGGGTGAATGGAACATATAATATCATGATTATGAAACCTTATGAGTCACACAGCATGTGTTGTTGTCTGAAAATTTGTCGTTAAGTAAAATGCTTACCCAACTCACTATCATGAGCCTTGTTAACGTACCATGGAATATGTCATCTTCACCAAGCCATTTTCAATCCAACCCTTATGCTGCTTCATTCAAATTTCTTACCTTTTAGTTTTAACAAATTAAAGGGACCAAGGTTTTGGTCCCCATTACGGATAGCAAGCACTTTTGAGCACCATGCACACTCTCTTTTCTGTCATTTTCCTGTGCTGTACTTGATTTCTGTGCCTCACTTGTCCACAAACTCATCCCACATTTAGATCCTTCTCCGATTCTCACCTGCTGTCTACTTCAATGCCATGCACGTTTGTGCCACCATCATCTCATCTTAGCTCAATAATGTTTGTCCCCTTCCTATGCACTTCCCATTCCACCATTGGGATCATAGCCAATCAATATTTAGGATTTCCATGAAAGGGATGCTGCATCATGTTCAGAACCTGATTGTGATGTCTCTCAAATGGCCTAAGAGGTTCAAGTGCTACAACACTCGGGCCACCGCCACCGCTGTGCCATCAATGTTGGAAAGTGATAGAATTTTAACAGGACCATTTGTTGCCAACACAAAAAACACTTTTTTTATTGTTCATAGTCCATTTTGCACCTAGAAAATTGCTAGGGAAAAGCTAACTCTTGTTTATTTGCATGACTTCAATGCAAAGAAGTTCAGTTCCAGCCTGATAGCAGTGTTTTTTAACTAGTTACTTAAATCATCAAGGAGACATATTCGGTGTATTTACCGTTATAGTCAATTTTGTAACATTGAATTATGCATCGTTGATTCTTTGGAGCAAAAGTTGCCTTCAATGAATTAAAAAGGATGAGCGTAGTTCATCCATTTCAACCTTGTTCCTGTATTTGTCTCTGTCATTTTCCTTAGTAACATTCATAAAGACAAGAAGAAGATACATTCTTGAATTGGAAGGGAAAGAAGGGGGTAGGGATGATACACAAACTATACTATGGTCAAAGCAAAAATGCCAATAATTATAATGGGTATATGGCTAATAATCCTGTAGCTGGTAATATCATTGGAAATGGCTAGCCTTCTCTTTCATCATCTTTTGGTCTTGTTGAAGAACTTGAACCTGAGGCCATTCCAATGACTTGGGTGTGTGTGAACCTCTGCAACTGAATCATGCGTGCATAAATCCCATCCGGGTGATTTTTCAACAACTGTGAATGGGAGCCTTGCTCAGCCACTTTACCATCATCAATCACAGCAATGAGACTGGCATTCCTTATAGTTGATAACCTGTGTGCAACAATGATGGTTGTTTTCCCAGAAGAGGCACGGTCCAGAGCCTCCTGAACAGACCTCTCAGATTCAGCATCAAGTGCACTTGTGGCCTCATCAAGAAGCATAAGCTCAGCTTTCCTCACAAAAGCTCGAGCAACCGCTATTCTTTGCTTCTGTCCCCCAGATAGCTGAACACCTCTCTCCCCAACAAATGTTTTGTATCCATCAGGCAAACCGGATATGAACTTGTGTGCATTGGCAAGAGTTGCAGCTTCAATTATCTCAGCTTCAGTGGCTGACTCATGCCCATATGCAATGTTCTCATAAATTGTGGTAGCAAACAAGCATGGCTCCTGAGGTACCACTGAAATGTGCCTTCTTAAGGACTTGAGATTGTATTTCCTTATGTCCTTGCCATCAATCATGACTCTACCAGATGTTGGATCATAGAATCTCTGTATAAGTGCAATAACCGAGCTCTTACCACACCCACTAGGTCCTACAAGGGCAAGAGTTTTACCGGCCCTTGCCCGGAGATTGAGGTCGCGAAAAACCGGCATGTCAGGACGAGTTGGATAGAAGAAATCTACATGTTTGAGTTCAACTTCACCCCGAAGACGATCCGGAAAAGGAGTGGCATCTTGATCATCAGGTTCAATTTCAGTCCTACGGTCAAGGAGTTCAAACACTGACCTCATGGCTCGGCCTCCTTTGATGAAATCAGGAGCAAGTGTTAGAGTTTCAGCAGCACCGTTTGCAGAAACCATTAGGACCATAAAAACTCGGATTGTTTTAGAGAAGTCAGAGATACCATGCTTCACTAACCAAGAAGCATACCAAAGACCAAGGGCATAGGAAGCATAAAGTGCAAACTGAGCTACACCATATCCACTTCCAGAAATTTGTCCCTTCCAAAAGCAACGCTTTAGCGGAGCCTGGAGATTGGAGCTGAAAAGACCGACAATTTTTGTTTCTGAATTGAAGGCTGCAACAGTCCTTACATTGGCTATAGCTTCTCCTGCAAGTTGTGTAGCCTTCGCATGAGCAGCTTCCAGGTCACCAGAGAAACCAGTCATGAACATTTTCTGTACAGCACACAAAAAGAATACAAATGAAACAACAATTGAATCACAAAAAACGTGTCAAGAAAGAAATGTAGAAAAACACAAACCTGCAAAACAGTGGCTGCGACAACAATAGGGAAGACAGCTATGAGGACAAGGGCAAGGCGCCACTGCAACACAAAGCCTGCAGTACAGGCAACTAGCATAAGTGCAGTGTTCTGCACAATTACTGAAATTCGATCTCCAATGGCTGATCTGACATTGTTGGCATCAAGAGCCAGCCTTGCGGCAATCCTGGCACTCTCATTTTCCTCCTGATCAAACCACGCCATTTCATTTTTTAGCACCGCGGTAAGCATTTTCTCCCTCACACGTTTGGTGAGATTTTCCCCAACAATGTCCCAGAAGAAGTGTTGCAGTGTGTTGAAGAGAAGTGCAGTTGATGAAAGACCAATCAACAAGTAACAGTACTTTTCTATTTCTCTGATCATGTATCTGTGGTCTGGATTGTAGTACACACTGAGGACAGCACTGAGAACATAAGCAAAGAAGGCACTGAGAGATCCACAAATAACAGATCCTATAGAGCCAATTAAAGCATAAAGCCATTCAGGAGAGTTCATTTTTGCAAGTCTCCAGAAGGAACTAGCTTGCTCCTTGAAAGCAAGCTTTTCAAGCCTGTAATTTGAATGTGATGCATCTAGGGACAGACTAAAATCAGATGTAGAGAAATCAGACAGCCTACGCGAGTATGGTGACCGACCGTAAGAAGAATTCCTAGCAATTATTGGTGAGCTGACAGAGTTTCTGGCACTTGAAGGCCTGCAAAATGAAAATTTAGTGGCCAAATGATGAATAATCTTTCATAAACTATGAAAATTAACTATAATCAGTTTTTTCAAAGAATGCCAATGCTGAATATTAGTGAAAGCTACCTTGCACTGCTCTTTCTGGCATTACTCATGGCAGTTTCATGAGCCATCTCCTGCATCTTTATAAGCTTAGCATAGACTCCATTTTCACCTTTTGAGAACAGCTCATCATGAGTTCCAATTTCAGAAACACTTCCTTGCTGAAGAACAGCAACAAGATCAGCTTTGCGAATTGTGGAGAGGCGATGCGCAATGACAAGAGTTGTTCTGCCAATCATGAACCGGTCAAGGGCTTCTTGCACCAGTTTTTCTGACTCTGAGTCCAATGCACTTGTTGCCTCATCTAGGAGAAGAATTGCAGGGTTTTTCAGCATTGCCCTTGCTATTGCTATTCTCTGTTTTTGCCCTCCAGAAAGTTGCAGCCCTCTTTCTCCGACCTGCCAACACAATACATTTTAACTTCGTCAGACTTCATTCTAACAATTTTTCATTTCCAAAGCCTATGTTCAGATTGATTAGAAAAGGTGGAGTGAAATAAAACAAATGAAACGATATATCACATTCATCCACTTCCAGAAGAGGTGAAGGAAAACTTTACCTGGATCTATCTATCTATCATAAAATAATCAAGCAATTTAGTTGTATCTACTCCACTCATCATTTGATATCCAAACAGAGGTTAAGACTCTTGTTCCTTGGTGCGGAATAAGGTTACTCTCAATGAGAAAGTCCAGGACTAAAATTGTGAATATACTACCTCTTTCTGCCTCATCATCTTGAAGTTATACTATATGATTCCTTCTTTCTGTCAATGATAATTAGTTATTAAGAGTCCTATCCATAAATTATATATACTCTAATGGAGTCTAATTGAGAAGAATTTTCATGGTCTTCATTTTTTGTTATATATCCTGAGCATTTCCAGGTTGGTCGGTTGTCATGTCCTTATTTAAGAATGAACATGCACGTTGACAGAAGCATGTTACCCTCTTTGCCTTTTTCATATGCAACGCATGAACATGCACTTCTTGGCTTTGACTTCTGAACATTTGTAATTTATATTTTATCCACTTTTTCTATTTTGCAATTTATATTTTCTTTTATAACTTATAATCACGCCAAATATTCAAAAATCCAATGATATGACTAGTTAAAAAGAGGCATCATCAAACATCACTGCACATGCAATTCCTGAAGCCATTTTCATAAAACACAGATGGCTAACCTGGGTTTCATAGCCTTCGGGAAGTTTAATGATGAAGGAATGCGCATTAGCAACTCTAGCAGCTTCTTCAATCTCAACCTGGTTTGCATCAGGCCTACCCAACAGTATATTTTCTCGTATTGTGGTTGCAAACAAAGCTGGCTCTTGGCTCACTAATCCTATCTGCTGCCTCAACCATCTAAGCTTCAAAGTTTTAATGTCATGCCCATCTAATAGGACTTGTCCTGCACACAGTTTTTTTTTTTTTTTTTTCAATGTTAAAACTTCAAACAAACCAGTCAAACTTTGCACAGCACAGTGAAACTCTAATTTTGAAAGTTTACCTGAAGTTGGGTCATAGAATCTCTCAATGAGGGAGACAACAGTGCTCTTACCAGAGCCGCTGCTACCCACCAGAGCTATGGTTTTACCAGCAGGCACATTCAAGGAGAAATCATTGAGGATCCGAACCTCTGGCCTAGATGGGTAAGAAAAGTCTACATTTTTCAGTTCCACAAGTCCAGTAACAGTCTCTAGTTCAATGCCAGATTCGCTATTTCTATCAATACTCGGCTTGTGATCAATTATTCGGAAAATCTTTGCAGCAGCTACTCTGGCCTTTGTAAATGCAGCCATGCTCGGTGCAGATTGCCCCAAACCCCTGTGTGTACAACAATCAAATCCTTAAACATGTTACTAAAATAAACCTTACATGAATAATTGTTCAATGGCTATAACACGAAAATGCACACTAAAAGAACTCACAATCCACCGATCATAACAGCAAACATGGTTGCAATGGCAAGTCCTCCATTGGTGGCATGGTGCCTGACAAGATAGCCTCCATACCACAGCAGAAGCGCGTAACAGCAGAAAACAACAAAGTAGGTGGCCCCCAACCCCATTCCCTTTGCAAACCCAGTTTTGTAACCAAGCTTCTGTGCAACCCTCAAGGCTGATGAATAGGCCTGTAATGCTCTGGACTCCCCAACGAAGGCCAGCACCACTCGGATTTGTGCAACAGTCTGCAATGAGAAAACAGTGAGAGAAGTAATGTAATGCTGATTCAAATCAAATGCATTAAACAAAGTTTCTTACCTGTTCCACAATGTTGCCAGCTTGAGAGAGAGCTTCCTGGCTCTTGCCAGAGAGCTTGGCCAAGGTGGTGGTGTGAATGCCTCCGATCACAGCTATCATAGGAACAACAGCGAGAGTGACCAGAGCCAATTGCCACACAGCAGTGAAACCCACCACAAAGCCAGAAACAAACGTAGCCATGTAGTGAATGAAATTCCCCAACTGCACACCAACCACCAATTATCAACAAAAGAAAAAAAAAACAAAAAAACAAGTTCAAATCTAATAGCACAGCCAAACAAAGTAAAAAAAATAAAATAAAATTCTTCAACTTGCTACTGCACCTTCTCACTAATGGCATCCTGGACCATGACAGCATCGGTGTTGATGGCGAAGACAACATCGGAAGTCCGAACATCAGTGTCGAAGAACTGAATGTCCTGATTCAACGCAGCCTCCAGATACTTGATTCTCATCTTGGTGGATTGACGCTCCCCACTCCACATCCAACACGAAATCTCTGCGACAGCTCCAAACCCATCAATGAAAATTCAAAGCCGAAAAACAGAAACAAAGGGTAGAGACGCAATTCAATTCAACTCACTCACCTGCCCAGGATGATGCCCATATAGCAGCCCCCACCACCAGGAAGTAAAATGCATACTGCAAAAATATCACACAACACGACTCATTCACATAAACTCCAACAACAAAAAAAGCACCTGAGTTTCGTCTGTGATGTTTGTTATGTTTAATTGTTACCTTAACCACTTCCTGAGTCATCTTGTCCACATCATTAGCATTGGAGCCAAAGGAATTGACAAGATCCGCAAAGAAGCGAAGAAAGAGAGGCAGTGAACAACCGTGCACAACTGCTCCAACCGTTCCAATTCCCATGAGAACATAATCCAACCCATCAGCGAATCTGAAAAGCTCTCCAAACCCAACAGAGGGAACACTCTCTGCCTTCTCCCCACTAATGGAACCACCGTTCATGGTAGCCGCAGGAGCAGCAGCAGCAGCAACATCTTTGTTGGGTTGTTCACGAGTTGTCTCCATTTCCCTTGGAACCTGGCCTTGTTGTTGCTGTGGTGAAGTTGCAGCATCAGGAACAAGCTCAAGGCCTTGCATTTCTGACCATTTCCACTGCTCTATGGTTTTTATCTCCTCAGAATCTTTTGACATTTGCAGAATTGTTTATGCACACTTCCCACCCTCCCCTCTCTACTTTATTGTCTCACTCTACCACTCCTAACTCATGCTAGTACTGCTAACCAACTCTTCTGCTCTCTCGTAATCTCTCTTTCTCTATTATTTATTATTATTATTGGTGGAACTATTTTGATCTGGCTAAAGCTTCTTAATTTCACTCTTTTTATTCTTCATTCTTCTCGTTCTTCGTCCCAGGGAGTTGTGGGCACATTCCTTCCTTCCTAGATTATCTTCTTCTTGAGTTGAGTTTAGTGAGTGTTAAGTTAAGTGGGTTAATGTGGAGTTTTTCTGTAAAAAACACCGAAAGTGACACATGGTGAGAACCTAGACAGAGAAAAGTTTGGAGACATTCATTGAGATGATGAGATAGAGAGAGAGAGAGTTTTGAATTTCCACCCGACAATCTACACTGTTCTCACTAAACTTCGAGATCAATTTTTGACTCTATCATATGCAATACAGAACAGGATTATAGTATTCTTCTTGTACGTATTTTCTTCATTTTCACTTTTAGAATAAGAATAGGTTTCACACGTTAAAGTCCCTCACTGTTTAAACCTTTTTATTACATCTGTAAATTTAAAATCTTATCATCTTTTCTATTTTTCTGATGTTTCAACTTAATAAAACCGCCGCAGATAATTCTAACGATTTTAAACTGCATTATAGTTTAACTCCAATATTCAATTATTATCTTTTTTCAAATTTAATGACTTGTTGTGTTGTGTAGTGCATGTTTGTCAAATTCCACTTTTATCCCTTTTCGTGTTATTTTATATTTCTCCCTTTTCATTTTAAAAGTAAAAATAGTTTTTTTTAACATGGTTCCTTTTTTAATGGAATCATTTGTTAGTCAAAAAAATAATTAGCAGGATGCCCAATTTATTCTTCAGCCTCGGCTTCAACTTGAAGTTAATAATTTACAAAAATTAAAACAAATAAAAAATGTCACAAAGAAATTTATAGCTACTTGTCCCAATCACAACCCAGGACTCTGCTTTGCACCTTTGTCACATCCCCTCCTCTTTGTGCGCCACTTTTCTCTACTCCAACCCACAAAACCTAAAAAAAAAAGCACGTCACATAAAAGAACAGCCATTTTTTTTTTCAAAAATAAAGCATTTATGCACATGATCTACCACCAATTATTTTTATGCTTTCTACCTTGATAAATAATTGTAAAAGGGTGTTGCGGTTTCAAAACCTGTTAAAAAAAAAAACATTATGGTTAACCCAGAAACGTGTTTGTTCTTAGGCTGAATACCTTGTTGAGAATATTACTTAATATCTTTTTTTATTTAAATTAGTTTTTAGAAAATATTTCAGTTTTAGAGATATGTGTCAGTTTTAGAAATTTGTTATTATTTTAGATTAGGAGTGAGATATTATAAATATTTTATACTTGATATTTGTTATATTTTGCTCTATATATAGAGTATATCAATAAAATACAAAAACATGTTCCTCCGTATAACATATCACATATATCTCTCATATATTTCATATCTCTCATATTTTCAAAAGCCCTAAAAATCCCAACAAACCTAAACGTGGACACCAATATTTGCAGTAACATTAAAACCATGAAACATTTTAGGAATCTTATGTACTGAAGATGAAGAAAGCCAAGTACTTGCACCACATTTGTCAGGCAATCCTCAACGTATCTGGGGATTCCTCCATTTTTTCTGAATTGTATAGTGAAAAAGACAGCAAGTAATGATTTTTTAAGTGGCAACTACTATCTCCTACTAGGGTTTAATTAAAATATTAGGAATTTAGGATGATTATTTTTCAGATTTTGAATCTTGAAATAGCAAAATTAACGTCTACTCCATCAGAGACTGTAAAGTAAAGCAGCATCTGAGTTTGATTAAGATGAGCCGCAGCAGAAAGAGCAGGGTCAGCTTCTCTTTTTAGCTTAAAAACAATAACGTGTCTGAACTTCTGACACTGTTAAAATTCCTTTTAGCTTTTGAGACTCTTTTTCCTTTTTTTCCCAATTGCAATTAGTGACATGACATTTTGACAAGGCAATAATTAGACCAATATAATATTAATATACACAATAACAGAATTTCTTTTGCTATTTTTTTAAGATTGACGTGAAACCGAAGGAACCAAAAACCAGTGATGAAGAATGGTTGAACATATTGGTATTATTGTGAAAGAAAAGGGAAAAAAATAGAAAGGGGTATGTTGGATTTCTCTGTTTTCTTCTTTTTCACGCTTACCGTACAGTGTTGTTTGTGGTGGAACCAGAAAAAAGAGAGTGAGGAATTTAAAATTGATGATTTTACAAAAATATTAATGGTAATTCATTTTTCCTTGTGTTTGCCTCAAAACAGTTCCTATTTACTACTGTGCTATACTATACTGCAATTGTAGTCAATGCATTATGTGATTAATTTTGGTTGTACTAATCAAAAGCTTGTCATTTATTAATCTGACTTATTTAATTCAGATATTTAATTTTGATTTCTTAATGAAAATAAACATTCCCAGTGAATGAAATAAAACAATAACATTTATTTCACACTTTATTGCCTTTTTCACTGTTTATTTTATTCGATTTCGTACAAATTATTAATAAATGGTTCAATTTTGTCTCACATTTTTAAATATATGTAATTTATTTTTTGTGTTAAAATTGATGTAAGTTTGTGAAGTTAATTAGCAATCAATTTACACAGAAAATATAAAATTAAATTGATTTAAAAAATATAGATTAAATTACTTTGATCTTAATATCGTGACAATTTAATATAATAAACAATAAGGAAAAAAAAGGTAAGCCTTTAGTTTATATATTGTTAATATAATATATATATTTTCATAATTCTTTTTTTCACATCACCCACTAAACCAAAGCATAAGATAGGACTATCAATAACACTGAAAATTATACACTATTATTTGATAATAAAATATTCATAAAATTAAGTTCACAAACTTAAACGTTATGTTAATTAATGTACGAGAAAAACCTTATAATCAAAGATTAAAATATAAAATCGTCATAATATAAACGGAATTACAAGAACAAAGTTCAAAAGGTAGTGAGAAAATTAGTTCCACTTAAATCGTAAGTTTTACGTTATAATTCGATCTGAAATATACTAAATTAAAAGTTATAAGATAGTTTAGCGATAAAGTTGAAAGAGAAGATATAAAAGTTTATGAGTTTAACTCTTTCCCTAAGGTTAAGGGTTATAAAATTTGTTTAGTAAACTTGAAAGAAAATCTATTCACGTATCAGTAGTGACATGCATATGTAAGGTTACTAGACTTGAGAAAATTTAAGTGTCAGTGTAACTTCTGCATTAGATATAATAAAAAAGTTGAGTATTTTACAAAATAAAAAAGGTTAAATATGTTCTTGGTACCTCAAATTTCAGTGAAATTTGGAATTAGTTTCTCTTCAAATTTTTTGACCAATTTAGTCATTCATCTTTAAAAATGCATGAATTTAATCTTTTAATTAAATTTTGTTAAGTTTATCTGAAAATTCAAGCACATTTTATGATAATATTTGAATTGTTTACACCGTTTGACATAATGTCAAATAAATTTAACAAATTTGATAAGAAGGACTAAATTCATGTATTTCTAAAGATAAAGAACTGGATTGGTATAAAGTTTCTAAGAGAAACTAATTCCAAAATTCACTGAAACTTGAAGGACCAAAAATATATTTAACCCATAAAAAAATAATAAATTTACTATTTTCAATATCGATTTTTTATATGAATTGAGCTCTCATATTTGTTTGATATTAAATGTGTTTAATAAAGAGTTATGATGAGAAAAGAAAAAGTGTGAAAGGTTTCGATAAGATGGATATGGCAATGAGCAGAGTGATAGAGTGTGAGTTGAAAAAATGTATGAATGTGAGTAGTAATATTACGTACACAGAGATGTAACAGCTATGTGTGTATAAATGGAATATGGAAGGCTGCAACTGAAATCGGAAAGTCGTAAAATGCAAGTAGAAAAAGTGAGTTTCTGCTTTGCTTTTCTTTTTTTTTTAACTTCTTCCCAACGCCATGCACTGCATGCATAAACCCTCTATCTGCTCCAACTTATTTACTTCCTCATCATAATTTATTATTCACTAAAAATTAATTACACTCCACAACTTTTTCGTTTCCTCAAATTGCATATCTACGTACATTAATTATACAAAACATATTTTGGATAACAAATTAATCTAAATATAATGATTAAATTTAGAATGATAAAAATACTTGTGTCCGAAGGTATGGTGTGCGGATAAAATCCGTACATATAGTTAGTATGTGCGAGTATTTATTATCCGTGGATAGTGGGTAACGACTATTATATTAATCATTCATAAACAGATCAGATGCGATATCATACTATCCGTACTTACGGGTATCTATTACCTACAAAAAAAATTAAAAATTTATTTTATTTTATTGAGTTGAATTTAATTAAAATTGAAATTTAATTTATATTTTATTAGATTAAATTTAATTAAAATTAAAATTTAGTTAATATTATATTTTGTATTTTTTATTATTTTATTATTTTATTTAAAATTTTTAAAAAATATATAATTTTTAAATATTTGCGAGCACGAATATCCACGAATACCCGTGAATTTTAAAAAAGTTCACAAACATCTTTTAAACAAATACCCAACAGATAAATGGGTGGGTAACATGTAATTTTTTTTTTTGTAGATCAGGTAGAAGGTAGACACTATCCATGTATGACCCGACTCGTTGTTATCTCTAATTAAATTAGTTTAAGTGTGGTTATCACGTATATTAATGAAATCATAAAAACCATAAAATTTTGTTCTAAAGTTTCAAATGTTATAATTACGAGAGTGTATTATATAAACACTTAAAATTATTTAAAATGATATATGTTGATATATTTTCAAGTCAAGTTCAAATTTGATGCTTGAATTGTTGTCATCATCAAATTTACAACTTTAGAAAGTAAATTAAACTAATAATAGTTCAAAGTAGCTTGAATTTCCTCTTTTAATTTAATTCAGTCTGTTGGATTGACCGGACCCGTGAAACCATAACATAATTAGATTTTTTTTAATCTTTCTTTAATCATGTTAATTATATATTGGATCCTTTACACTTCTCCTTTTCCCTCTTATATCTTCCATATTTTTATTCTCTATAAGAAAAATATAGCCACCATCTTTTTTATTACTTATTAAGTAATGACTTTAATAATTGGATGATGTTGGATGGTATACTCACTTTCATGAATGAAAGAGTACTATGCACTGAGTTGGTAACCTCTTGTCCCAAAATAAATTTTAATAACTTTAGATCATAACAAATAATCAATTCCATATTTTACTCAATCATGAGATAGAAATTTTTCAAAAGGACACTTTCAATGTTTTAAATAATATTTATACGATTCACCTGCCATTTTCTCCCACATTTTTATGACTTGGGAGATTTTAGGTGGTTATCTGTTTTGACTATGAATTATGGTAATCATAAAGAAGAATGAAAGTTAGTTAGTTCAATATTTTATTTTGAAATTTTTCGATACATTGATTTTCTTTTATGTGGATGCATATGTAGGAAGTGATATTGATAAATAAATTTTGAGAAATTAAAATAATTATTTAAATTAAATATAATTTTAATGTCTAACCTTCTTGCAAAAATTATTAGAATTTGTTGATATCATTGTGAGGTTTTTTATGAGAGAATATACTAAAATATTGGCCACCAATGAGTTATAAACAAGCCTACATAAGGTATTAAGATATTACTAGAGCGATTAAAATGTGTTGGAACCTGTGAGTCAACCCGACCCGAACCTGTGGTAGACTGGGCTGGATTGAAATTTTTTTACAAATTTCTATATGGGTTGATTTTTGACCTGGTTCATTCGGGTTGACTCACCAACTCGCAAATAAATGATTAAACAAATATTTTTTTATTAAGTTGTGCTTTACATTTGGATAAGGTTAGTTTTTTTTGCTAACAACTTAATAATTTGTATTTTTGTGATGTTAGTTTGTATTTGGAGTTTAACATTCTTTTGGAATGTATTTTTGGATTGCATTAAAGTTTTTTTAGATTTTAATAAAAAATATAATTTAGTTTTGATTGAAAATAAAAATAAAAAATTGTCTTTTTTTTTAATTGAGTCAGGGAGCCAACCCGTTTAACCCACCAACCTGTGATGGATTAGGCCAAGTTTGAATTTTTTTGGCTGCCTAATAAGTAAGCTGGGTTGGATTGACTCACTAAGTAGCCAACCCGTCGTGGGTTAAGTCAAACTGGATCGAATAATCCGTTTTAACACCTCTAGATATTACTTCCAATCCAAAACCTCAAAGAAAATAAATTTATAAATATTTTTACTTTTGTATTAGTTATCTTTATTATTTGTACTCAACACAGCTCTTACCGTTACGATCCACAATTGGATGTATGTTTTGAAATTACTCTCTTTCTAATAACTTTTCTCTTACCATTGTTTTTCGATAAAATACTTCGGTTTAGCAATGCAAACCAAAATTGGGTTACATTTTCAATGATCGCCCTAAATCTCAAATGGCATAGGCTTCATAAAATATATGATTTGATTGCCCCAAATCAGAGGCTAATTGGGAAATCAGAAAATGCAAGATATTATATATAAGGTGTTCGAACTTTGAATTGAGGATTATGTGATATGGCCCCACTAATAGAGAGGATGAAGATTGTTAAGAGGTAGGATTTGTAGGACACAGAAAAGAGAGGGAAACACATATTAATAATGTATGGTGAAGAATTCCACTTTGAGAACAATTTGATCAATCAATTCCTTGTCTTGAGCGTTACATAAGAAATAAAATAGGGTTTGATGATAGAGGTATGGCCCTCCCATTCACACAACAAGTCCAACATCCAATGAGAATGTAATAAAATAAAGAGGGAAAAGTCAAATAAATTTCCCCATTGTTTGTTAAAAGATTAGGTGAAAAGAAAAAGGGGTCGGTGATCAAACTTCCATAAAAAAAGTAAACTAATTAACACACCACAATCATATTTTATTCTCTCATAATGAGCCAAGTTTGAAGAGAGAGAGAGAGAGAGAGAGGTAAACTATGATGGCATGAAAACCTAAGGGTGATGTCCATAATGGGTTTTTGCATACTTGTGCCATAGCTTAGACCATTAAAGTTTTTCAAATACAACAAATACTCAAGTATCCACTCAAATACTTCTCTCAAAAGTGGTGTTTTGTGACACTAATTATGTCATTCCATTGTCTTTCTTGTGACTAGTTGTGCACAAATTGTGTATATTTAAACCATCAAAAAGAGATCATGTGATCTTAATTATTAAGTTTTCTTCATTCCAACCCTTCCATACACAACTTCTCTCACAAGATGCATACTGAACTTGTCACAACAGTTCCTGGCCCCACACCCAATTCTACCATTTTCTTAACCTTTCTGGACAACTTTTTATCTCTTGTAATTTGTAATAATCTCCTGAAATGTTTTTGTTTTGGCAAATAAAAACAATTTTGATTAAGAAATTCTTAAGGTTTATGAATTGAAGGAATCATGATTGTAAGGGATATGTGTATTATTTATTTCATGAATAGTATGCGAAGTTGAGAAAGAAGAGGAGTATAGCAGAAGGCAACAACTTTTGCAGAACTTTTTCCATTTCTTGAGCAGTGCAAAGCAGAGTGGAAGGCTTGATTCAGGTTGAATCTCATTAATGTTCAAATTAAACATAATGTCTGAAAAGGGATAATATGTGTCCGCAATTATATGTTTAGGGATGAGTAATCAACATCTCCATGCACTCTCTGGAATGCTTCAATATATTTCACATTAAATTTCAAAGGTAAAGATAATAGGTATCTTGAAAAAATTTGAGGAGCTACACTAAATACAACATAAGTCTAATTTGCAGATGAAATTGATATTAACTTTAACCTTTCTAATTTATATATAATATTGATGTTTTTAATTAGAAATTTCAAGATAATTAAATTATGTGTATTTTTTTTTATAAAATTTAATTTTTTTAATTTTACTTGACATAAGATTTAGATTGATTTTTCAACATAAAGAGTTACATTTAAGAGAGAGATTTAAAAAGATTTAAGTATGGGATTAGGAATAAATATGAGTGGAAAATACTTAAAAATTCATCTTTATCTCTCTAAAAAGAGTGAAATGTACTTTAAAATGGCTTAAATATAGTCTTTGGATGCAAAATTAGAATCCTTCTTTATCTCAAGTTTTGATTTATTTTGGTTGTCAAACTTTATAAATGAATGGATATAGTCCTCCTCACTCAATTATATTAAATTTTGTTAAGATATGACGTTTGAGTTGTTTGTACCATTTTGACACGTTTCGGCACAAATGTCATATTGGGACAATATTTAAAAAGTCTCAAAAAATAATTTAAAGTTTGAGAATTAAAATGTATGGAAGTGTGTGTGAGAATAACAAATTATAATATTGTATGCAAGTACAAAAACATACTTAACAAAAAAAATATAATTTATAAATTTAATGCTTATACTTACCACTAAAATTAGAGAATTATTGTCTTTGAGTGTTTTTCATTCCTTTTTTTGGGAATAGTTTTTTTTTCGGTTTCAATTATTTTTTTATGGTATATTTAGTATGAGTATTTATTCTTATATAGTGTTTAATTTTTTCTATTTTATTCAATATGAGATTTTTTGACTCACACTTAGACTATTTTCAATAATTATTAAAATGTTTTATTAAACAGATTTTTTTTATATTTTAAGATTATGAAACAAGCAGCCTATATATACTTAAAAGAAAAAAAGTATATATATATATATATATATATATATATATATATATATATAATATAATTGGAAAATGGTAAGAACTCTATTCTTTTTTTTCGTAGCTACTCAGTTGAAATTCCAGTTGATGTTATATATTTTTCCTGAGTAACAGCTCCATTAAATTGCAACAAAAAGGAAAATAAAATATAAACATAAAAAGTTTACTGTTTAAGAACTATGGCTTTCCTTACGAAAAGAGTCTCTTAAAATTACAAATTTAAAATCGATATTCACAGTTAAAACGAAACTTTTGCACAGTATTATTAAAACATATTTATCAACCATTGTTTAGGAGGTTCCATTTCTTTCAATAAAGTTTGTTGATAAAATTTGACAATTCCTTATAACAAAGTATCAATCATATGGATGCCAACGTGGCTTCCGCTACAAGTGTCATTAAGAAAATAATTTTTTATTACTCAATTTGACAATATTTTTCTTATAATTTTAGATGTCATTTTTTAAATAATTTTTATTTTATTATTTTTAATATTTCAAAATTATTTTAAAAAAATATCATTTCATGTTGTGAGAGAAAGTTGTTAAAATTTAGTACTCAAAATATTATTATCCATTATATTATTATGTAATTCGAGTCTACAATTTTCTTGGTTCACAATATTTACCCTTTCTCATTCAATGCTGCATAACATATTTTAATACCACTTGAATCTAGACGTACGCAACCAAGTCAAAATTCTGATATTTGGTTTTGTTTTTCGTCCAAATTGTGATATTTTTTTCTGCCTAGGAATGCGAATTTGGTTGATTTGTGTTTAACAAGAAGGTGTTCCCACCATAACATAGACCATTTAAATAGTTTGTTTACGATTTTGAAGTGAGACCAGACAATAACCTCGTTTGTGGTGTAATATATTTTGTGCTGTCCTCTCATGTTGTTGTTCCAATTGAAATTATTGGCAAAGATTTTCTCAAGAGTTGACAAGCAGAGAGGTGTTTGAAAATCCCAAGTCCCAAACCTCAACAACCATGCATGACTTTCCAAACCCCTCATTTTTGTAACTTCTCTCAGATCAGAACCCACTTTTGGTTTTAGAATTTCTTTTCAACCTTTTCTTTGATTAAAGTTCTACCTAATAATGGCAAATAATGTCAAAATCCCTGCAATTATCAGTGCCAAATCTTGTCATCAACACTTGGATTTTGTAGCCAAATTTCTACCAACAGACATGCATGGACAACCTTGTGACAAGGTGATATCTTAGTTCTTCTTAATTTTATTATATAAAATAATGATACTAATAAATATACACTACTATAATATCTTATTGTAAAATAGATGAAAACTTTGAGTACATATATTCCCTAGCTACACAAGTAGGAAACTGAGCTCATGTTACAACTAATTAAGAATATTGTGTTCATAATTTTTAAGTCTCTAAAGTTGTATGGATATAAATGATCCGTGCATGAATGATTACACTTTTCTAAAGAATAGCATGTTCTTAGAATATAACGTTGGTGTGTTTAAGAAGGTGAAATAATCGAGATAGGGTCACATTTGTATATGCATGCATTTGAGTTTCTCTTTAAACGAGTGCTTCTAGGTAGTCCACATCTTTATCTGAAGAAATCTCTGGGCACTTACTTAGTGGTTGAGTAGTCATTTTAAAGGTGAATATCAAGAAAAACTTTAAAATGTTTGTTTGTTTTCTCTAAGATTGGAAGCATCTTATCATTTTCTTTGTTTACTAAATGCTATTGATTTGAAATATATATTGCCTTTATTGATTAATAATATTTATAATATAATTTTTATTTGTTTTTCACTCAAACTAACTTAAAGTTTCTATGTATCCAAGTCTAATGAATTAGAATATAAGTAATTTTTAATTAATATAAACATATATATTTGAGATTTTTTATTTTCTTAACAAATCAAAATACCTTCTAAAAAAACGAGGTTAGGTTAATCCAAATTTGAGCATTATTTCCAATGAACACGATCAAGTATTGTTACAAAATATAGTTTTTTCATATAAGATAGAGAAATTTAAACAGAATTTTTAATCAATATGGAAATAAATATTTTATTTTCATTTTTACTTGAAAGTGAAATAACTCATCATTTAAATACTATACATACTCTTTTTTATTATAGGTTTTTTCATCCAAATCAAATAAATTATGGATTCTCTTTTTTTTTTTTCTGTCGTTTAAAGTTCATTTTAGAAAGCAAGAAATATAGTAATTTTTTTCTTTAATGAAATATGTATAAGATTTTCTATTTTACTTTTTTTTTATTTCTATATCACAGTAATTAACTATACCAATATTAATTATAAATTAGGTAAAAAATAAGTGTATAGATGCAAAAGAATAATTAATATTCCGTTGACTTTCAAAGATTACAGTTAAATAAATATTTATAGTTAAATTAAAAAAGAAATCTTTGAAAATAACGTAAAGATATTCTTGTAAAATACGAAACAATACAAAAAGTAGAACTGTGAGAAATCATAAACTAGTCCAATTGGATAAGGTAAAAATATCGATGAAAAAGAGAAAGGGTAGTAAACTCATTGGTGAATGAGCTACTTTTTACCAATAATGAGAATATATAATTGAATCCTGGTATTAAAAACTTGAAAGTAATGCAATGTAAGTTGGTTTCACTATCACAAGCAAAAAACCATTAATTAATTAATAATTAATTAATTAATGAAGGAAGCAGAAGAATATTCCAGCTTGTTCTGAGCTGCATCAAAAGTTATAAACACTGAAAAAAAAAGTGATTCAAACTACGATACAAATCGAAGATCTTCATCTCACTAAAATATTCAAACTTCCATGCCAAAAACACAATAAAGCAGATACAATGATCAAAGAAATTTGATTAACAAAAAAACACAACACATTATTACCAACTCATTCCCTCCATTTGTCAGCATATACAAATGCTTCATCTTAAAGTACCTCAACCTTCTCTTTAGTGTCTGTAACAACATATTTTTCCAGCTTGTATGATACCTCACTCCATCATTTGCTTCCAATCAGGAAAAAAAAAATCTCCACTCTCTCGCCACTAGGCTTTTTCATCCATTTTGAAATAATTCAGAAACCTTTTGTGGATTCCTATAGTTAAGAATCAAACAAAGGTCTTCCTTTTTGTGTAATAGAGAAAAATCCTACATAAGATATTTGATTCTTCCTATGTGTCCACGATATATACATGTACATATTTTTCTCTCATAAGGTGAGTTGGGACAGAAGAAGTGGCGTAGCCACATGGCTCATCAGGTATCTTATTTAATCCCTGCAAGTACAGGTGTTTGATTTTAACGGATGTTTAAAATTTAAATTGCTTTATTGCTGCACATGTCTGTCCTTCTAATTTAAGGTTGTCTAATTTCAAATATGATAATTAATTTGGACTTTGTAGGTGGTAATGTACAAGTTCTATTTTTCTAGATGCAAGTTTCATTAATTAATTTGAATAGTTGAACACGAGAATAAAGTTTTGATGTTTAAGATGTTGACTCAAATAAAACCCGGATTAAGTGACGAATAATATAGTAGTTTATATGCATGGGAAAATAATTAATTAAAGAGTTGGTTTTGAAATCCCATACTTTATATATGTTTGGTGGAAAAAAGGTTGAGGGAAGGAGAATCTTCTCTTGGAAAGTTTTGAATGAAATAAAAAAAACAAAATGAGGTAAGATAGTTGAGATGAAAAAGAGAGTTATTGAAATGTGGTGAAGAAGGTTAAAAAGGTATATATATAATTGGTGGCATTGATCGGTGAAGTGAGGGCAAAGGGACAAAATGATTTTTGAAGATGAGAAAAGGTAGGCAAAAGGGTTGGGTGTGATCCAAGATGGCATAGTGGAGGTGTGAATGGGGTGCTGTTGTTCGTTTTAATCATCAAAAACTATTTGTTTCATTGGTGTTCATGTGTCCCATTTCGTTGTATGCACTTCAAATAAAAAATTGTAATTTTTTTAATTACATGCTTGAAAAATATCATAAATATTAACTCAAATTAACCATTAATAAAAAAAATATTTTATTTCTTGTGCATCATGAATGTAGATGTAGTAGTGGTTTTACTAACAAAGGTGTGCGTGAATAATGAACAAATCACAGTTTTGAATAACATGGCATCAGTTACTATTTGTTCTTCAATAAAGAACTGTGACATAGTGCTCTTTAATACTTTGGTTGTGTCTATTAATTACCTCATCAAACCATACAACAAGCACAAACTTGAGTTCCGTACAACATGTGTCCTCCTATGCTACGACAATTAATACAAAGGTTAGTTATAATGCTAGAATTTTCATCTCAAAACATTTATATATATATATATATATATATATATATATATATATATATATTATATTTATATTAAAAGTAAAAAATATTATCTGTATTACGATCCTACGAATGATTATATTACTCTTCATTATCTTAAGTACAAGCTCGATTTTATATTAAGTATAATTTCTATTTTAACTACCTTACTAAAACTCTTATTAAAGATAATTCAACATTTGGCATAATCATTTATTGAAAATCAAATGCTTTTAATAATAAGTGCAATTATCATCATATTTTAAATAGATGATAATTATCCTCACAACGATGCTAATTTTGTTTAAATTATTTTTCAAAATCTAGGCATTTTTTTTCTTGTAATCTATTTGTTTATAATAATTTAAGATTGAGTCTAAATCTCATATTGTGTATAAATGAGAAAGTTAAATATCATATAAGAAAAAAGTATCATAAACTCAATGTCTCAAGATTTTGGATTAAAAGTGATATCAATATCATAAGTGATATCATAATCAAGTTCAAGTTCATCTTGGTGAATGATTTAGACCGTTGTACCCTTTTTAGGAGAGATTTGTTGGAAATAGTTCAAATGCAATTCTAAATCTCACATTAAATAAGAATAATAAAGTTAAATACCATATAAAATAATACCCATGTTATTCGTTCATCATAAAAAAATTGAAAATCACAAATAATATCAGTTTAAATAATAATTGATTATTAGATTTGCACATTACAACAAATATCTATGCATATATAATATACTCTGTGAGTGAGTGTGCACGCCATAAAATAATGTTCTGTTATGATTTTTAAATTTATTATATTTTTTATTTTTTAATTAATACTTTATTTCACTAAATATGTGTCCTAAACATTATTTAATGTATATTTTTATAATTTAAATATAGTTATTATACACAATCGAAATATTGTAGGTTTAATTACTTAATTGCATTCAAAAATTTCAAATTCGTTATCCAATTTTTTTAGTTTCAATTTGATATCGAATTTTGAAAAATTAATGTATTTTGATAATTTTTGTTAAATTTTTTTAGACAGACAAAAAATTTTTTAACAAAGCAAACCATCCTTATTATAACCGTTTCGATTTTGATAATAAATTATTAACCTGTTTCAAGAAATTTAATAAAAGTGATCAAATTGCACAACTTTTAAAAATTATGATCAAATTGAAACTGGAAAGAATTTGAGAACCAATTTGACATTTTTTTTATAAAAATATGGACCAAAAGAATAATTATACCAATATATTATATAATGGGATAATACAATGAAGATATTTAGATACACAATCCTTAATATGTAAAGGTCATAAATTTGAAAAGTGTTGCATAAAATAAAAGGCAAAAAAAAAAATGACTTTTTTTTTATTTAATGATAATGCTAATCGTTAGTATTTATTAGTGGAAAATTGAATTCAGAACCTCTCTTATCCTTTCTTTTAAATCCATCTAATCAAACCAATTCGGAAGAATCGGTTCTCGGAAGCATATGATTTTGTTTGAAGTTCCTTTTGAATGTGTTGCCTATATATAATTTATTCCCGATCTCTTTTAGAAGTGATGTCGTGATCACACACTTGAATCGAATCACTTTATGCATGATTCATAATAAAGAGTAGCATAGTAGCTTGAAAATGACGATGAGATTGATAATTTTGGTTGGTTTGTGGCATTTCCTTTCTTGCATTTAAGCAAGAGTGTAGATGGTCACATAAAGGTTGGAAGATGTAACATTACTAGCTACCCAGCCACCTATCTACATCATTCAATGAACAAAACAAAGTGTGGCCCTTCAATGTGCTATGCTACTAGACATGTGCCACCCACAAACAACCCATGATTTCGTTAAGATTCACATCTCTCAGGATCATATACATTTTTCATTTGAAAATGATGTTTTAAAACACACAACATAATTCATGCGCAAATCGACAACTCTGGTACTTTGTGTTTATTAGCACAAATGGATCCTTATGATGCACAGACCCTTGTCTCCACACTTGCGTTTCGGAGTCACTTTCTGATGGCAACTCAAATCCACCATAACAGATTCAAACCATGTGAAAACTCCACCATGGGGGAAGCTTCATTAAGTGGAAAATGGAAAACTCTGTTACACCAAACCATGCTTTGACCCAAAAGGAATGGCCTATTTACCAAATTCTTATATGTTAGGTTTCACCAACAACTCAGATTAGGCAAATCCTGGTCATTTTTTGTTTTTGTTTTTTCTATTCTTTTTACATCGCAATCATAAAATATAGCATGTTTGGTTGGTCAGAGACGAAAGGAGTTAGGCGTTTTTCTGGTAGAGTGGTTAAGGAGTTACTGCATGAAGGGATAAGATAAGAAAGTTTTGTTTTTGATCTGTGTTTGTCAGTAACTGCAGAAACAATACATCGTAAGTGATATCTTTGTTTGTTGTTCTGAAATAAGAAAATGATGAAAGTAGTAGCTTTTGGGTATTTTGTGTATGATATGGCTGAAAACAGAAAAAGGAAAGCAGAGATATCGTTGTAATTAGCCATAAAAATGAGAGCATAAAACGTATTTATTGAGAAATGTGTCTGAAATTTGGTGGTGTGGGGAAGGATATACCGTGAGGCAGAGATGTGAATCGGAAGAAGTTAGTTATAAAGTGGGATGGGATTGACAATAAATTGGCGGGGCCAAGACTTGAAAAGCTGAAAAGTTTAGGGTCATGGCGTGGACTATGTAAGCCAATTGGGTAAAGAAAGAAAAAAAAGCAGAATGAAAAGAAGGTGCCATGTGCTGAACTGAATTATTGAAGCACAGGGTCGTGGCCTAATAGCATCTCATGTCTAAATCTTGAAGGTGGGTGGGGAAAAGTGCCACAATCATTTTACACCACTTCTCACCTCAATGCTACCTTCACAAATCAACTACATCATCTAACTCCCTATATCCGGAAGAGGTTTCATGGAAGAGATAGAACATCTAATGAGATCTAAGTTCAACCATATAAAACATTCACGCCACTCTTAATCAAAAATCTTAAGATCATAGGTTTATAGATCTTTATTCTTATATAATGTACTATTTTCTCATTTCTAACACATGTGTGACTTAGACTCACACTTGAATTTCTAACACTTTATCTATTTTATGAAATTAAATAAGACTTAAAATCCAGTTCTTAATATACCACTAAAACCCTAAATTAAAATATATATTATAGAGATCTGTTATTTATTGTACCTATTATACCACTATCAGACTACTCATTAATATTTAGTCTCACACTCACGATTCAATATGTCTATTGCAAGAATTCTCGATGAAAAGATCTATCATATCTTTTTTTCACGTCAACGTAGGTATCACCTTCACTGGTCCCTACACTTCTCGACAAAACAAAGTCATTTCCGACCTAAAGCTTTTTCTTTTTCTTGTTTGAATACAAGTGATAAGTAAGGTATTGCAGCCCAGTTCTTGAAAGAATGAATTAAGTGAAGGATCTGGGCTTGGACAACAAGGTGCAATTTGGGTGAAGCCCATTTCTCAGTGTTACATGGAGGATTGGTAAGGACAGGGAGAATGTTCCATAATGGAGAGTGTGTGAGTTGAAGCAAGAAGTTGTCAGAGAATGGTGGGTGGTAAAGAACACTCTTTTTACTTTCCTCCCACTCCTTCTTTTTCTTTCCCTCTCAACCTTTCTTAGGTCGTCAATCAAGGAATGTTGTTTCCTTTTACATCATCAACACTCACTATATATTCCCAACAATTTCTGCTCTTTTTACCTTTTTGTCGGGAAACAACATCATTTTTTTTTAAATAATAATATTCAATCTGTGTAAACTTATCTACATTTTCCTTAATGAAATAAAAACGTTAGTGGAAACAAAGTTGGCTGAAGATGTTCCAACATGGTTCCAAAATTTAAAGAAACATGAGGCGATTTTGTAAGTGGCCAGTATGATTGACAATGTTCTTGAATGCAAAATAACAAAGAAAGCCCAATAAAGCAAGATTTAACCGAGCAAAGTACAAAATCCCACAAAAAGAATAAGAAAAATAAAAGTAAATTGTATTTATACACGCTTAATTTTACATTTAAATTAAAAGTTCTGAATTGTAGGAGTTTAAAAAAAGAAGTGTAGAAACTATATACAGTTATAAACAGCTAAACGCTAAAAGTCTGTTGTTGAGTCTGGTACAAGATCGTGCCAAAATAAAGTCCAATGCAGATACACCAATCAAACAAAAAAGCCCGATTCAAAAATTATGTGAGCCCATTTAGAAAACTTCCATTGTTTACAACCAAACAAAAAACACCAAATCCACAAATTGCAGGAGAACTTCGCTTCAGAAAGTGTTTAATGTTTTTTTTAAGTATTTTTTATTTGTTTAAAATTACTATAATATAAAATAAAACATTTTTTTATTTTTTAAAATTATTATTCAAATTTCATTTCACGCCCTATTTAAATAATTTAAAAAAAATATTTTTTAACCTCGTTAGATATTTTAATTACTTCTTCCCTACTATCCTCTATCCTCTCACATATAACCTTATTTCTATGTTGACATTACCCACGTTGCTTTTGTTATAAACTATAACACATATGCTATATATGCATGGTGGCGAAGGCTCATTGTTAAAGGATTTAACTTATTTATTCTTCATTACTTTAAGTTTACTCCATTTACCTTTTGCTATTGACTCCAAAAACGTTTTCACATTTGATGATAAAGATTGTTATTAATGACAGATATAAGATTTGGTCAATACTAGTGACTTTCCTACAATTGTTAGGTTTTTGAAGAGAAAAAAGGAAAAGGAGGATGATGGTGTGTTGACATCGTAGTTTGTGACAACCTATTAAAACTGTTGTTAGTGGTGATTTGTAAGAAGTCTCTAAGTTAACTTTAGACAAAAGTAAAATTTAGAGAAAATTATAAACATGAAAAGTCAGAATATTGAACTGGATTAAAAGGTTAGAGGAAAATTTTGAAAAAAAAAACAAATAGATGGCCAAATATGGAAACCTAATCTGAACTTAAAAGAAAAAATATAACTTTTTTTCCGTTGTAAATTGAAATTTATTCTCATAAAAAACATAATAATACAAAAAATGGGTTAACTTATTGCTATTTGTAGTCTTTCAGTTATTTTAATAATTTTGGTTTATATTCGTACTTTTAGAATATTTATCTGTTTATATATATATATATATATATATATATATATATATATATATATATATATATATATATATATTTTATATATATATATATATTTTTTTTTTATATTTATATCTATATATTTTTTTTTTTTTATATTTATATTTTTAATATATATTTTTATATATATATATATATATATATATATATATATATATATATATATATATATATATATATATATATTATAGATAACTACAGATGTATTAGTTTTATAGGGGTCAAAATATGGATTTTTTTTTTTTAAAAAGAGAGATAAATGTTAACCTTTTTTTTCTTTTTCAAAACATAAAATTTGAGAAATTTGAAATCTTCTCCCTGTAAACTCGTGCTAGTCATACTCATTTTCTCACTATTTTATTTGAAAATTTAGGAAAAAGTTAAAATCGATTAAAATCGTTAATAAGTATTAAAAATAGGTAGTGTTTATTATACTCTGTATATGTAAATATGTTGTGGATATTAACTAATAATTTTATGGTTGAAATAATATATTTTAATATATAATTTCCGTACAAGTTACTATTGTGCATTTTTCATAAATAACAAGGTAGTATAGACAAATTTGTGTTTCTCTTTTATACGTATTAAATAATATGGAATAATTATCTTTTCTTAATCCCAAAGAGCAATCTCACTAACTTTTTTTCTCCATTCTTTTTCCCTTAATATATTTTTTATGTAGAGAAATTGGTGTGAATGTAAGTTTTAGCATTTTTGGACCACGTCGCCACCGTCACAAGAATCAATACTCAAAATATGAATGAATTGGTCATTCCAAATTTAATTTCTTAGCTACCCATTAAAATTATTGAAGACTACGATGTTCGGAAACCCAATTTCTAGAACACAATTCACTGTTATAATGCTTATGTTTAATAAAACCTGTTTATAGAAAGACTTTGATTCAAACATTTTTTATTGTTTTGATATAGGTTTTTGTATATTATTATAGGCATATAATCATCCTTAGTCATTAATTAATAACTTTTTGAGTTCCTTCTAAACATTTAGTTTAAACTTTAAAAATAAAGGTAAAAAATATAATACACTTCCTTAATTTTAACAAAATATTGTCTATAAGATTTTTTTAGTTTACTCTTTTCATCTACACCGTAAACTAATTAAAAATTAAGCCAATGTAAGAGTATCAAAGAATAACTAACATTATCTTAAACTTTGAAAATAATAATTAAATAAAAACAGTAACATTTAAAAACCAAAATATTATATAACAATCAACATAAACAAGTAATATATAATACGAATGTTATATTATTTATTTTTATTATATATATATATATATATATATATATATATATATATATATATATATATATATTTCTACTAAAAAGATAGAAACATTATGAGAACTATAATGTAGGCATGTTTTATTGCACAAGGCTAAACCAAAATGCTAGAACTAATTTGTGTACTTAGTTATATATTATCATTGCATTTGTCTATACCTATTCGTGTGTAAGATTTTTCTGTCTCTGTTTTTGGTTGTGTATTTTGGAGTAGCAGAACAAGTTTGTGGCTACTGTTTTAGTCCCATGTGCATATTCTTTAGGGTCTTTTTAATCTTTGATGAATATCTAGTTATTGACTATCATGTCTTGAAAGATTTCGATGTCAAGTTTTTCCATCTTTTTATACAAATTATTGATCCTTTTGTAGAAGGGTTAGAGCACCCCAAGAGATGCTCTACCTTAATTTATTGATTCTTTGTTGAAAAAAATAATAATTGAACATATTGTTTTTAAGGTGATTTAATTACATTTTTAACTTTATTGAGTATTGATTAGATAAATATTATAACATGAAATTATTTTCTTTTTATTTGAATTCAAAATATAAAATTATTCATTTATTATTAAATCAATAAATTAAAGTATTGAGAAGATTACTGCTAAAAGAAATTAAGATTACAATAGAAATACTAAACTATATTAATTGATTACATTTAAGTAATATATCATTTCTAAAATATAATTAATAATATTGTAGCGATTACAATTTATAAATGAATACTTTAAAATTTTAATAACTTAAAAACTTGTCTAATATCATGTTACATAATAAACTAAACAAGTTAATATTCTTGTCTATTTAATGAATTATTATAACTAACTTACTATAAAATATTGATAAATAATTTAACAATCCAAAAAAAAATATTAAGTAAAATCTTTAGTTTAGACACAGTCCCCGACAAAGAGAAAACTTTGGTATTACTATTTGCTACTCCATCAAGCACAATTTCATTTTATTTAACGTCTTCGCCAAAACAAAAGAAAAAATGTGGCTTGGCTTGTAAACTCTAATGATTTGGAATTGTTCAACCATAAGAAAAGCTTCTCTTCTATTTTCATAAGCTTATAATTCAATGTTTTAGGGTTTATAGCATGAATCGTGTATTAGGTCATAAGGTTTTATAAATTCTTTCTATTAAAATACGTTGACAAGATTGGGAGTCTTAAACAAATTTCTAGCTTATATGAATAAAAAATATTGTTTTCGATTTTAAAAACAACCAAATGAAATGTTAATCAAAGTGTAAGTTTACTCTTATATAAGAATAAAATTTGTCAAAAGATTTTAAAAATGATATGATGCTTTGCAATAAATGTTCTCTTAATTATTATTTATATATGCTATCCTTTGAATTTTGGTATACGTTTATTATGCCTTCCCAAGGTCAATAATTTATCGTTCACACCAACAAGTATAATTTTCTTCTAAGATCTTCCAAGATTCATTACTGTAAATTAACGATGAAAAATGCAATATTTGACATGCACCACCAACTATATATATATTAGGACGATCAAATCATTGGTTGCGGTCAATAACCATACTATTAAGTATGAATCATTTTCCTTTGGAGAGTTATTGCAAGAGAGAGAACAATTATTAATAGTTCAAAGTTTATTATTCAATTAATTATATTTTAAAATTTATATATGTAAGAAAAGACTCTGACAAAAAAAACTGTAGAAAAATACTAATTTTACGGACTTCAATGCAAAAAAAGAGAAGGATTCAACTAAAAGTTGTAATCCAAACAAAAAGAAGAAGTTGAAAATGAATAATAATTTAAGGATTAGTGAGAAGTGTAATAATTTAAAATCACTAGGTAGAATTAATAAATTTGTGGATAATGATATTGCCACTTGTTGATTGGGTAACACTCGTTTTAAGGAAACATCTGAAAGTCCAAGTCTTTGAAAAGTTGTGTATCCTCGTGTATTAAGAAATAGAAAAATTTAAAGCAACTGGGAAAACCAGTTCACATGAAAGTAAGAATATAGTATTGAGAGTGGAACTTTTTGTGACAAAGATATTGGCTATATAATTTGACATTTTTGCACACTCCACTACAAAATATCCTTCTAACAAACCCTCTTTCTTTTATTACTTTATTTATCCCACTTATATCATTTTTTTAATCCCTCTTTATTATCTCAGAGATGGAACCAAACAAAAATGGTGGAAGAGGTCAATGCTTATTGTCTTCTACATTTCCATTGCAAAAATTAAACTAATCTATCATCTTATAAATATTTACCAAATGCCACACCCAAAGTATCACTATCCCACACCCATTCTTTTATCACTTGAATAATGCATATATATATATACTTTAATTAATCTTTAATATCTCTGTTCTCCCAGTTGGATTTCTTTATACATAACTCACTTTCATTCCAAAACTAATCCTAATCCTGTGTTTTCTTATATTGATGATGGTTAATCCATATGCAAAAGTGCTAAGAAACGTAATTAACTAATTAATGTTATCCCTAGATTGGCCATGTTTAATTACCTCAATTATGGGATCTCTTCTGTATCACAATCATGGTGATTATACTGAAGCAAGTTTCACATGTTTATAATAACACCAGTGAAGTGATTTTCTTCTCATCATATATATGGTTTTGGCATGATCATTGTCGTGTCCAACACATCACAATCCTCCATCAACGTACACTACATGTCAAATTGAATTCATACGACACTCTTCATTAAGCACTTTTCGTATTTCATTTGTATACTTCTTGTCCCACCTGTACTCCTTCCCTCTCTTGTCCTAATCAGCTACCTAGGACCCTCACTCAATTATACAAACAGTACTAGTGACAAATAAAAGGAACGTAGGTCACTGTAACATGCTCAATTTTACAAACTCTAGCCAACTTTATGTTGCGATCGTAATCTCATAATAATCAACACTTCAATAATTGAGCATTAAGCACATCGGTGTTTGTGCTTTTAGGTGCTTGATTGACTTTATAATAATAGATAATGCATGCGATCGATACACGATAAATATATTACTGAACTATGATGTTTCGAAGATAAAGGGATAACATGGTTGGTGTTTTAGGACATCGTTAATTATAAGGTTGCCTTGGCAAAGGGAACTGCAGAAAGAAAAAAAAGGAAGCTTTTACAATGTAGTATGAAACAAAGAAAGTGGTTATATTGATGAATACTAGATAGTAAAAACTAAAAACCCACCCCACAAAGGCACAAGTCTGAGATGTTGTTGTAACCAGAGTCAGCATCAGTAATACGTGACCCTTTCTTGTGTCTTCTTATCATCAAACAAAAAGTTGTTAAAACTGTTATTAGTGCTAATTAGCTGTTTAATTTCCTCTAGACCATAATAATCCAACGGATTTTGTTCCCACAATCCATTTTGTTTGTCTGTCCACCCACTAACACTAGCACTGCCACCACTGTAGAGGGGATTATCAGCAGCAACACCTATCTGCTCCACAAAGCTAGCCTCGCCAAATTCTGGCTCCATGATTTGGCTGATCTGGTTGTTGCAGCTCGCATCAGAAGAGCTGCAACTAGTGGCCGTGGCTTCACCACCGAACACAAACATGGTGTTGTTGGTGCTATCTTTGAATTGGCACTTCTGGGTTGGGTCCATGAAACTCTCTTGTGCTTGAAAGAAGGAATCAGCAGAAGCAGAAGAGTAGGAAAAGGAGGCAACGCCTGTGAAAGAAGCGTGGGGATGGTAGTATGAGTTGGTGGTGTCTCTGAATGACAATGGTGATGAAGATGGTGTTGAGCTTTCAAGGATGGATAAAAGGGTGATTTGAAGAGGCTTCTTCTGGGGAGAAGCATTCATGGCCATCATTTTCTTCTTAAGCTTCGTGTTCCAGTAGTTCTTGATATCATTGTCAGTCCTCCCTGGCAGCTGAGATGCTATTATGGACCACCTGCACTCAGTCAAAATGTCTTCCCACCATAAGAATCTTACTCACACCAGATCTAAATTCGAATGCATCAACCGATGCACAACATCTAAAATCAAAGTACACATCGTATCTCTCTCTATCGTACTTAACATGTTCTATTTCCCAAAACTGAAAACCAAAAACATAAACAACCTTAAAAAATGCTTCCCACTGTTTCTTGGTAAGGAAATTATTTGTACGGTTTGGTAAAGATAAAGCCTCTGACAAGTGAGAAATTGAGTGTACCTGCTTCCAATGCTAGCGAAGAGGCTACAGATTATTTTATCTTCTGCATCAGAAAATTGACCGTGCTTAATGTTGGGTCTAAGATAATTAAGCCACCTTAATCGACAGCTCTTGCCACATCTTTTCAAACCTGCGATAAAGAAACAAAATCAGGAACAGGAACAGAAACACAAAGGGGTATCATGATGAGATGAGTGATGATGTTTGTAGTATGTATGCACTTACCAACTTTTTGGGGGAGCGCAATCCAATTCCCTCCGGTGCCATGTTGGTCTATGTAGTCCTTTAGCTTTGCATCTTCTTCTGGTGACCATGGCCCTTTCTTTACATTTGCCTTGTCACAGCAAGGAGCTCTACCCATGGATGTTTCTCTGGGATTGTGAGAAAGGTATGAAGTAGAAGGATAGTGAAGAATGGAACGTGGGAGAGGGGCATGAATAGAAGTTTATTCAGATAAGAAATGGCACAAGTCAAAGGGAACAGCCTCTGTAACTTCAATTGTCTTGTCAGTTTCCAAAATTATATATCATTGATTAGCCTATAGAAGGTTCTATCAGCCTTTTACAAGGACCCTTTTGTAAGAAGGAGTTTAACTTGGTCACAATTTAAAGTATCCAAAGTCTGCTCTAAGTTATAACGTGTATGATTTTTTCCCTTGAAAACGATGGTCTAGTGATACACAATTTCAAGCAATGGGCCAAGTCATGAGTAAACTATTGTCAAGTTGAAGCTTCAATTATATGCTGCTTCCTTCCACTGCTCCTACCTCTTTAGACTCCATCTTTTTTTTTAATAATTCTTCAATCATGTAACTTCGGATCATTATCAATTCATGCTGTAATTTCTTCAAATCGAAAAACTGGCATAATTTTTAATATTTCTCTTTTATTATTTTCATTTATTATTATAGGATCACATGGTCTCACCAACCAATTAAAAACAATATCGTTCTTTCCTATCAGAATTTTGGGAAAAGTTTGTTAGACACCCAAATGTGTTTAACACATTAAAAGAGAAAAGTTTGGAAATAATAAGGGACCACGAGAGCGAGTGAGAGACATTAATTCATTACTCTGTAATATATACTTTTATATTGTCAGTTAAAATCTATTGAAAATTATACATCTCGCAAAGGACTGTTTCTGAAAAAAAAAATATTTGTATTGAATTAAGTTTTTATTAAAAAGTTTTTTTCTATGTTTAAAATATTTTTTATTTTATATAAATACTTCTTTCTTGTTTTCATTTTCAAATCACTTCTCAAACTCATGCATTTTTTCTTTGATTATTTTGAATCTGTCGATCAGTTCATCCTTTTCCTTTTTAATAGCGAGTTAACCAATGAGATAAAAATAAACAAAAAAGACACTACGCTTGTTGATCAACAAGTTAGAAATAAATGAAAAGACGAGACAAACAATTATTTAATCTCATTATTACAAAATCAAACAACAGGATTTTTTAACAAATATATATATATATATATATATATATATATATATATATATATATATATATATATATATATATATATATATGATAATGGTAAGAACTCCTTAAAATAAAAAATAGAAAATACTTAAATTTACAAAATAGTTAAAAACATAATAAGCTTTCTTATTAAATATAAGTCTATAATAAAAAAAAAGTGTTTTTCTACATTTTTCAATAGATAATATTAAAAAATAGATGGACAAAAATAATACTTTTAATATATATATATATATATATATATATATATATATATATTATATATTTGTACTATTCACTTTTTTATTTATGTTCAAGATTTGATAATTAAATATTATTTCCAAAAAGTTGGCATTAAAGATATAATATATTACGACCGTATCCAAAAATTACGGGTGAGAATTGAATTTTAATAAAAATATAGTCCTATATAGAAGACAAAGTTGTGATGATTCCCGCAAACGCACATAGTTTGTCCCATGTTTAGAGATAAAATAAGATGTAAAGAATGATAGAGTTGAGGAGAGGTATAACTAAAAAGTACTCCACCGTTTCTTCACTAGATGCTGTAAAAATTTTGTTTTCATGAAGAGTGGATTCAAATTATCTCTAATATTCCATACCATCCACTTAATATCAAAAATTACATAAATTGTTCATGTTAAAAAAAAAACTTCTTTTTTCAATTTATATAAATGTATTTTGTTCTTTTGATACACACTTGATTATGATGAATTTAATCTCATCACTTCTATGTCGTGTTATTGAAAATCAATGTAAAACATTATCGTAATTTTTTGTGAAAATAAAAAATAAAACTTCTTGAAAACATACTTATAAATATAAAATAATATATTTTTAAATATGATAGAATGACATTTTTCATACAAAAATTCGATACCTATGCATGATAATTTTTTTAGATCGGGATATTTAAGAAATTATATAACGGTGTAAACAACTCAAATACTATCTTTTTAGTTAGCATCAAAGTGAAAATATGTCAAAAGGTATAAACAACTTAAATACTATCGTGAAATACATATCAAATGTTACATAAACTTAACAAAATTTGGTTGAAATAACTAAATTTACGCATTTTTTAGGTTTGGTGACTAAATTGGACTAGAGTTTCAAAGAGGAATTAATTTCAATTTTGATTGAGAGTTAATAGATTAAAAACATATTTAACCCTGTTAAATCTAAACTCTACAAGTTATATAGAATAGATTTTATTTACTTGAATAAAACAATACATTTTAAATAAACTACTTTTTTATTTTAAATATCAAATCACAATTGATTAAAAGAAATGAATTTATTGAGAATTAAATTGGAACAAAGATTCAAAAGGAGATTAGTGAAAGAACCAAAATAGTTTTTAAAATGTTTTTCTCTTCAAAAAAATATAAAGTAATTAAATACTAACATAATAATATAAGAAACTTTTACGAGAAAAATATTTAATGAAACTTAACAAAGTTAATATTTTTTATTTGATAATCATTAACTTTTTCATAAAAAATATTAATAATGAGTCCAAATATTTCTTGACCGCTAATGGTAAAGATTTTGGATTTGCTTCTTCTGCACATTTTCCAGTCGACTTTAAGAGGAAAAAGAAAAGAACGGATGAAATTAGTTTCACCAGAAACTAAAATTCACTTTAAATATAAATTAGTTTGTTGATTTTTTCCCATATTATTTAATCAATTTTTTAACTTTTATATACACTAATGTTAACTTAAAAATATTGGTTTTTTCATACTTTTTTCATTGTTCAAAGATAGTCTTTATTTACCTAAGTTTCAACAACCATAATAAATATATATATATATATATATATATATATATATATATATATATATATATATATATATTCATTTATTAAAGTAAAAAAAATCATTATATTTTTCCTCCAAAAAAAAAAACTTTAACAACATTTAGAAAAACAGTGAGTACTATTTTTTTTTCTCATATGAAAATGGATTAAATATCAGTGATCGGAATGTTGCAAAAGTTTATCCTTTCAATTTTAATCTCTTGACAGTGGCATGATCGGAAAGGGAAAATTTCACAATGGACCGTTCCAAAACGATAAACTTGTCAATGTTTAGCATCCACATCATGTTATTAATGCCCTAGCTTGGGGTGTTGCACAAGTCTCTTCACAATTTCAATTTTTTCATTTCGACAAACCAAAATTTTCTGGACTTTCAACCCACATTAATTTCAGTTTGACTGGATTAAGGTTCATACATTTTATAGGTAATAATTATTTGTGACCTAAACATTATTCAGAATATATTGAAGGGAAAAAAGCTAGAACAAAATTGTTGAAAATTGAAACTTTATAATGGCCTAGTCAATACTGGCTTGCCTAATAGACACAACTTTCACCATAAGGAAATTGTCATTTAGTATTCAAGTTGATTAATTTGTCACACACTTTAAAACAATTAAAATTAATTGCTAGTGTTGGTTTTTTGTTAAATCAAAGAAAAAGAGTTAATACTAGATTAAAAAAACAAAAGATAACATAAACAGTGTCTACTACTAACTGTTGATATTAGATAAAGTTATAGTCTGGTACAAGGAAGAGAAAACAAAACAATATTGTCCACAATTGGGCTTCTTCGTCATAAATTAGGTTTAACTATCTTTATTTTCTCATTGCTTATTTTATTTTCTTTGTTATTAACAAAAAAAGATTTTTTTTTTTTGAAAAATAACAAATAAAAATTTAACATTACATTAATAGTGGTATAAAATTTGATAAAAATAAATAAACCATGAATCCAATAAAGTAATTAAACGTAAAAGTTATTATATACTTTTATTGTGGATAAACAAATTAAACTTAATGCAAAATTTGAATCCACAAACTTTATAAAACTTCATCTACTCTAACAGTTGTATGTGTGACTTTGCATGATATGATATGTCAGTGGTTTTTCATGCAACCCATTTCCATCTGTAGCCGCTATAATAGGGCTGTTTTTTCTGGACAATTTTTGTCACAAATTTTTATTTTATACTTATTTGACGCTCTCTTTTTTTTTTTTTTTACAAGTACAAAAGTTGACATTTTTACCTTTACAATAGATTGTCAAATGATTTATTTTTTTTCATCAAAGAATTTTTCTCTTTCCCTTACTATCAAAACTTACAAGTTTCTAATAAATGGTTGAGTGCATGACTAATCTTTCGGGGTAAACTATACCATAAATTTGTATAAAAACGGATAAAGATAATGTATTGTTTATGAACTAATATTATAAAAAAATATTTATTATTAGTGAACTTTATTTATGTGTCATACTAAGCCAGTTTATTGGCTTTTAAATAAGATTATATGTATGAGCTTAAACAAGTAAATGCTATTTTTTATGATGGAATAATATCATATTAAAAAAAACACCAATCTTATAAAACAAGTAAATGCTATTTTTTTTTTATGATAGAATACCTTTATGATAATGAGAAATATATAGTTTTAAATATTAATTGGTTTAAAATTCATATTTTCTCTTCATCAGAAAATATTCTAAGTGGTTTGACCTTGTTAGTTTTTATTTATCATTTTTGATAACGTTCTTAAAGGATAAATTTGAAGTAAATATTCATGTCAGACGTCACCGGGATCACTTCCAGTACTTCAAATATAGCATGTTGTTAAATTGTCTGGAGTTGAGCGCCACAGGACTGAACAGTGATGATGTTGATGTGCCAAAATTTGTTGGATATGTATAAATCATGAGAAGGAAGAATGTGTACACAAAAGGTGTTTGGTGGAAACAATTCAAAGAGAGTTTGCTTACTGATTTATTAAAACTTTGTTCAATATATAGTACATTGTGGAGGTTGTTAAGAGTGTTGAGAAGTTCTCCCACTTCTCTCTTCATGATGGCTTTCTCTCTTTTCGAGTTGGAGAGGAAGATGAGTTGCGATTTGGAGTATGAAAACGTGAATGAGAGGCACAATTAAAACATGAAGTGAAAGCAAAAACCCTTGGGAGAGGTCTTACATCTTCTCTTTGGTTTCCATTTCTTCCCTTTCTCTTCTATTTGTAAACCCTAGGTCCTCCACCATAGAGAGTTGATCTTATTTGTTGAGATTAAATGTAATGGAATAAATTTTTGTGTAATTTGTATTATTAATATATATATATATATATATATATATATATATATATATATATATATATATATATATATATATATATATATATTCCAATTCAAGTTAGAATGTTGTGTGCCCTTGATCTCCCATGGTTTGAACCTAAAAATGAAATTGACTACCTAATGAAGCTTGTATTTAGGGATAGAACATGATTTCATTAGTAATCTTAAAACTCTTGAACTTAATGCATGATTGCTTGTTAATGATCTAAGGGATTGGACTTTGATGAGTTATCATAGGCTCAAAGTCACTAGGAATAGGATTTGACTAAATTAGTGAGTTGATTTTAACTTGAATATGAAATTGAGATGTTTGTAAACACATGAGAATGAAGTGAATGAAATATAGTTTTGACAATTGTATGCACTATATGTTAAATTTATATTGCACATCAATTATTTGATAAAATACCAAAAATAGTTTCTTAGTGTTTTTGTGAACTTTGTTGTCTAATTGAATTGTGAATTACGAGAATTGTCATGTGTTGCACAAATCATTGCGAAGAAAATGATATTTATTATTTACTACGTGCGACCGGTGCCATTAATGTTTTTTGCTAACAATATCCAAGTAATTTGGCATGTTGTACAACATATAGTATCTTACATACATACTTATGTAATTGTACATAAACTATATAGCAAAGAACTATAAATATTTTACGCCATAAGATGCTGTTTAAAAATAGTATTGAATTGACAAAGTGATGAATATTAAAAGGAACATAGAAAAGACCAGATGATTAATCTTAATTGCTGTATAGGTAGTGGTGGTGGTAACGGATAGTGTTTGGTGAATAAAATGAAAAGAAAAACAAGTACAAAGCCTTTTAATTTTGGGATGTATTGATAATTACAGAGACGCGAGACGAGTGTGAGTGTATATAAACTACAAAATTTGTTATATTAAAATGATGGAACGGTACTGTTATAGACGTGAAGTTTATCTGAGTACACATGAAGACTAATGATGCATGAATAGGTAGCTAAGAATCCAAAAAAGCATATTTGGTGTTTGGAAGATATTATAGTAAAGTATTGTAATGGAGAAGAACAAATGAGTAGATGGCAAAAGATGAAAAGGTTGGTTCAGAAGTCTATGATGGGTAGGTTCCACCACGGAACAAACTCTGGGTGTTTTTCTTCTTCTTCTTGGATTCTTCGCTTCTAATAATCCATCAAGGAACGACAAAATCAAAAGTTGCTTGTCATCTTCTGTGTTCTACAAATATTCTTCTGCATGGGGACCACTCGTTAGAGGTCGGAAAAAAGCCACGATCCTTTCTGCAATAGTTCTAGAACACCAACAACAAAACTATGCTTAACCTCTAATTTTTTATATGCCAGGTTATGTAAAATCAATAATATATACGGAAGGTGACTTTATCCTTCACTTATCTATTATTAAATTATCTTATCTTTAATTGATATGAAATTTTCAAGCTTGTAATACATCACTTATTTATTATAAAATTATTTTCTTTTTAATTGACGTGGGACTTTCAATTTAAATTTTAAATTGAATTTAAATAAATAGTAATTTTGAATCCCATAGGAGAATGACGATAAATTTATTATAAATATTTGTATCTTCTTAATCTCTAAATATAAATATAATTAATCACATCTGCAAATACTATTGCAAATCTGTGTTTATTTATTAGCTTTTTTTCATACTACAAAATCACTTTTAACTTCTCTACAAAATTAACATGCAAATAATATTGCTAGGCTTGTCATCTATGTTACTCCTCCGCAAAGGTTCAATTTTTTATCCTACAACCCTTTAGCGCAACATTAAAGCATTATTAATTTTAAATTGACATTATTGTGTTGGTCCAACCTAATATTAGTGATGACATTATAGTCTTAATAACAACTAAAATTAACGCTTAAATTAATTGAAAGAGGATTTAAAGTAATTCAGTTCATTAATTACGTTTTAGCTTTGGTCAAGCCAATGTTAAAGCCTAATGAATGAAATAGCATTACTTTGACCGATGTCAAGTTTAAATATATAGTCTACCTTGATCCATCATAGTGGATCTCTTGTAATGAAATTTAGAATGGATATAGGAATTTAACCATAAAAATAAAAAGAATCAATTAAACAGGTATGAAACCCATATTTATTGGTTTGATTTATTTTTTCAACTTTTAACAAAATTATTTATAATACAAATAAAAATTTAATATCCAGCTACAACTAAAAATATCAAAGTGAGTCAACCCGACTCATCCATATTGAGCTAAAAAGGAGTATGTTCAACCCGACACACTCTCTTGGTGAACCAAAAATTTTGCAATCCAATTTTGACTCACTTAAAAATGTTTTTTTTACAATTTATTATATTTATTTATTACATTACAATGAAAGTGAATTGACTTAATTTATTTTTTTATAATAGTGGAATCAAAGTGTTCATCTAATTCTTGAAATATTGTTATAAAGATAATAGTTAAAAATTAAAGTATCAACATATATAACGTGTCAAACAAATTAATTATACATCAAACTATTAAAATATTATTGAGCAACATCCTTGTAATTAAAAATATGAAAATGTGAATCCATATAGTTAGCTAAATAATTATAACAAAAAAAATTAAAAAATGTAAAAAAATGTTAGTGGATTAAGTGGATCAATTCACCTTCAACTTGATTCGAACCTGTTTAACCTGTGAGCTAAATGAGATGAACTCAGTTCAACCCACTTTTAAAAAAATTAAATTTTCTTTAACCCAACTCGTCTTATACCTGTAATAAGCTGGGTTGACTCATAGCTTAGAAGCTATTTTAAGATCCATAACTACTCAAATATAAACTTAAATGATAAGATAGTGTATATTTAAATGTTTCCTTCATGTACATATGATACACATTTTACAACGCATAAACTAATCTATTTTAATTTTTATAATTTAATTCAATGACTGATTTAATTTAGTTTAAGCAAATTATCCGACATGTAGGACGCTCGTAACGAAACCAAAATTCCTTAATATAAATTTAAACATGATAATGATAAAAAATGTATACTCTTTCTAAATAGTTAATAAAGCAATGAAAACAAATAATTGGAAAAGAAAAACTAAATAGGTTGTGTCTTGTTGTGGTTGTGAGATTGGTTTTGGGGTTGGTGTCCTTAGAATGAGTCTTAGGTGTGTTAGGCAACCAAATTAAATCTTGAGTCACCAAAATATAATAAAATTCACGTTCTACTTTCTGGTAGAGAATGATGTGACGGAACTACGGGACCTTCAAATTCATCACCGTTATGTTTCTTCATCCATTCATCTTCTTCATTACAATATTCAATGTAAGGAGGATTCAAAAGTCTTCTGCCTACTTCCTTCCAAAATTCTTATGTCTCCATGTGAAGTGTGATTAGTAGTTTTTTTCTTAAATTAATGTCTTCTCATTCAATTTATATATGCTACAAGAAAATAATATCGATAATCATCAATATAATGTTCATTAGTAAAATTTGCTTATCAATAACAAAAAAATTTTGATAATTTTTTATTAGTAATTACTGATGAATTTTGGTTATTGATAAATATTAAGATTTGGTGTTCTTCTTCCTTCTCTTTTTCTTTTTTTCTCTTTTTTTATATTTATTCTTTCTTCACTACAATAAAACACAGATTTATTGATGGATAAAATTCATCGATAACAACAAAAATTTGTCAAAAATTACAAAAAATTGTTGATAAAACATAATTGCTAATATTACCAACGGTCAAAAAACTGTTGGTAAAATACTCATTGATAAATTTTACAACCATATAAGAAAAATTGTCAGTAATTACTGATAACAAAAAATTCATCAATAATTACCGACAACCTAAACCATCTATAATTATTTGTTAAAAAATATCTTTGACGCCCACTTTACAAATGGAATTTAGTAACAAACATTTGTCATGAATACAAATTTTGAATTACTAACGAAATTTGTCATAATTGATAAATATTTGTCAATAATTAAAATTCTAAAATTCATCGATAATTATCCATGAATATTTCCGTTTTACCCATAACTTTGTTCTATTAGTAAAATTCGTCGGTAAAACGGTATTTACTGACGATTTTTTTCTATAAGTAAAACTTTGTTAACAATATGGTATTTTCTTGTTGTACACTTCTTCATTTTCTTCCTCCTCTACCACTATTATCGTGTTCGTCATCGCAATCGCAACATTTAACGCCTATTTTACCGGTGAATTTTACCATGACATGGTCAAACCCTATAATGGAAACTTTGGTACCATTTTACTAGCAAAATTCATTGATAATAAACATTATAGTTACAAATGGATTTCACCAATTGATGTTATCGACAAATTCACTACCAACAAATATTTTTGTCGATGATAAAAAATTTAATTTATCAATGGATATTACTAACAAATTGTACCGACATATTCATTACTAATAGAAATATTTGTTGATAATATTTTTTTTTTGTCAATGAAATTTCATCAATAATTTAACTTATCATTTTTTTCTTATACATTTCTGAACCGTTTTTTTAGTCGAATTTCTAACCATTCTCTTGATCTTTTGGTGGAAAGTAAATTGTTAACCTTAGTTTAACTATTTAGGTTAACACTTTTAAAATATAAATTGAATATGTTTTTAGTCCCTAAACTTGAACACAAAATTAAAATTCGTTCTTATTCTAAACTTCAATATAATTTGGTTATAAAATTTAAAAAATGAATAAATATATTCCTTATAACCCAATTATGTAAATTTATTTTGACGTATTAAATGATATTTTAAGTTAACATTTGAGTTATTTACAGCATTACACATTTTAGCTCAAATATTAGCCTAGAACATTATTTAATACACAAAAAAAACTTGACTTCATTGAATTAAAATAACTTATCCATTTATTTGAAGTTTGAAACTAAAATGTTTAAAAATTTAAGATAATGACAATTTTAATTTCACAATAAAATTTATGAACTAAAATCGTATTTAACTTTTGAAATAATCATGGATGAAGTCTGGAAATTTTATCTTTTGGTGTAACCGAAACCTATGTAATTGTAAATGGTTGTTAAATGTGTAACTTACACAACACGTATATTTCTATTTATGAAGATACCAAATTTTACATCACTCACTTACAAAGAATTAAAACCTTTATTAACTTTCCAACATATAAGCAAATTAATTATACTATATATGATTAAGCTAATTAAACGTTTGAATTCATAAGCTAGATTTTGACGCCGTCGTTGTTAAGTCAATAGGAAGTTGTTTTTCCCCCTCTAAGATCTTATTCGTTTTATAATTTTTTTTTTATTAACATTTGGAAGCAAATATTTGTTTTTTGTTTATTTTTCATTTTTAAAGCTCAAAATAACATCATTTTTATATTTTCTGAATTTGTATAAAAAATTAGAGAATAACAGATCGATGTACAAAATGTTATGATTGTTTGATTCGAATATTTCATATTTTTCATTTATGCATGATTAAAAATGAAAAAAAAAAGTGTTTGAAACATCGTTTTCATTTTCAAGTATAGGAAAAAACCTCTGATTTTTGAAAATTAACAAGGAACAATGAAATGTTTTTTTTTTCTTCTAAATTTATATTTTTACGTACTTTCTAGATGTGGTGACATTTCAATATGATGCGACTCATGTCATGTGTCACCTTGCCTTTAACTCTTTCCTCCTTTATCTTGTTTCAAACAGTGATGTCTCTTCTCTCTATTTTAAAAATATTAAACAAAAAAAGTGGAATTCAAAGATAAACATTCAGGAATTCAAATAATAAAATTGACAATGATAATTATTCATTTGAAGTAGAATTTGATAAATCCATAAATTAGATCGCTTGAGACGAAGAATTAGGAGATGATGAATCTAAACTCCAAAAAATCATAAAACAAGAGGAAGTTAATAAGTCATAACAAACCCTAATATGAGACGAAGAATTTGCACCAAATATCTCTCCCAATGTTAGGTTTTTTATTATTCTTTTAATTAAGGGTAATTTAGTCATGTAGGTGCAAAAAGAAACTATGGAGGTACAGAAAGAAATATTCTATAGGTATTTACTTCAAAATGTGTTTCTTGCTTATGATGTATTTACTAATAAGTATTACCGAATTTGTTATTAATTAAGTTTGTTTTCATGGGAATTTCATCATTTTCTAACTTCAGCTAATTAAAATTTAATTTTTGATATTGTTTTAGTTATAATTTCTACGAAACTTATACATAAAAATTATAAATTATAAAATTTTAACCTACTTATTTTAAAAATTAAATTTCAAAAATTTATTATTTTTACTAATTTAATTAAATAAAAACAAAGTTATTAAAAATTCGAACCTTAGTATTTTGCTATAATTGAAGGGAAAGATTACAAAAAATAATTTCTTATGCAGCCTTTACTCAAGTCCTCGGACCAAAATGTTATGGAGGACAAACGATAAAAAAAAAAATCTAATACATTAATTTAAAGTATAACAAATTTTAAAAATGTATGTTTTTTTTTCCAACAGGAACTAATCAAATCTTACTCGACTCAAGTAAGCTAACTCTAAAGAGAATATAATTGTTCAATTCTCATACAGTACATTATAATTAACTATTTTATTACAAAAAGAAATGCAGAGACATTATTCATGCTTCATTTGGACTTCAATTAGGAATCAATTACCACATACAACTGGAACTTAATCAAGTGTTACGTTCTCTTACATTTTATTTCAAAATTAATGAGCAAAAGCCATAGGCTGGTTTACAAGTAATTTCATTTCCACTTCTCAGCACAAACAGGGGAATAAAATCAATATTTGTAGAGTTAGACAGTTAATGTCTTTGAGATTCCATTGATTAAAAAAATATACTAAATATTATAACTTTAATTATGCTGTTATACAAAGAGATAGGGAAAAATAGTAGATGTTTATTAAGTGTTTAAAAATATGATATTAACATGTATATTATACAAAATGAGAAGTTAATAAACATTAGGAAAGAAGTAGTAACAACCTAAAAAAAAGGTGATATTATAAAGACATACAAAGAATGAGAGTTAAAAGTAGGAGAGAAATGTGAGCGAGTCATTCGTCGTTTAATTTTCTGAAAGTGTAGAATTTTCTGAAAGTGTAGTACGTGTGTCTCCATGTATAAATACATATAACTTCTGAAATCTTTGCTTTCCCTTCAGCATTGATTTATTCACCTTTCTGATTTCTCATTCCCCTTTCTTCTTCTTCTTCTTCTTCTCTTAAACCACCGAGCATTATTGGTATGTATCTCTTCTACTTTCACCTCGTACAATTTACTTTTCATCCATTGATTCTTTCAGCATTACCAGTATTCAGATCTTGAAACAATGTCTGCGTCTTACAATTTGTTTATTTGGCATCCTGCTATAGATCTAGCTGTTATGATAATTCAAGTTTTATACGTGATTGTTCAATTTTCATCAATTTGTTTTCTTAAAAATATGTGTTTATATGGAGAGCTAAGGCGTGCAAGTTTTTTAACGTTGTCGACTTGATTGGATTTGTTTATTCCTGCGATGATATACTGCTGTTGTTTGTGCAGCATCGCAGATCTATGTTTGCTCATGTATTCCATGCTTGATGTTGTCTTTATGATTCTCTGTTTGGGTTTGAACGATGAAGTAATTAAACAATGGTTGTGTGATTTGGGATTTGTGTCTATAATGCAACCAGGTGTAGCTTTAGAAATGTGTTATTTTTTTTTAGAAAAAGAAAAGAACTGCAACTAGCTCATTTCTTTTGGGTTAAATTTGTTTTAGATATCTTAGTTTTGAATAAAAATTATAATTAATATTTTTTTTTAAACTTTAATTCAATTTAGTTTCTTGTAGATCCAAAATTTAATATAAAGAAAAATGTTTCAAATTTTAAATAAACTTAAAAATTTATTTAAAATAATTAAATATATGTATTTCTGTAAAAAAAATTATATCAATCCAAAGTTTCTTAACTAATTCTATTTTTTACTTAAAAATAAAGAACCGAAAATATATTTAATTCTCTTTCTCGCCATTAGTTTTACTTCTTGGATATTTAACCACGGACATCAGAACAGTTATTGCAATTTGTTTCTTTTCACGGACCTGCATAAAATCCTCAGATTTCAAATAAAAGTTATTGAATATTCTTTTATTTCATTTTCTTTGCACCTGAACTTTATACAAAAAGGAAAAATGATAGATTTTTTTTTTTATCTTTTAAAAAGCATCTCATAATAAATAAATAAATAATATACATTTTGACCTCCACTCGAAAATAAAAATCATCATACATCATACATTTAATGACTTTTATAATTAATGAAAAGTTGTATATAAGATTTTTTTTAATTGGCTGACAATACAAAAATTTTACATTAATAGTCCATGTCTATCAAATATATACCAAGAGTAAATATGTCCATTAGAATAGGTGCAGCAAAAATTAAATATTGATCATTTGATTTAAGTTCTTGATTCTTGTAATAAAATCAGTATTTTAGGTCCATGGAATAGAATATGCACTAATTGTCAAGTTAATTGCTTCCACAGTTTCTCTCTAAAGCACAATTTAACCCCTTTTGTTTTCTTAACACCAGAGATGGAAACTTTCCTCTTCACCTCAGAATCTGTTAACGAAGGGCATCCCGACAAGTTGTGTGACCAGGTTTCAGATGCCATCCTGGATGCATGCTTGGAGCAAGACCCAGACAGCAAGGTGGCGTGTGAAACCTGTACAAAAACTAACATGGTTATGGTGTTTGGTGAGATAACAACCAAGGCCAATGTGAACTACGAGAAAATAGTTCGAGATACTTGCAGAGGCATTGGGTTCGTGTCGGCAGATGTTGGTCTTGATGCTGACAATTGCAAAGTTCTGGTCAACATTGAGCAGCAGAGTCCAGATATTGCTCAAGGAGTTCATGGTCACATGACCAAAAAGCCAGAGGAAATTGGTGCTGGTGACCAAGGCCACATGTTTGGCTATGCCACAGATGAAACACCGGAGTTAATGCCACTCACTCATGTGCTTTCTACTAAACTTGGTGCCAAGCTCACTGAAGTGAGAAAGAACAAAACATGTCCCTGGCTGAGGCCGGATGGTAAAACCCAAGTGACAGTTGAGTACAAGAACGATAATGGAGCCATGATCCCTATCAGGGTCCACACAGTTCTCATCTCAACTCAGCATGATGAAACTGTCACAAATGAGAAAATTGCTGAAGATTTGAAAGAGAAAGTGATCAAACCCGTCATCCCAGCCAAATATATTGATGACAAAACTATCTTCCACCTCAACCCCTCTGGTAGGTTTGTCATTGGTGGACCACATGGAGATGCAGGACTCACCGGAAGGAAGATCATTATAGACACCTATGGCGGTTGGGGTGCTCATGGCGGCGGTGCCTTCTCCGGTAAGGACCCAACCAAGGTTGATAGGAGTGGCGCATACATTGTGAGGCAAGCAGCCAAGAGTGTGGTAGCTTCAGGACTTGCTCGACGTTGTCTTGTGCAGGTTTCTTATGCCATTGGAGTCCCAGAGCCCCTTTCAGTGTTTGTAGACACATACCAAACGGGAAAGATTCCAGACAAGGACATCTTGGCTCTGATCAAGGAGAAGTTTGACTTCAGGCCAGGAATGATTGCCATCAATCTTGATCTCATGAGAGGAGGCAAGTGCAGGTACCTGAAAACTGCTGCTTATGGGCATTTTGGACGTGATGATCCTGATTTCACTTGGGAGACCGTGAAGATCCTCAAGCCTAATGCTTAAGTCAGCCACCCACGATCGAATTCGTTGCTACTTGTGGCTATCATCGTAGCCATCTTTCAGATTTTGGGTAAAAGGAAAATAAAGAAGCTTCTCTGCGTACATCTCTTAATGAAGATACGTTTCACAGTTTGGACTAGAAAAGGGAGGAGGGAGATATCTTTCTTCATTTTTGGGTAGTTGGTGTAAACTTATAATGTTCATTTGAATTTTGAGGGTGTTAGTTAATTGTTTACTTCGTGAAAACCAAGATTTCCTTTAATATGTTTTTAGTCTGTTCTTATAGAACAATTTTTTATATATGATGAACAAATTTTAGTTTTAGTCATTGTAATTTCCTTTGGTTTTAATCCTTCTAAAGTTCAAAATTACTGATTTTGATCTCTAAATTTCATTTTAAAGTAATAAATAATATTTATTTTAAGAATCTGAAACTCTTTTGAATGTATCACATATTGATGTTATACCATTAACACTCGTGTAGTTAAGGTTGACTTAGTAGTAAAAGTTGGAAGGGAAGGGAGGGTGGAAAAAGTTGTGGGTTGAACTCCTCCCACTAACTTTTGAGAGTTATAGGTTAGTTCGAAGAGATTGAGAGGGGAGGTAGGAGAAAGTTGTGCCTTCAACTTTCTCAACTAACAAAATACTGACATTTGTCAATAAAAAAAATAACACTCGTAAATGTTATTTGGAATAGTCAATTGAACTTTTGCCCATTACATAACAATAAGCATCCCTTGATAATTGAGATAGAAGCAAAATTTCAACTTAAAGAGGGATACATATAGTCTTTTTTTTTCTAGAGACTAAAGTTAAAACTAGTTAATTTTGCAAGAACTAAAATAGAAATTAAAGCCAAGAAAATTTCTTATGGAGACATAGAATAACTAGATTTTGTTCTACAATTCACAAAAATTATTCATGGATGATAGTGCTACTTACATGGATAGAGAAATTGCAAACATAATGTTTCTCTTACGCGGAGTAGTTAAGAGTGCAACCACAGGCGATCATGGAGCCTCTCTTCTCCAGTACCATACATCTCATCCACCTTTTCCCCATTCCGGTAAAATTGGAAGGTTGGGGTGTAGCGAATGTGTTGAGTTGTTTCCGGGCATTCATCAATGTCTGCGTACACAAAGGTAAGCTTCGGAAAATTATTGCTCAGTCTGCAGAATGCAGGCAGAATTTGGCTACAAACGCGACACCTGAAAAGCCAGGAAACAATAGTCATTAACGGCTGATCTTCCAAACCACTGTCCTTGAAAGAGTTTTTCATTTGGAGTGCATAAAAAAACATAGAAGCATGCATTCTTACACGTTCAAATAAATAACTGTTCTTTTTTAATTTCTTAGCCACCTGGATTGTAACCGCTCCCCAAGGAGAAAGTTTCATCGGAAGTGGATTAAAAAAACATTGGACAACGCATTTTTACACGATCAAATAAAAAAAATTCCATTTTATACTTTTTAAGCAGAGTTTTTAGCATTTGCAACAACTAACGCATGCCACCTGGGTCATAACCGCATCCCCTGTGCTATGTATCATGTTCAATTTCATTATTCCAAACCCAAACAAAACAAACTTCCAAATATCATGCAAACAAAATTTTAACCACAAGGTTTGGACTTTCCAATGATTTCGAGAGTTCCAACATCAAACACCTGGTGCTCAAAACAATTAGAATCCACATATTATTAGGGAGAAGCAGTAACATACCAAGAAGCGCCATAATTGATAACAGCCTGCAATGAATTTTGTGACAGAACAGAAGAATCAGATTTATGCAGTGAAGTTGAAAAGTTGGAAACAAAAGGGATTCTGTTGCTTACGGGGGTTTTGGAGGATTTGATGTGTGCGAGAACATTGGTGAAGTCGTCGTCGCTGGTAGCGCTTTTCAAATTGGCATAACGGTTGATGGGTATATCTAAGGCAGTGCCTTCCAACCCTTTCTTTGCCTTATCATGCTGGTTGCTCACCATGCTTGAGCTTCCCTCCATTGTTGGTTCTTTTCCAATCCAACGAAATATGTGTTTCACAATCGCGCAAACTCATATTTTAAAGATGGAAGTTAATGGTCAAGAAATTTAACAATATGTTAATTTTGGTAACTAGGAGGAGGCGTACGAAAAAGTCGAAGTAACCAATTTCTAGAAATTTGAAATATGGATTTTTTTTTCTAGTTTCAAAAAATAATATTCTCAATTATTGGATAATGTTTTCTCAAACACGTCAGTTGGAATAAATTAACTTGGTTATGTTCAAAAAATTTACATAAAAATGCCATATCATTCTTAGTTAAATTATTTGGTATATGGTGAATAATCAAGATCTTGCTAAAACATTGCCTTATTATAAATATTTATATGAATATTTATGACAAACCAAAAAAATTTTAATCATTAGTGACGGATGGTTTGCAAAAGATAGTAAATTATAATCTTCCTCGGTTTTGATTTTTGTAATTTGCAAACAATGTCAATTTAACTACCACATCGAATCCTTAAACAAAATTAGAACTAAATTCAGGACAAAATAAATTAAGTGACCAGGTTAAATAAACTCTACAAATATTAGGATTAAATTACTCATTACCCATGAACCAAACAACAATTTTGTTTATCAAATATAATGATATTATGTTCCTCCACAGTGAGAGGATCTAAATCGACTCCTTGGGATTTTAACTGTTGAACAACACTAGAATTGGTGAGAGGTGTATACTTGCACACAACAAAATGTCCAAAAAACGAAAAGTGTACGTTGACTTTCCCACTAAATATACCTTGGAGCATTGGGCAAATTATGCCTCTGTTGAATGGTTAAAATAATCAAAATGGTTCATACACCAGATAGAGAAAGTGTAGTTTAAATCAGCATAAAAATCAGGTATATAGCAGCCAAAGCTAACATGCAATTCGAGCTGCTAGTTTAAAGGTTTAATCGCTGGATTTTCAATGAAGAAAACTTTATATTTGTAAAAGGTGGTGCTGTAAGTTGAGATAATTTAATAATAATTCTACAATAATCAATAGGTTGTCCATGCCCCCATGAAGAAGTTAAAAGTGCTGTGAATGGCAATAGAATTGAATCTCCAGCCACCTGCTTGTACCATTGTTCTTTCTTCTACCAACACAGCAGCACCCTTGATTTTCTTCCCGCTCCATCTGTATCCCAATGCATCTTAGTATATCAGAATGATAAGATTCAATCCCATGAAAGGTTTTCATTCTGTTGGCATCCAAAAGATATGAACCATAGCATTTACAATATCATCTTAGTTCATCTCAATGAATGCACCAGGCTGAAACTTCTTGTGCAATGCTTTTATAGCTGAATCAATGCGAGCTAGGTCCTGTCATAAAATTAGAACTGGTAAATATGCAGGCAAACTTGTTTTCTTAAAACAGATACTAGAATAGGGAAGTTTTGTTCTACCTTTCCTTTGAAGCTAACAATAAGAGATCCATATCTGGCTTTGCGGTAACAACCTAAATGTTACAAAGAAGAAAATAAAAAAATATAGATAGATAATAAGTCATAACTGGTAAACGTCAACAACAACTTACAAACTTCATACCAATATAAAGGTCAGGAAATTCAAGGCAAAGCTTTGACAGAGGTTGAGCAATTTCAACCTGCAGTTTCGTAAAATCAGATGAGCTCGGGAAAGAAAAGTAGCAGAGAAACAAGACTCATCAGAATAAATTGTCTCATGCTTTAAGAATTTCATCAATGATATATGAGTACACGTCAAATGCATCTCTGATCTTTTTATTGCAAGGAAGCAAAATCGAATGTTGCGTACTTGCATTTACATGGGCCAATCAGCACAAAAAGTAAAAAAAAGGATGTTATACATAATGATGAGTCTCGCAGCATAGACAAAGACTGCAGAACACGTTATAACTGAAATATAAATGAAGGTAGTAATTGTGTCCAACACACGGAAAATAAAAACAAAATTCCAAATAATCTTCAAAGCACAAGGGAATGAAATCATGCGGATGCATCATTATATAGGAAAGTTAGTACGAGTACATACATCTGACAAATTGGTTGCCGCGTTCTTTGATACATATGGTTCCAGCAATGCTAGTAGGTCACTAGATTTTGCTAATTCAATCCAACAGTCCCACTGCTTTTCCAGCTCCGAAACATTTGTTGCACTAAGAATTATTACATTTTGGCACTTGATCTGCAAAAAACATTAATTATCTCTCACAATTAAAACCAGTAATACTTCAAAATTTTCATCATATACAATATAGGAGGTGGTCAAAAGTAAGAGAAGAAGTACAAAAGTTTTCCTTCAGTTCTTCCTTAATGTGAAAGTAAATTTCTGGTGAATGACATAAGGACACAATTTTCATTAACGATGTTCTGAAAACATACCAAGGGCACAGACAATTTGTCATGATGCCATAATTCAGTTATGCCCTCAGGCAATTGAGCCATCTGAAAGGTGAAAGGCAAGGAAAAATCAATACGAATGAATTACATACTAAAAACATCATGACAGTATAATGTGCGGGGCATTATGAAAAGCATATTGACGTCTTGTTGGAAATATAGCAATCGAAATATATATGGCTATACCTTTAGATTCTTTTAGTGTATTCTCATTGTTTCCTCCCACCCAACTCTTATAAAGCAAAGCACAATAAAGGAGTTTCCAGAAAACATGCCGGAAACAATGAACAGCCCTGAGAGACTTGATCTAGGCTGAGGCATTGTTACGGATTAGACCTTAAAAAGTTAACGATCTTGGCATTTGTATACGCATGAGCATGCAAATCATACTAACGAAGTCACGGTTCAAATGTTCCTACCAAAGAAGTAATTGTTGGGTACATTGCTAACTTACGGTACAACTACTAAAAAAAACACTTTGTCTCACCCTCGCCTCCCATTTACCAGACAACTGAAATCAAACAAGCGCTTAATTCAACCAGACCAACATAAATTAGAATTAGAAACTTAAACCTGTGATAGATAATTAGCTTATTTTGGTAAGTAATAATTAACCAGTGGTTGAGGGAACTGACAATGTAGCACTTGAGCCAATAAAGAGAAATTGTGGGGAGTGATTGTCTCAGTTTCGAAAATGAGGATTAGTCCCATACCTCATTCCGGTCACCAGTACACTGGTCACCGATTATATGCCTGAGATACTCTTCAAATTCTTCATCAGGAGCCTACATGAAACGCAAATAATCAATTGACAATGATATAGAGATTCTTGGAAGATGAGATAACAAAGAAATTGAGATGCCATCTGAACTGATTGTGTTATTATTTGCTCATTTTCTGATATAATGACAATTACAATATAACAGTACCCATAACCGAATCCTGTTTACAGCAATATGATAGGCAATTTCTACAACTTCTAGCAAAAGAAGTATTAATAACTCTAATAGATATTGATGGACATGGCATATTTAGGGAATGATTATAGTAGCCTCAAATTTAAAAATACAGCAATTGCAGGAAATAACGCACCAAACGAACACCAAAAGCTTTTGCAATGCCTGCTATGGTAACATCTGAATGCAGTGGACCTACACCTCCATATATAAATACCTACAATAAGTAGGACAGGTAAATATGCTGCATCATCATTTATCATCAAGAAATTCACGTATATAACTTCCCAAGTGAGCGTATAGTACCATATCACTCTTAGATTTTTGTCGCTCAACTTCTTCAGCTACAGAATCTATCTGGTACAGAAGACACAAGTCACAAACCATGAAATTATAATATTAGATGAAGAATGCCTGACTTAGAGTTTGCATATGGGTCATTAACAACAGACCCATAATAACACCTTTAAGTGATGATGTCTGCAAAGAAAAATTCATACAAAATCGTGTAGGACTTCTGCAGAAATGAACTCACATTGTTGTGCACAACAGAAAGTTTAAACACAGACCAACCAATCGAATGCAGCTTCCTACACAAATAAGGGCCCAACTGATCTTCAACAATGCCAAACCTGAGCTATGGAACAGAGTAAAGAAAGAGAACATCACCAATACAGCAAAAAGGATCATAAAAAAATTCACTACACAGCATGATATATTTTAAAAATTTAATAAAATTCACTACACCCTTAGTGTTTTTCTTTCGTTTTCTTTAGAAATTCAGCTCCTAATAAAATCCTTCCCTACTTTAATTTATCTCTGAGTGTTATTATTGTCTCTGTTTTCGTGAACCTATCAGGCACACAATCAAGAGATTCAACAGTAGGTTAACCGCTTGCAAATCCTTTCACCAAAGCTTGAAAACAGGCTAAATAGTCTGATAGAATAAAGAAATCTCCCAATGGAAAATTATAAAGCAGGTCATACCAGTTCCTACAGGATAGAGTTTCCAATATATTCCACAAAATCCAATTATCCATGTGACATCGAGGTACTTACAAAATCTCATCTCCCACAGCAATGATCGATGCTGTGAGCATGCTATTTTTATGTGAATCCAGGCTAGTCAAACCATTGCTATCGACAGGAAGTTGTCCACCAGTAGAAGATGGCCTTTTAGCCCTCCCAGCTCTCTCTAATCTTCCATCAGCAAGTAAATATGCAGGCTTGAATTTGTAGGAAGAATTGCTGACGGACAATAATGAGTTGGGAACTGTATCGTGTATACTCCCAATTGAAGTATAACTGCACAAATAATAAAGAAAAATTGCACACCTAAATTCCCTGAATAATCACAAACAACTACAACTTAATGTCAACCATCACGGACCAATTATTACGTTCAGCAATAAATGTCAACCATGTTTACTGAAGCCTTTTAAATTGTTCACAAATGATGTAAAAGAAAAATTATCAGATATTCATCAAATTATATTCCTATTGTCCCCTATTTGGGAGGGAAATATTAAACAAAAAGAAAGAAAAATATGGCAAGCAGACATAATAAAATCCAACAATAAGGTTCATCATATTTATTGAGTATTACCCTTGATCGTAAAGGCTGCAATAGTTCACCTTGCAAGTTAAAAGGAAGGCCCACACATCTCTGTATAGAAATATAGCCACCATAAGTAAATGAAGCAATTAATATTATCACATTCCAAAAGCGCCAACATAAATAATCATGGAAAAAAACGAACAGTACATTTTCCAAGTGATAGTGCTACTAAATTAATATGTCAATAGATGGAAGGAAACCAAATAATATCCAAGTTGTTTGGCTAAGAAAATTGCGCTTTCAAAAAATTCAGATTACTAAAATAAAATTATATTTCAAGTTATAAACTATAACAACAACCATTATTGTCCCATTAGATGGGACTGACTACAAGGATCAAGCAATGTCATTGAGTTATATCAAGAAAATAAGGGTCTCTTCACTTGGGTGTTGGTTTCATGTTTTTTTCTTCTGTTTGACCTTTTCAGTACAAAATTGTCACATTGTTTTCAATTTATTCATTAGAAAGTGAAGACGGAGAATGAAAACAAAGAAAATGGGTACTAATTTTCAAGAAAATCCATTTAGAGTAAAGTCTTTTTCTGGTTTTAACAAGCTACCCTCAGGGTTTACAAGAGGCTTTCTAGTTTTCTCTAACTATTCATCCACATGGCTAACCAAATACGAAAGTCTGTGTATTTCCAAAAGACTATAAATCTAAGATATGGTGTACTAAGGACAATACTGATATGACTGTATACAAAAGGGGAGAGCTTAGATATATAACTGAGGAAAAGAATAAATCAATTTGGTAATGAGGTAGTCTATCTCTTGGTGCAACTGCTCACACAACTAATAAACACATTTTTTTTTTCTCACTAATGTTTAAGGGAAAATAAACATAAACATCCAACCCTACCAAATATGTGATGGCAGCCTTGTGATGAGTACACAAATGGAGATAAAGAAAAGAAAAAGAACAATAACACATCATTTCGAGGAAGATAACTAGGAGCATAACAAGAGAAGATATTCTTGCTCACCAAAATAGTTTGTTAGTTTCTTTATTTTGTATTCCTTGGCCTCATTAATTGTATGACTTTTCCTTTATTTTTCTTTATGGAACAAATGCAAATAGTAATTTTAACCTAGGTTGTACTTGGGCCTATCCAGCCAAAATGGAACGAGGAGATGCAACCAAATAGTTGCAATGAAGCAAGGAGCGTGATGTAAAATTCATGCCCAACAAAAGCCCTTTGCCCATATGAAAGACAAGGCAAGGTCAATGTGAGCCGAGCATGAAGAGTGTGACAAAAGCATGGATACGATGGGGATGATCTTGACCCTAGATCCAGTCACCTTGTAAGTGTGGAATTTACAACAAAAAGAAATAATTTATAACAAAGTTGACTCCAACCAAAATGAGCTTACAAGAGAATATTATTCCTTCAGATCTTTATATTGCTTGGTCATTCAGGTAAGAATTTAAAAGAAAAGCACTAAATATAAGCACTGGTTTTAATACTTAATTAAAAGCATGAAGAAACTGCAGAGAAAAAAGAATCAAACCTGTATGACCAATCTAAAATGGGATTCACCCTCATGAAAGGTGGCCACCCAGGTGAACTTGGGGAGAATTGTTCTTGACCAACCTGTAAGGTAGGAGCACACATGTAAGAATATAATACGTTAATATTCCAGTTTTTGTAAAAATATTGTAATAAAAAATTCGTTGAAATCAAGCATACATGTTAAGCTTTTACTTTTTACTTAGGCCATACACTTGACGTTTTGTTAAAAATTGACTCTGAATGGACATGTTTGAGAATAGCCTTGAGGAACTAAAAGTGGTAAATCAAGATTCTGGTAAGTAATTTGACTTTGACGCATATTTACATATTGAATTGAATAGAAATTTGAATCATTTTTTAAGGAATGTGTTAGTGTTAGGCTTTTGAAAACATCTTCAGGTTTGGCCCAATATATGAAAGATATATTTTGTAAGAACTAATAATTAAGAGAACCTCAATAAAAATAAAAAAAACAATGCACACTGCCGAACTTCTTGATTAATTTCAATATTCACATGCATTAGAAGATCTTCAAAACAAAAAATGATTTTGCACAAGTGCCCTAATTATCCTTTCCTCAAAAGCTTAGAGGTGATCTTTTTATAAATATTCTGATTACTAGTAGGTAGAATTCTGGTGATTTTCAAACTAAAAGCAAGATTATACAGAAATTGAGGAACCAAAATCTAGGTTGAATTTGCTCTATGCGCAAATTCCAGTGATTTTGAGCTCGCTATAGCATGGAAAATTGAAGGTTTAACATTTAGATATTTAATGCATGCTAAAAATGTTCAATGATTGTAGTATTGGCACATCATAAAGTATGCATAATATGTATAACGGTCATTTATAATGAGACTAATAACAATGCTGAGGTATTCTAGGAACACTGGAAGTTATGAGCTAATGCAAGTGCAACTTAATGGTATAATAAGCATCATTCTTGTGATGGTTTAAGCCATTTTATCTTTACTAGATTGCAACTTACTGAGTAATGAGTATGTAGCTTAGCTTTTTACTTTATAAAATCTACATATCAATAATTATATACATGTGCAGTTTTAAGAAAGATGTTCATATATTGTGTATTGCTTTTAAAAGTGGATTTTAACATAGCCTCAAGCACATTCAGAAAACAGCATTGAGTTTTGGACAAACAGGAGATCAGAGAATATGTAATTTAAAACAAAAAACTGTCTCATGGTTAAGAAATAAGGATACCGCAGTAGGGTCTCCAATTCGAACTCCAAGGAAGATAGCCCGAATTGGCTTTTCCTTTAGCAAAGCCTCCAAACCAGATTTGAAATCTAAGCTAATGGTGTCAATTTGCAACCCATATCTGCACAAGAAAAAACCATTAATTGTTCAACCTTTAAAGGACAAGTCTCCACGTAGAAAATTACAAACAACTATAAAAATTAATATAGGACAATATCACTTCAGCATAATATCTAAACTGCAGTGACGAATTAATATATATATATATATATATATATATATATATATATATATATAAAGTCCGAAGAAAGAAGTTTCACTCACGTAGCGGCAGTATCATAGGTAAATGAGTTTATTTCTGGGAATGCACAAGGGCTCTCGAAATATATTGTTCGAATTGGAAAATCTTTTAAATCCCCATTGACACTATTTTGCCCCTTTTTATGCAAGAAATAGCCAGCCCTGAGTATGTGCAACAAAACCTGCATGCCAAAGCTCACTGTCATCATTAATGAGGCCATAGATTCTGATGAGTAATAAAAGATAATAAATATTAGAACATACTGTTGAATCTTTTCCTCCATTGAAGCTGAATGCAACCTCTTCAATACTGTAGGAAGAAAAACATTGTAAGTACAGACATCAGACAATCAGCATTGAAAAGATAGATAGTCACCGAAAATCATATTTTTTAATTCAAAATTTAAAACAGGTATGACTTAAAGCAAATGATGAGCAAAAAGAGAAAAAATGTAGGGGGCATCACTCTATAATGTATGACTCATCCTTAAAAATCAAATTTCAAATCCCAAATTCCGACATCATCCAATGCAATGTTCTTCCTTTAAAGCTACAAGAGTCAGTAAGTTGTTTCGAATTTCAGCGACCACATATCGTCCTTTCTTCATAAACTTTCATTCAGATACAAATATATATAAAAAGAAAAAAGAAAAAAACAATATTTCTAGTTTTCTATCCTCAGTATTCACGGGTAACTTAGACCAAATCGCCACAGACTGTCACTCTTTACATCATTCTTTCCAGATAACACATTTCCAGCAACATTTTCAGGTGAACAGACCTATAAAAGTTTGCCCCTAAGACAATAATAATCAAGGAAGGAAATTCAATACACCCATGCTCTCGTTAAATAGATCAAACATAAATCAACAATTCAGCAATGAGCCCCGAGTAACAAAAATCAAGTCAACAGCACATAACACTTTCTCCTCTTCTGATTCATACTAACCAACAGAAAAGGGACTAAAGAATCCAATCCTTCACAAAAATCCAAACCCATCTCATGCAAAGGTTTAAGATATCGACCCCACAAATTGCATGTCCCTTCTCAGAGGAGACAAAGAACAACTTACGAATACAGAGTCAAAGCTCTCTGAACAACATAGGTGGCGTTCTTGTACTTGGTCTGAAGTCTTCGATCGTCACACTCTCTGATTGCTCTATCGATCTCCATATTGAAAAACCTGAGAATATCAATCAAAGCTGAATCAGAACAAAAGGGTTCCGAAAAAATAGGAAAATGGACATGTCTTCTGAGAAGCAAACGTGGGTTGTCGTCAAAATGATACCTTGAAGCGAATTGGAGAAGGGGTGGAGCGAGAGTGAAGAAAGTTGAAAAGGGTGAGAAGTGATTGAACGAACGATTGTGGCGTTCTCAAAAAAGGGTTGGATTGGAGTGAGAGATGAGAGATATTTTGGAGGAATTGGCAGAATGCTGTTAGTTGGTTGGTTATGTGATATGTGAGAATGATGTAACAGCCTACACAATCTCAATACAACAAAACAACAAAACAGAAACAACGATGGATGGATTCTTTCTTATCTATGTGTGTTGTGTTGTCTCAGCGCAGCGCAGCGCAGGAAAAAGTAGTAGCTGCTCCCACGAAATTCAAGAACTGGATCCAGAGTCACACTCTTCTGCCAAAAAA
>Ga0214544_1000152_pt1 | contig 104348 bp, 52 predicted proteins | sample CNSS3metaG_FD_160074 | JGI IMG/M metagenome (GOLD analysis project Ga0214544, IMG submission 160074) | Root nodule microbial communities from cowpea collected in UCLA plant growth center, Los Angeles, California, USA - CNSS3 | ecosystem: Host-associated > Plants > Roots > Nodule | place: USA...
CAAATATATTTTCTATAATTTTAAAATATATATATATATATATATATATATATATATATATATATATATATTAATTAGAGGAGCAGTATTTGTTAATTTAATTTAGGACTATCATTATAACAACCTACCAGCCACGTTGATGTGCAGTAGGAAACTGAGTTGTTGAATTAACCAAATGCTTCTTTAATGAACGATCACGTGCTAAAGATAGGAATAAGAGTAAGAAAATCTTCCTTAACATAATTATCTAACATTATTTATATAATAAGATAAATTTATTAGTAACAGATATCTGCACTATTTGATACTGTTTCTGTAAATAGAGTGAACTTAGTTATTTAAACAGTGTAATTGAATATATGGACAAATAATAATTTAGGCTTAATTAATCTCCGATGTTATTGTTAATCCAATTGTAGAACATAATCAACCACCCTTCAAGTGGTGGTGGTGGTAGGTACCATTAGTGGCATTTTGTTTTTTTTTTCTTAGAGTATATTAAAATATTTTTCTGTTAGCTGAATGCAACCAATTATCCTAAAAAATAAAAAAAGTTTAGATAGCAAAGTCTCAAGAATATTAATTAAAAACTGTTATAGACTTAATAATTGTTTTATTTTCCATCATGAATAACCCCCATTGATGAGTTGCATGCAAAAGGTTTGGAATTTAAACAAAACTTCGTGTTATTTACTACCTAGCATGTCTTAAGCAACTTGTTGATTGAACAAGTGTGAGAGAGATATTTGAAAAACAAAATGTTATATGTATAGATTTTCTTCTGTTTATTTTTCATATATGTACATTATTTATTACCATTGCTTGTTATAATACGTCGAAGGGAAATAAATACAAAAGCACAATGTGATTTACATTATTATATATTATGCGTGTATGATTTTTTAAATATACATGATATTATATTAGTAGGTAATGATATTGTAATGTTATTAAGTTAATATATATAAAAAAAAAGCAGATATAAATAATTATATAAAAAGTTTATAAAAGTATAACGATAAATTTTTAAAAATTTAATAAATAATATATTTTAAAGGGTGATATAGATATTTTAAAATGTGGTATATTGTTATAGATAAATATATATTAATTTCTTTTGAAAGAGTATGTACAATTTAATTGTCTGATTTTTATTTTTTTAAATAAATATTTTGACATTTATACATAGGTGGAGTAGAACTATATAGTGCATAAATTTAATTGAATGAACTTCATTATTTAGTTAATAATTAATTAATTGATAACCTATTAAATAAATATTTTAATCGATTAGGTAATTGGTCCCTTTTAATTAATTCAATTTTCCTTAACTCTTAGGTAATGCAACATTTATTTTTTTGTTTATTTTGTGTAAGTACTGATTTTTCTTTCAAGCCTAAAACACTGAAAGAAACAGAATTTTTTTCTTCAACATTAATTATCATTGACTTCATCTATGAATCATGTTTTTGTGTGACTTAAAGACACTTTTTTAGAAATTATCTTATCTCATGTTCTAAACTTTTTGAAATGAACAAACACACAAAACTCACCGTAGACAAGTTGCGATTGTTTAACGTGAATGAGACTTTTGTCTTTGACGCAACATTTTGAATAATATTCAGTTTTTCTGGGTCGTGTTAACCATGCGCATTCATTTTTTTTTTCTACTACACCCACCACGTGTTTGAAAGTTCTTTTTTTAAGTGATTATATATATTGAAGCAATTTTTTTTCTAACACTTTACAGTGATCACTGTGATTTTACAGATAACAACATAGAGAATAGTGTTGTAAAAAATCAAAGTGGGATCAGTGATGAATTGAAGCAGAAGACAAAATTCAAATGCAGAAACATGGGTGAGCTTTGATTTTTCATAATTATTAGAAACCAACAACAACGTTGTATATGTCATGGGCCATAGTATTTGACCTCATCTCAATCTATTTATTTGCATACATTGCATCTAAGTGCATAGATCTTGCATAAATAAATAAAATACACACACAACACATTGGTGACAGATCTTGCAACTTGTGTTTGATGTTTATTACTATTTTTTTCTCATAAGTTTGGTTGTTTGCATACCCAATGAAAATAAAACATATAAACATTATGTGAATAAGTACACTAACCGTTAAAACGTAAATCTAACTGATACATATATTAACTCATCACGTAAACAGTACAGACTATTAAAAATGGTTTAATTAGTCGGATCATACCTACATTTATTTATATATGTCTGTTTGGTACCCGCTTTTAAAAAATATGTCAATTGAGTTTCAACTTTTGAATTAGGTCATTTTTAGCAAAAAATTATTAATACCGTTAACGGTATTGATATTTAGAATGACTTACAAAATTAAGTATTGATATTTATATTAAAATTTAGTAGTAAAAGTCATGAATTAAGTTAACGATTTTAATAATTTTTGTCTGAAAATGATTTGATTAAGACACTTTTTCAAAAGTTAAGACTAGATTGACACATTTTTAAAAAATAGATATCAAAATGACACATCTGAACCAAAGTAACATTGGACTAATTAAACCTTAAAAAAATTTGAAAGTATACGTTACATACCTTAAAAAAGAATAAAGAATAGTTTAAAAAGTAGGAAGAACACATTATGAAGGTAACGGATCTATTTGGATCAGATAAAAATACAAAATATACAAAAGAATGATTCCGGAACAGACTCTGCACAGATTACAGAGTTTATGCAGACACAACACGTGGAGGATTTGATATTTGCATATAATTAAATTAGTCCAATGCATTCTTTATTCACTACAGAAGATAATGCAGCCATAAAAAAATATACAAATTAATATATGTATATATATATTGTCAATGAGCCAACTAAGAAGGGATTTAATAATAGTACCAAAGTTCTACATTGGTTACCAATAATTAAGAAACAAATAAGGAATGAGACACTTATTGCGTTTACCATTGGCATGCTAACAATTACGCTAATTTCGGCATTCTCTGTCTCTTTTACTTTAGGATATATATATAAATACAAACACTTATATATGGCCATTGAATTCTGACTATTTATTTAGAATCAATTGTTTTGGTTTAACTGGGTGGAGAAAACTTGAAAATTGAACAGATTAAACCGTGATTTGCGGTTTTGACTTGATGTCTCTGCTTTTGTCCCAAAATTAGAAGAAAATGCAATTTGCAAGATATTATTATGTTGTGAAAGTAAAATAATAAGAGTTTGTGGAACTTTTGTTTGTGATTGGAGACCGGCTACAAAGTGTGACTTTAATTTGGTGTTGCTTTGAGAAAGGGTATTGCATTACGTTGGACTAAACTGAGTGGAGCATTGTTAATTACTTTCACTTTCTCATTGCTTTCTTCCCATACCATGCCCTTCTTCATCACTTTATTTCTGGTTTTTGATTGCTCCATTAGTGAGGTAATTAATCACGAGCTTCTGCTATGGGTAACATGAGTAATGCTTTATAGCTATCGTTCAGTCTAAAATAACTTATTTTCTTTTTTTATTTAACCATTTCTAGACCACCCAATTTTGAGGGAGTTTAAACAACTTTTACTTCTAGATCCGGTTATTGCATAAGAGGGAATTGAGTTTAGCTTTCCGGATTTTGAATTCGGTTGAAACAACAAAATCATTTTTGTTGTTGACCGTATTCATAAAAAAAAGTAGTTAGTTTATGAGAGTGTGACTCTGTATTTAATTAAGTTTATTTATATCTTGCAATTTCTAAAAATTTCGAAGCAGAAGTAAACAATAAAAGAAAAGGTATACTAAAAAAGTGTTGTTATCACTAGAAAATATAGTCATTGAATGTGGATTATTCAATCCCCTGACCTAATGCAGTTGTAAATGACAATCTTTCATTTTCCTAGGATATGTCAACATAATTGGAACTTTTAACTTTTAAGTCATCTTCTTGCAAGTAATGATTTTTATATGACTTTAATTTCAAAGCTCAATTTTGGCTTGTAACTAATTTTGCTGCCAGTATGAGTACAAAGCGAGTATTAGAGAACACATTTTAGAGTTAGACATAAATAAAAAATTATATAAGCAAGAAGAAATCAATGTAGATTTAGATTGACTAGTCACTTAAAGTTAAAAAATCTGAATACCCAATTAAGAAATCGTCCTCAGCAATGGACTTTTCAAATGCAGATCCATGTAAATAATGTGGCACATCGCTTATTTTAGTAAATATTTATTAAAAAAGTACAAGGAAAGAAGAAAACAAAAAGAATAAGGAAAAGAAAAACCTTCTTTTGCAAGAAAGAATCCAATGAAGGTATTTGATACATTTTCAATAACTCAGAATGCCCAAACTCTTCCTACAAATATCATTATCCATGCATTCCATTTTGCAACTCACAACAAGCTAGGTGGTTAAGCGGTTAGTCTGGTTGTAACTTCCATTTTGTTACTAATTAAAGCAGAGGATAATATTTTTCCAAAAACATTCTTAGAAAAAGTTCTCAGAAATCAAAACTAATTTTTATTTAAACTAATTTATAGAAACTTACTTACATTAACTTTAAAAAGCAGTTTTTATCTTGGATGTGCATTAATTTAGCTACTGAAAAAAAAAAATCAATTTTGATCTACTTTTCTACGAATATTTATCTAGTTCGTTCCTTAGTATAGAACAGATTAACCGATCTACAAGCTAGAACATGACAGCTAAGGTTATCAGGGAGAAGCACAAACAGCTTCCATGAATATTGAAGAAAGTAATGGTCTTGTCATGAAAATTGAAGTTATTATTTATTTAATGTCACTGAATAAAGTTGATTATAATCACATTGATACCATAAAAATGATCCTAGATTAATTGAACAAACTTTTCTTTTATAACATCAAATTGGCTATAGCTTGGAGGTTAGGTAGTTTGGGTGGTTGTAACTTGCATTTTAGTTACTCCTTCCAGTAGCTACGTACTATGTTGTGTGTATACTACAAAGTCCTACTATGTTGTTTGTATTCGTTTTTCCCTATTCTACCTTGGGGTTCAATCAGAAATTAGATCTCAAGTTCGAGGTAAATGATTTCAACATACGACTAATAATAGGTCATTTTGCCCCAAGATTATTATGATAAGAATGTTCTTTGTTGAAGAAGATAATTCTTCGGAGAAGTCTGATTAACAGATGGCACGTACCGCCATAATGATACGTTGCATTCCATACAAAAAACTAATTTACACGACGAGTCCAAGTATTCACTATATTTACTCGGGTCTAAGCCTGGTCCACTTAGCACCAAAAATCAGCATCTCCGCAAGCAGAAAAAAAAAATATAACTACATTCACAACAGAAAACTATGCATAAAAAATAAAATACAAATCTACCTGGTCTCCCTTCCTATTCATGCCTCCAAATATTCAGCAAGAAAGAACATTTAATTCTACTAAAACGGCTACCGAATAACCTCCTATATTTTGTGTCGAACAAATTGTTAAATCACTCTTCTAACACCACCAATGAGTTCAGTACAAGCGTTAGTGCACATAGCCAAGAAACAGGTGAATGCAGTCATACCCAGAGATTTTAAGATCAGATCACAGGCTCACTTTTGTTAAGAAAACAAGGAACTTAGTTTGGACGCAAGTTTGGCAGCCTTGTAGTCATCCCGAAGTTGAATAAATCTGTTGCATAGCAGATAAATGAACATTGTCATCACCAATCATACGCAAGGACATTAATTAATTTGTTCACTGGGATTTTGTGTGCTGGAGAGGGGTGCTTACTAATAACCACCACCACCAAGACTTATCTTAACAAGTGGTGCAAACTACATAAACAGTAAACCTTATTTGACTATCAAAAATGAAGTTTTAGTCAAACCATTTAGACAGAGAACTTTCAACAGTTTTCCCTAACATTTTCTTCTATCTCTTTTATATCGAATAATCATCAATTTGATCCACTTATCTTATTTGAATCCTTACTAATCGTCTTAAATAACCAAATTAACTTAAAAGCAACCCACAAAGGTTGGCTTCAGTAGTAACCAAGCTTGAATTCAATGGTTAAGCTTGAAGTGTTGGTGTGAAGGAACAATTAATATCCTGATCGGGGATTACACTCACCCCACAGACACTTCATGAAACTATTTAAGAGTGCAAGGAAATTGAACAGGAACAGGAAAAGATTTTTTTTTTTCATATAAATGTCATTATTAGCCATTCTATAACGATGTGATGGCAATATAATAATAACAGCCAACAATAAAACACAAAGCATTGCATTATTTACAAATCCAATGTAATTATTATACCTTTGTGCGTCTTTCCGTATGCTGGGTGTGCCCTCAAACAAAGTCGAAAGGCTCTCAGGGGCAACAATAAATACATTGGCCATTCTATAGAAAGCACTCAGAAATTAGTATGTAAAAATGGGTGGTGGGGGGAATTTGAAAAAATAAATTGCATGTCATTCAACTTACATGCCCAACAATTCAAACTTTTCATCAACAGAAGGAGCATTGAAACTACGAAGAAAATCTCCATATTCAGTAATGTCACGCTTCAGTCGCAATCCCCCACTGCAAAACAATTCATGAGTATACGACAATCAGCAGGATATTATAAAACCAGTTAGTGACAAATATAAAATTCATAAATTACTGTCAGCATAAACTTTGAAATTGGTAACAAAAAGGCTTGTCATAAAACCTAAAACACACAAGTAGATGTGCACAGAGAAAATAATTAAACATAAGGTGAAGAAAGAAAATTCAGAAGGATTAATTTGTAATTAGCTTATGAACATTTTTTTTTTCCACATCAAAGCAGTACTTGTTATAGTAATATGTATATACAAGCTAGAGAAAATGAGGAATGTAAGTCCCAGACAATTACCTTGGATTAAAAGTATACTTCTGCCAATGGTTTAGTAGCACCTTGTGCAAGCGGTTCCCCTAAAATGACAAAATTCATCATGTTTCAAAGAAAGTAGGACAAATGAATCAATAGTATGGATCCTTCTTCATCAGTAAACATTCATTAGGGACTGAACTATCACAAACAAGGAAGCAAACAATCAAAAGAACCCCTTTACCCCATTAGAAAAGAAATGATAGACACTGTCAACTACAAGAAAAGAGACATCCAACCAATGAAAGTTTGTTTTAAGATGCAAGAACCTTGTGAAGATCATCCTCCTAAATGACTCTGTACAAGCAGCCAACTCCTTCATTCAAAATCAACTACTCAATGATTAGAAACAACATACCAACTCAGTCAGGAATGCTTGTTTGTTAAGGCCTTCTAGAGCAGTAAATGCAGATTCCAGCACACGGGAAAGATAAGCAACAACTCTGACACAAGAGATATACTAGTTAGGAATATAAAGTTGGAAAGTTCAATGCTGATATCTATTTCAAATAAGATTCAAACTTGGTCCCTCAAATAACATTGGCATCTGTAGTATAGTGTCTAGAATCTATACAGCCTTACTTGTTTTTAAAACTACCAGATTAACAAGGGAGATCTGATGTTTTGACTAGTCTGATCAACCCATTAAAAGCAGAAGCTTACCAGTGAACCAGTGCTAGAGATATACTTTGGCTTTTCCTCCATTATTCTACTTGTTTACTAACATAAATTATATTTTTTATATAATTTCACATATTCATAGGTATGTAAGCAAACAAACTCAGTTGGACCTTGAATCCTTGAACTGATCCAATTTTTGAAACCTTGCTAAATATGCATGAAGAATGAAATCATAAAAATTGAAATGTTCAGACAAAGTAAAAACAGACTAGTTCACATACACAGATATAAATTACAGAAAACATCAACATCATCAGTACTAAGTAGTTTCAAGAAACATCCACCTTGTGCAGGCACTGGTTGCTCGGTGGTCAGGAGCCATTCCATCATCAGGTGATCGATAATCTGTAGCCTTTTGTTCAGCTGAAAGCAACCGCTCCACCTGTCAAGGGGTTTAAAGTGAAATATTTAAGAGTTTAGGAGTTATGATTCAAACTTTAACAGCAAAAGAGAAAACACAGGAAACACCCAGAACCTTGGATGCATATTATGCAGACAGAGAGTAGCCATCATGTTTAATGTAGTTGACCACTGGTTATCACTCATAATATTACAGGTAGAACTAACCTCAGCCATGACAGTTTCAATGCACTGTTGCAATCCTTTATAAGCAGCTGCCTCTGCGCTTGACATTGCTGTAGCCATTTCCTCACAAGCAGCCGTATGTGCCCCATCAACAGGGAGCAAAAGCCGAGAAATAGAATTAGAAAAATACTGCAGAGAATTACTCATTTCAGTTATAGGATTTTTTAATAGCTAAAAATATTAATTAAAAATCAAGGCTCAAATTGTACTTGTTGAATAATAGCTACACTGCTTCCAGATCGTTGTACAGCAATCATGAAAGATCTGAAACTACTCTCACCAGCAGCAGCTGCTGCCTCTGCCTGCATATCAACAAACAAAACTTAAAAATGTCTGGTGAAATGACCTGATATTTTACGCTTCTATATATACTTTAACAAGAGCATGCAAAAAATCATGTATTTACAGCAGATGCAGCCGCAGCAGCCACTCTACGGGTAACACTTGTACCCAGCACAAATCTTTCCCTCAAATTAGCTGCTTCCGTCAAGCCGTCTCTAGCCCGTTCAAGCCCATCTGCTATATATTGACTAACCTGAAAAACAGACAGAAAATGACAGCCGAATAATGAACTCCAATGCACTAAAGGTATGAAATATCTGAATGCTGACAAAATGTGAAACTAACTTACTTGGTCTAGCAGGCAAGTAAACACTGCTTTTACATTGTTTGCAAGTGTTGCAGGCTGTAAAAAAACACTTTCAAATTATTCACATAAAGGATTAAAATGTTGAATTCATATCAAAATATCATAGCTTAACTACCTAAGCATGGCTAAGTGCCAAACAAAAAACACATTATCTAATGATGATAATTATTACAAAAATATTTTGATGAGTTATAATACAAGGAAAAATCATATTTAGTATGACCATAATGAGGCTCTTTGATTTTTATGCTTCTCCAAATAAACATTTAGTTTACCAACAAGAAATGAATTTAAACAAGCCTATATAAAGAAGAACCTCACATTATGCTCCGTTGATCCAATTAAACAAAACTTTCTTGGAAGCAGGTCCTTACTACAGTTACCCTAAGCAATTACTGCACTGCCCTGTAAATAAAGGCAAATAATTAATTACCTGGGAAGCAAATAGATTGCATCTTGAGATTGCTTCTTCATTCCAACGCACAAACTCTGTGACAACTGTAACAGATATTTGCTGTTGAGAAGCAACCACTGAAGCTCCTTTTGCGCGTCCAATTGACCCGGATGAATCAGATATCTGCATACTTTCAGCTCGCAATTCTTCCACCTGCATATTTTATGGACATAAATTTTATCGTAGTCCAATTCAAACAGTGTCGTAACATGTGTAAATTAGTAGTCTGCGCATTTTTTTTTGTACATATTTGATTAGATATATTCCTCCACTAGGATTAATCGGTATAAATTTTCTTATTTGTAGTAACCAGGTCTGAATTGTCCATAATTCTAGCTTAGTTTTAAGTTCAAGTTGTATAAATGGTGAATTGTGTTGTACCTTTGAATCAACAGAACATAATATTCACTTTCATTCACAGAGACACATAAATCCTAGACTCCACCTTCATTCTGCCCAACTTAGGCAGGCTTCACCGCTGCCATCAGTTCCTAAGTGGAACCTTCCGTTGCACTAAAATTTTTGCAACCACTGTCCTACCCCCTACTTTTAGTCTGGCAACTTCAGTGAATGGACCACTGCCACGAGACTCGTTGCTGGAAGCCATGTCGCATTTCAAAGACATTTTCCCATATATTTGTACAGCACATGATTCCCTATCGGCATTCATTTGCATCACCGGTGCAACTGTTGTACTTGTTGATAATCACCACATAACATACTGTGTAGACCAGTCATACCCCAATTGCTGAAAGTGAGAGCATTCAACGACAACCCTCCCTTCACATACAAAGTGTGCATCAAGCTACTTTACTCCAGAATTAAACTTGATCTAGTATACAAAGTTCACCACATTATGCCTTTGGTTGTGTTGCCTTCCACGTTGTGATATATTGGATCCTAGGGCAGTCAAATGTAAATTTATCCCCTAAAGTTGCCAATCATGTTGTTAGAGATACCATATCAACTAGAAATAAGGCCAAATTACAATGTATAAGTGGGTGCAAACTTCATCTTATAAGTTGGTTTTGTGAGATTGAGTTAGGTTTAAAGTCCAATACCTAATATGGTATCAGAGTCTATTCTAGTAAGATTTGTTGGGCTTATTGTTTTACCTGCTATCGGACCACTTACAAATCTTTCTCACGCTCGAGATCTCCGGTCTTCAGCATAACAGGGTGTGTTAGAGATCTCACATCAACTAGAAACAAGACTAGACTATATTATATAAGTGCGTACAAAAGAAAAAGGATGTTTCCTTAAATATCCGTTCGTGTCAAGTGTTGACTATACACCTTGCATGAAACACTAGAGTTTTATATCGGCCATCATTCTATTAAGATCTACAAGAAGCCTTAAAGCAGGATCAATGGATTCAGATTCAAGTCATGAATAAAAATCATATTTGATGACCTAGAGGCTGTGTGAACTATTATTGATAGAAATTATGATTGGTAACCTTGGAGTTAAGTATGAAGTTGCTTTTCTGCAACATGAAAACCATAATTCGGTTCAGAACAATGAGAAAAGTATGTAGAAATAGGCCAGCCCTTCATCCAGGAGACAACATATGTTCCCTTTGGAAGTCAGTTGGCAGAGGTTCTAACAACAGGGCTACCCACACAGGGATTCCAAGATCTTACAAGCAAGCTATGAGCACTAAACAACCATTAACTAGCCTATGAAGTTTTGTAACTTGTAAAGTATGAAGCATGGTGCACATACATTATTTTTTCTTCATTTAATTATATTTACTTCTTTATTTGGAATGATTGGTCAGGGTTTACTTGTTTGAAATAATCAGGTCTCATTTGAAGTCCATAATTCTAGCTTAGTTTGTATGATCAAAGCTGTATAACTATAAATAGTGATCCTTGTACTATTTGAATCATCGTAAAATCATTTTCCACATATTACAAGTGTAAGGGGAAAGAATTAAAACAATCACAAACCTTCACTTTATATAATTGCCTAAGAGATGCCTGCTCATATTCAGGATATTCATCCTTGTGGCTTGAAAATAGGGACTCAGTTAGACCTGAATAAACAGAGAACTTTCTCACCTAATAAATATTTTGAATATTCTGAATTCATCGCAAAGCACGTGAGTAACATTTATTAGAAAACTGCTTTATTAGTGGGAATGAAATGAATAATACAAGAATGAAACATATATATCATTACCACATATTTCTAAGATGGGTAAGGTGCATAAAATTGAGAAAAGTCAAAAGTCCTAGTCGAAAATTACCGTAGTAATAATTATACTTCCAAATCTAACATTTATATTGCACACCAAACAGAAGTTACAACCAAAGCAAGCAGACAATTATGAAAGTACAATTCAAAAGCATTCTCAATGGTCATGCCCACTATATAACTAAGATTATGTAAGTTTCACAACAAAACCATGTGTGTAATTGTCAAAAAATACATCCAACAAACAAACATGAGTCCTTCTAGTATCATTTGCATTCATGTTCCAAACCATTTTTCCATTTAGAGATGAGTTCACCAGATATCAATTAAGAAAATCAGGCATATTCAGAGTTAAATCATTACCCTCAACATCCAAGTCACCACATCCTACAGCTTGTAGATCTCTTGCTAGTTCTCGGGTCTTTTCATATGCCACTGCCAGCATTCGAAGATACTGAAACCTCAAATTAAATCACATTGGTATCAGCCTTGTGTCTAAACTGACTCTTGGATGATAATAATGAAGGAAGTTGGATAATTGTACTCACTAATAGGAGCCCACCTTCCTCCACGGAAGGTAAATTGACAAGAGATGGTTTCTCTAACAGTTTGTCCAAAAGGGCAGTGATTCGCTGCTCTAAAACTCGCTGCATACAGAATTATGAGAACATTGATTTTTGTGAATATAGTAAACTATACAACCTGTTCAAGGCCACAATATTCATTGAAGACCATGTTTTTGGGTACCTGAACTAAAATTGACATAACTTCGCTTGGTGTGGGGAACACAGCTGTGATTGTTGCAGCCTCTTTACGTACAGTATCTGTAAAAAGCTACTGTCAATCATTGATTCTGTCAGGAAAACTTTCATTTTACTAACAGCAGAAAGTATATTTCAAACCTGTGATTTCTTTGTACAAGGAGGAAAGCCCACGAGCAACATTATTAGGGCTAGCTTGGGCACCCTGTTCACCTAGAACCAGCTTAGTGTCTGCATTCATCACTTCAACATCAATGAACATTGGACGTGTTGCCACATAATGTTGCATGGCACTTGTACCCCTGTTAAACTGTATTACAAGTAGTAATTTAGCTAAGTAGATGCACTCATTTACCAAAAAATCAACATTTAATATGTAAGTAATGCACTCAACCAGGGAATTTACTTATTTCCATTATAAGCAAGTAAGTAAAATATACTGCAAGCATAAGAGACAGTAGAAACATTTTGAAAGCAACCCTTCAAACAACTGCACTGTATAATCATAAATTGAAGCTTGGACTCTTTTAAAATGTGTTAAATTTCAAATACAATTTAATCAATATGCAGGCCAACTACAGTAAAATTAAATTCCATATAGTATTGGCAACTATACAACATCTAGAAAATCAGAAAGTACAATGCAATTTAAGCAAAAGAGAGACTGATACACCTTTACCCTCAAATTTAAAACTAAGCGCTTTTATTACTTAGTGCTGGAATTAACGAGAGAATTATCATAAACAATCGACAAATGATGCATTTGAATTTGGTGAAATAGAGGAATGAAAATGAGATAATAGAAAAAGTGCAAAAAATGACCAAAAAGAAAATCCTCAAAGGTATGGGAAACCAGGAAGCAAGCACTGCCTCCATTTGATGTAGTGACTATTATACTGAAATTGATATTGACAAGTGAAACAAGAGATATCCAACTATGGGACTTAAGAATTATAAGATATTTAAAATAAAAAAGTAATACAAGGCTTCCAAAAACCCATGAACATCAAAGAGCGATGATATCAGGTACTATTTCTACAAACAACAATTAATAATTTTTCTTGGTTTGATTTTACCAATGAAACAATCCAAGTTATCTGAATAATGGAACTAGTAATATGGGAAACTGACAGGGGTTATAGGGGAAACGAAATGGATGTAATTATGTACAACAAAACATTATTACCTGCGACAAAATTTTGGCACACTCGGCCATGGTGGTCAATTCTCTTTTCTGTGATGCTGCATCAAACCGAGAGAGCAATCTATTCTCCAGTTCTGCAGAAACGGTGAAAGAATCATCAATCATTTATTACTAAAGAAATCCAGAACACTATCTAAACATTCATGGGCAGCCACTAAATATTTTGGTTGTAACTTTATGTAAGGTCAGTAAATCCAAAAATATCAGAGCATGTTCTTATATTCTAAAAAGCAAGAAGCAAAATTCTGAACATGCACCCTGGTAATGGGGAAAGGTAGAATTGAGCTAGTATTGAATTGTGTCCAAGGCTAGCTTAAGTCATTTGCTACAGATCTTCTTATTAGATGAAAAAAAGGTAGTAAACAAAATTCCCATGCAATTTAAATCCTCAATTTTGCTTGCATTTGGCTCACACCAAATTGAAGAAAGATTACACTTGATAAAATCAGATGTCCTTAACTCTAGACACTTGCATTCCAACACAAAATGCCTAAGGAAAATTAAATATGAGCCCCCCACTGTTTAGTAAACACAATTTGTATTTGGAATTCTAGATGCTCATAGTAACAAATACAGTAAAAGCCAGAAGATCATAAAAAAGTGTTACATGACTAATTAGCCTGATTACAGAGCCCTTAGATGAAGTTGTTTCATAATAACAGAAATCTGTCAACATCATTGATAAATAAAATTGTGTTTTGAAATTCAATCTAAACATAGTAATTAAGCAGACAACCGCACAGATTACACAATTCTTAGATTGAATAATGTACTTTGTCAGTCACAATATTCTTGAAGAAAAAGGAACTTTAATACTGCTGTTTTAACAGGAAATGCGCATAACTATGATTCTCTTAATTATTCTGTTTGACATAAACATGTGATATTAAGAAGCTAATGTATCAATGTTTTTCAAAAAAAAAAAAAAAAAATCACCGTTGCAGTATTCCTGCAAATTAGCAACTGCAACTTCTAATCCTCTGCTAGCAGTTGCATTTCCCATAGGGACAGGTATTCCATGTCTTCCAATATCTTCTTCAGCAAATGACCCTGAAAAAAGACAGTGTTAGCATAGCACTGACATAATTTGGTTGAAGCAATATAGAAATTAAAAAGCATCTCAATTCTTACGTAATTTCTGGGCAATCGAAGCAGCCTCAGCAACGCGGCTATCATCAGAAAAAAGAGGTGAAAGCTCCATCAGATCACCTGGACTGCTGTTGAATTCCATTAAATACTGCAGAAAAAACCAACCATTGGTAAAATTTCTTAACATGAATAATGGTAAAAATCAAATGAACTAACTGAAATACTTTTATCAACTCAATTGTTTGACTGGCGGTTTCTCGCTGAGCATCTGCACTCTGAAAAAAATAAAACAATACTGGAAATGAGATTGTATTTCAAAGACAAAGGAGGAATTGACCTATCAATAAAGCATAATAATACAAGCAAATGTGAGACTGCAATCCATCCCATCAAACACAGTTGGACCATAGAAGAACTCTCTACCTGGAGATGATCACCTATCTTCGCAGCTGTCTGGCCAACACTTGAAATTCGCGAATCTAACCTGGCAAAGCTATCAAACAATCCATCCACACCTTTCTCTAGCTGAACAGGAAAAAAAACATGCACAAAAATTAAACATTAAAAATTAGCAAATGAAATTTTTAAAAGAAAAAATGACTACGGTAAGGGAAATAGTATATACCCCCAAGGAACATTTACAGTATAAAATTATTGCGAATTTTTTTGGTTTGAGACCATGTTTAATAGGACTACTATTAGCGAAAAAGTTCTTCCTCTAAATATTTAATGCAACCAAAATACCTAAGGCTCAAACTCTAGAATACCAATTAAGCTACAACAACCTCACACCCATTGATTCAAATGCTCTGCAGCAACAATTGTAAATTTTCGCATAAAACAAACCAAGTAGATTCGAGACTCACCTCAGAAAGTGTCTTTCGATGCTTAGAGTCTTGAACTGAGACATCTTTCTTAAGATTGTAGAGTCTCCCATCAATCTTCCAACCAAAACACAACAACAATAAATCAAGACCTCAAAAAATAAAAAAATAAAAAATAAATAAAAACTACTAATCGATAGAGGAAGGAAAACCTGTTTACGAAGCTCAAGCAGCTCCTTGCAAGAATCCTTGAACAACGATAAGAGCTTCTCAACCTCAGGGAACAACGGACTCGCAACTACCTGCGAGGAGTACTTGGACGCATCGGACGGCGCTCGGAGATGCCCGTTCGGCTGGGAATCGCCGCCGTCCCCTTCCGCATCCTCCAATTTGTACGCCGGAAGAAGCTCGCCGACGAGGTTCCCGAACAACTCGTCAAACGAGAAGTCTCCCTAACACAGAAACAGCAACATCCAGATCAACAACACGTTCCTTCAATCATCGAAACGAAATCCTCTTTAAGCTGAAGGAAATCATAGCTTGAATCAGCGTACGTACCTTGAAATCTTCGATGTCGAGAATGAGAGGAAAGGAGGTAGCCGACGATGAGTTTTTGGGGGGCTTGCTGCCTTCATCTCTAGGCTCTCTCATGACGAAGGAAGTGGTGCGAGTCAATGTGCTTCGATTTGGCAAAACTGTGGTAGGGGATTGGGAACTGCGATCTTCTTCTTCTTCGGTTGTATCGTTATGTTATGGAGTTTTGTTTGTTTGAAAGTGTAACTGGAAAAAGTGAAAACCCTCGGTGAAGAGACACGTTGGAATGGATCGATCGATGATGAAGCAGCGACAACGAACACGGTGGAAGGAAGCTGGATGGAATATCGCAGCGGCAGAAAATTGTTAAAAAAATAAAATTCTACTATTTTAATCCATGTTTCAAAACTTTTATTTTTCTTTTGATTACTTTTCTAACCCACAACTTGATCTTACTATTTTTTTTATTTTTCATTTTACACAAATATTTATTTTCTTTATTTCCAATTTATGATAGATCAATATTTGTAGAATTCAAAAGATTTATTAACCCAATGCATTAGATCAAAGTAAGGTGTGAAGTTTAACTAATGAACTTTTTTGTACATTGCTTTTGTGTGTTCCATTTTTTTTTATTTTTGTTTCTCGCAACAAGAATTGTTGTTACACGTGGCAACCAATCAAAAGTTAACTTTCTTCGTCTCAAGTTACTGAATTACTATTTACTTTATGAACTGATTTAAAAATAATAATACTATGTATCCATTATTTACCTAAACTGCAAACCTAAGTTTTGCTAACTAAGATGGAATAAGATCCTGATTATAGAAAAGCTATGATTCTTTTTCTTTCGGTCCCAACCCATTTATCTATAACATGTTTAGTATCTCCATTACCACCACACAAAGCAAAATAAAATTAGTTTCTGCATAAGAATTGACGTTGAATTGTTGATAAATCACGAATCATTAATGCATAACCAAACATGCTGATGATGGAGACATTGAATGTGATTTTTCATGTCTTTTAGTTCCTACTTCCAAACATACATGTGATTTTGAGCAAATTTTGAGTCAAAATGGAAAATCAGTGTAATTTTCAGTATCACTGTCATGTTTCGGGAACTTGTTTTTGATTTATTTTAATAACAAAAAAGTTCACAGACAAACTTATCTAACTAAATCTCTTCAACTTACTTCAGCAACCCTCGTAATTTAACATCTGAACAAGTTCTTTCCGATAAAACCTGGCAAATAAAGAATCAATAATAACTTTTCCTCTGGGGATTCTGTTCATCCACAAATTACATGACAGAGGGCAAAGAGAAAACATAGAAAAGGAACAGATTTAAGTATATATCAGTGTGTCATATAATTGAACAACCTTGACTAACAAAAGTTGTAAAGTACTAAGCAAACACATGATATTGGCAATTGATCTCAAACAGTTTTATCTGTAAATTTATTAGAACAATGAAAAACTAAAACTAGAAATAAGAGAGTGCTGGTTCTGATATGGTTATTGCAGTGCATGCAACCGTATGAGTTACTTGTTTTGCGTTGGATTTGAATTGCTTGGGGGAATTGCTCGGAAGCATGACTCCACCTGCTTTGAAAGATCTTTTCTCTGACCCTGCAAATCTTTCAGAGGTTGATGAGAAGGTGATTTCACTCTGAGTGAAAAAGAGTTAACCTCAGCTTTGGCTTCTGATGATGATGATGACAGCAGCAGCAACAACAACAGTGTGAAAGCAAGAGTTGACAGTACGAAGGACCAACCCTTCATCGTAGATGAGGTTCCTAGCAGTAATTGAGAGTCTTCAAATCAATGAGGTGCGAGTGAATCGGTGTTCATCTATCTTCTTTCTGGTACAGATTGAAAATGAAATGGTAAAAATCTGAAATTTGGGATTTGATGCCACTGGGATCACGTGCTGTAACTGATGTGTGTTGTACTGTGCTAGCCTTGGGATTTGGTGAAAAACAGAAAAAAGGGGACACAAAGTTCAGAGAGGTCATGTGATCAGCCACGTGGTGATAATGCGTATTTACAGAACTATTTGGTGTATCTTCAGTTCCACTGTCACGAATAAAATCAATTTTTCAGCTATAAAGAGTTGGGGTTCCTTCACAATGATCTTCTTCAAAACACTGTTTTGAAGCTTTCACTGTTTTGAAGTTAGCTAAAAGGTCTGGTTCAGATTTATATCAAACAAATCTTCAGTTCAAATTAAACACTCATGTATTTTTTCAATTTTACTTATTTGATTAAATATCTGTATGTAATTACCGTGGTGTTTGTTCAAAGAGATTTAATACTAATGAATATGAACTTAACTAAGAAATATAAAATTATTTAATATTAATAAGTATTAGCCTGATCAACATATAAAAAATTGTTATTATTTTTAATTCAAAATTTTAAGATAATAAATTTATAAATTTTTATCATTATAGAATGTTCAACTTTCTCGATAGAGTCACACTTAGATTAAGAATGTTCGGTTCACACAACTGCTTCTTTCCTTGTTGGGGCATGCTTGACACACGCTCAGTGAAAAAACATGAGTTTCATCATTCCCGAAAAGGTGCAAGTGAAGTTGTTGGGTGCTGCAATTATTTGATATGGCATTTAAGCATATAATGAAGCTTGCATCAGAAGCACACTTCAGCTTTTCTTTCATGTTTAGTTATTGTAAGAAAGTAGCAGTAGCTTTTGCAGCTGTTTACCACCCAACTTGGTTAATTTAGGCAGACACAAAGATGCAAGGCTAAAAAGCTTCTTAATTTTATTTTTTTCCTAGTCATCACCGTGAAAATTGAAAATCAAAATTAGCCACGAAAGGAAACACGAGATTTAGACTCTGTTTAGACATGGGGTGTATTGTGGTATAGTAAGAAGAGGAGATATTATGTATTATGTAATTGATCATATATGTTTACATTTTTTTTTCTTGCAGTTTCTCCATGTTATTTAGATCAAGACTCTTGTTTTCAAAAGGGTAATTCAAGAATTGGGATGTAAAAAAATCTGTCCACGTGTCGGATAAAATCTACAACAAACTGAAAATGGATATTAAAAATAAATACCCACTACCTGCAGGTATGGATATTTTTTATACCCACATGTTAATGAGGTGGATACGAGTATCATAGTCTCCATACCTGTGGATACCCGTACCCGTTATACTTACACCCATTGACATTCTTCTCTTTCATTTCTTTCAAATTTGGCATATACATCAAACCTTATATAAACAATGACGTTTATGGTATGTTTGTTGTTAAATGATGAAATCAAAATAAGAATACATAGCACGCGGCAATTGAAGTTTATTATTTGTTTATTTTGTTTATTTGTTCAGGAATCAATTAGAGAGAGTAAGTTTGTTGATCAAAACACTAATTAAAGAATTTCTATCATGTTGAACGACATTTTATATTTACTTTTACAATTATTTGGATTTGTATCAACTTAAATTTATTATAACTTTATTTAAAATTTATGATAGTGATATATTTAATTTAATTTTATTTGAATTTATGATTAAATATTTATTTTTTAAATAATTTTGCAAATATTCGCGGGTACCGTGGATATGAAAAGAATAGGCGAGTACCCGCATAACGGATACACGACAAACATGAGTACGGATACGAGACAAATATTTATCTAACGATTAGGATATGGAGAACTACTAACCATACTCTACTAAATATTGTGTTGAACGTCATTTTATATTTACTTTTACAATTATTTGGATTTGTATCAACTTGAGTTTATTTTAACTTTATTTAAAATTTATGATAGTGATGTATTTAATTTAATTTTATTTGAATTTATGATTAAATATTTTTTTTTAAAGAATTTTGCAAATATCCGCGAGTACCGTGGATATGAAAAAAATAGGCGAGTACCCGCATAACGGATACACGACAAACATGAGTACAGGTACGAGACAGATATTTATCTAACGATTAGGATATGGAGAGCTACTAACCATATTCTACTAAATATTATGTTGAACGTCATTTTATATTTACTTTTACAATTATTTGGATTTGTATCAACTTTAGTTTATTTGAACTTTATTTAAAATTTATGATAGTGATGTATTTAATTTAATTTTATTTGAATTTATGATTAAATATTTATTTTTTAAATAATTTTGCAAATATCCGCGGATACCGTGAATACGAAAAGAATAGGCGAGTACTCGCATAACAGATACACGACAAACATGAGTACGGTACGAGACAGATATTTATCTAACGATTAAGATATGGAGAGCTACTAACCATACTCTACCCACCCCGTTAACGTACTTTTGCTCAATAACTAATTAAATTTTGTTCATTGTTCATAGTTTGGTCATATTCTAGGACCTCTTAAGAAATTCCACTATGATTGATTAACAACGATGGTTAAACTTGTTGCGTCCGCAATAATAATAAGAAAACATAGCACGACATGGAGTTTGGAAATACATTGCATGATAGGTTTAATAAATTGGTAAAATATATTTTGATATTATATTTAAAAGTAAATTTAAATTTAATTTATCTTTACAAAATCAATTTGTAAAAAAAAATGGTTTCACTTGCATAATGTAATATTATGATACAAACAAAAATGAGATCTTCAACATTATTAACCACATAAGTAGGTTTTATACATAGAGTTTAACACATTATAATGTACAAAACAATTAAAAGTCCTACAAATAATCTGTTTTTCTAAAATTTCAATAAAAGTGATAAAATTGCAAACCTAATACAATATTTTCCAAATAAAATTATAATATTTCTCTTATAATTTTCCTAGACAAAAATTATAAGTTTACATATAACACACGATTATCCAAATCATCGTGACACACAACTCTCTAAACCACATTTACACCAACATATTTCAGTGACAATATTCAAATTAATTATTAATTTTCATAATAGTTTCTTACTTTCTATCTTCTTCATATTAAACAATGAGATCGGGTGAATAATTCCTTAGAAATTAGAATATTGTAATGCTCAAAATGAAATTATTATCAACATCAAGCTAATTAAGCATGACTTTATCACATATTGGGATGACAAAACGGACTAGTCCGTCGTGTCCTTGGTCTGCGAAAAATAGTCGGGTCAGGTTGATTCGCTACTGAAAAACAAGTCAAAAATTGTAACCCGTTTGCCGCATAACGGGTCAATAGGTTGGGTTGCCATTTTTTTTTTATTTGTAACATTTGTTTATATATATATACTTATAAATAAATATTTAGAACATATTTAATCATATAAATATTTTCTAAGGTTTTAATTGATCAATTAATATCTTAAGTTGGATAAATTAAAATAATTATTATATTTACATGCTAAATTACTCTATTGTAACTAATATTTAGAACTTAATTTATAAGTGTCAATGGTTTAAATTATACTAATATTGCATATTTGTATTTATAAAAAATATAGTACAAAATTTTAATTTTTTAAATTATTTTTAATTTTTTAAATTGAAAAAGTAAAAAATATATTTATAAAAACGGGCAAACAAACTAGGGACAAGCTGACCCATCTTTGGCCCGCTAGTTCGACTAGTTAGGCAGACTGGACCAAAATCGGTCGATGGGTTAAAATTTTAAACTCAGTCTGTCCTTTTCTTGGCGGGGTGGTAGGCCGATCCAACTAACGAGACTTGTTTTGACACTCCTAATCATACATACATTAAAAAAACACATTCTTTAAATACTAAAAAAAACATTAATATTTCACCAAAGGTACAACACCTCCTCTTCTTAATTTAATTAGAATCTCATACACATTCTTTTGAAAAAAATGACAAAGTATAATTTTATATGATAAAATTGTAAATCTTCAAATACAAATTTTATGATAAAAATTACAAACCTTATGCAAGTATAAAATTGTAAATTCTTTGTACAATTTTTTTGGATGGAATTGCATACTTTTTCATACAATTCTTATGACAAAAATTACTCAAATGAAATCCATATTATATATGTTGTTGGCCTCGTCAACGTTATTGTCGCTAACAACTTTGTGATACTTATGCGAGAGGTGAGTTGGTGTTTGGGTTTGGGTTTGTGTTTGGTGGAGGACCTCGTGGTAATTTCTCTTATATTCACAAATAGTTGAAACCTGAACTACAACTATTTAATGCGTCACGTGATGTGGTAAATTCTAATTGTCTTTTTCGGACCTCTTTTTACCTGCAAGAAGTTGCAAAATTTGTTATGGAGAGAATAGAGGTAGGTACAAATAACAAATCCTTAAAATAGAGATTTCATTAAACAAATCAATTAAATATTAATAATTATATATAATTTGTTACTAACGTAAAGTGGTGTGAAAATCAGTTTATTATTGACCTGGTCGAGATACCTAATTGTTAGGAGTTACAAAAAGATAATATAATTATTATAAAAGAGGAGTAGTATTTATTAAAAAAAATTAAAAGATAAAATAGTGAATATAAGGTCGGTATAAAAATTTATTAGTATCAAAATAATTTTAAAAAATATATATAATTGATAATATTATAACAATTATAAATAAAATAAAGTATGTAATATTAAAATATAAGTCAGATCAGCAATTTAATTTCTCAAGTTGTATACTTTTGTTTTATTTGACTATGAAAACTCAATAAAATTTGAAAATATTTTAAAATTTCGATAAATATTTTTGATGCATCGTAATTGGATTCTATTTTGGAAGATCGTAATCTTAGCCGTTCACGGTCCACTAAAAAATGGTCACCAAAAAGAGATATCTTAGCCAGAGTCAAATGCTGGTACCACGAATCCTACGGTTAAGAAATTTCCATGAACGATGGAATGGATATGAAAGTACGTAAGCACCCTCAGCTGTGAGGGTAACATGGGAAAGATAAAGAGGGGTAAAATGGTCCGTGGAGAGGAAGGTTCAGTCTGAAAAATGTGATGGAGAAAGTGTTGTATAACACTCGATCCAGCACAGCAATAATATAACTATGGAAACGCAGCTTCACGTCCTCTCTCTCTAGACTCTGCTCTAAACGCCGTCGTTTCTGGAACTCTGTTCCCTTCGCTTCTCTGTCTTCGTAACCGAAAGGGGGAAAAATAATTAAACACCGATTTCCCAACCAATTCTTCTGCGTCGAATTGGGACAACCAGAAATTGGATCTCAGGTCAATTTCCCCACCTCTTTCTCTCGATGCCGACGTAAACGAATCAATCAATTCCGTTTTTTCGTTTTTCCGTTGTTTAATTTACAGATTCCAGTTTCTTATATATATTTTTTATCAATTTATTTCTCTATCTTTTCAAGTTGGGGTTTGATCGAGGTTTGATCTTTATCATTTGATTGTGTTATTTTTATTTATTAATTTTGTTATGGGTGTCATTTATGATCTTAGAATTGGTGGTGGTTACAATGGGAAGTGCATCACCCAAAGAATCAATTTATCGCTGTGCGGATCGGGTTTGTGTGGGTAGAATTAGTTCAGTGGCATGGCGTTGAAGTTGTAGAATAGAAGGGGCATAGTGTTCAAAGGAGGAATTCTAGGGAGATGTTGTAATTTAGGGTAGGCCTTTTTCTGTCAGTGATTGGGAGCGGAAATTGTTTTTAGCGTGTGCTGGGTTTGTACAATTATAATTTGCCAATATATAGGTATATCTTGAGAATTAAACGAATTTTGGTTGCTGCTGTTTGTCGGTTATAGTGTGATTTACAGGAGTGGTCTGCTTTAAGGACAGATTAATGGGAAATTGGCGATAGTGTAATTCTATAAGCATTTCGTAAATTATCGGGCTAAGTGTAGGCGCGTATGTGTTGCTGTGTGAATTTGATAGATACTGTTATATGTCTCTGAAGATACAGCCTATAGGCTTGTGAATTGTGATAATTCAAACCTTGTATGGACGTTGATGTTTATGTTCTGGCTCCTATATGGTTTTTGTAGAGATAGATAGATATTTTTGTTCTGGTTCTTATACAGCATATCTTCCACCTTCTGTTCTTGCTCTTAGTGGATCCTTAGAGAGAGAAAGTTAGTCATATGACGAATCAGTTGACAGATGAGCGGGCCAATTTTGATGTGTTGAATTCTGTTTAGAAGAGAATTCAGTGATTGGTTTAGCCACTATAATCATGTCATGGCATTTGGAAATAGTTGTGTAAATTCCACTCTCTGCACAAATATGGTTTGATCCTTGAAATAAAACGATGACAGTTTATAGTGTTTGTATGTTTTTCAATTTGTGCACTCGTGCTAGTGAGTACACACGCATGTGTGTATGTCTCCGTCACCTTTTATTTGCGTAGAATCTACTTTTTGTGTTGTGACGTTAATTGTTTTCTTAATTTTCACTTCTATTTTACAGTGGCTTTTTATTGTGTTTTTCTTTATTTATATTCAATTTATTAATTTATTAATATTTATTTTCTTGATCAGTTTTTGCAGGAAACAAAGATTGCATTTGAGCTTAAAATAACAGAGCGTAGCGTAGGGCCTTGTTCTTGATACCGTGCTTAATTTGTTGGATGGCGGAGAAATCATGCATCAAGCGCCTTCAGAAGGAATATAGGGCCCTCTGTAAAGTACGTACATCATCTTCTGTCGTTTAAAATTGTGCTTCACTATTTTTTTTTGGGGGGAGCTCAGTGTGTCTGCTTACCTATTCTGTTGCTGGAGCGATATGTAGTTATCCTTGTTCTGTTATCTCCGCTTCTTCTCCTTTTGTCTCCTTTTTTTACACGATAAGTTAGTTAGTCTAAAATGCATAATTTACTGTGGTGGATTGTTTGGGTCTTCAAAAATTGACGTGGGATTTCCTTTTTTTGTAATAAAAAGATAAATAGCTGATGGTATTTAAAAAATATGTCAACTGGATAATGCTTAACTTTAAATTGTGTTTGCAGGAGCCAGTTTCTCATGTTGTGGCTCGTCCTTCACCCAGTGATATTCTTGAATGGCGTAAGTTTGTTTCACACTGTCACATTTTGTATATTAATTTATGTTGAGCTCTGATGTTTAGAAAGAAGAAAAAAATGTTGAACGTTTGACATGTCATATATAAGAAACAAATGAAGTTTCCTCTATGATCTAAATGTAACTTGTGCATAATATAAATTTAGCTTTTTTAAGAATCTAGTTTTAGTTCATAAGATAAATATATTTTATTTTTTCTTATTTTATTTTTCTTTAAGTGCTTATAGAGATTTCTCTGTGTGCGTATATCCATGCTGTAGAGCCTTTACTTCAATGTCAGCAATTTTATTTTAAGTTGTTTGTTATGGAATGGTTGATACTTGATACTGACCTTATTGTATGTTAATGTATCATCAGATTATGTGTTGGAGGGAAGTGAAGGAACACCTTTTGCAGGTTTAGCAAATTTTGATCATTGCATATTGACCATTTTACCCTGTGCTTTGTCATTCTGAAATGTCCCAATTTAAGTAATCATATTTTAATTTATATACTATTTATGTTCTTTTACTCCATTTTTAGGTGGATATTACTATGGAAAAATCAAGTTTCCTCCTGAATATCCGTATAAACCTCCTGGAATCAGGTGATCCTTCTCGCTGTTGTATGCTTGTTCATTCTATTTTTCATTTATCTGTTTCATTTTAATTTTGACAAAGTTACAACTTTCTGTAATGTAGCATGACTACACCTAATGGACGGTTCATGACACAAAAAAAGATCTGTTTGTCTATGAGCGACTGTATGTTCTTTTTTATCTGTTACAGCCCAGAACAAATAATATCACGAGTAAACCCTTATTACAATTTTATATTTACGTGGGATTTGTTGCGTTTGCAGTTCATCCGGAAAGTTGGAATCCCATGTGGTCTGTATCAAGGTCAGAAAGCTCTACTTATGAAGTTCTAGTTTTTTTTTACTTTCACTTTCGAAAGTGTCTATATATTCTTTTTTCATGCGGAATTGATATCTGTGAATAACAGATGTTGATTATTATTTACTTTATAGCTTTATACTGATGTTTTCAATTTATGAATGCAGCATATTAACAGGACTTCTTTCGTTCATGGTATGTTGTAGTTTCCTCATATTGCAATTGAACTTTATGTTTCTTCTATTTCCTGTGGCTGCTCTTCGCTCTGAAGACATTTCTCTCTTTCTATTGCTAATTCTCTGGGTTTTCTTTGTGGATGGTGGACTGGTGGGTGGGGCTAGAGTTAAACCTCTGACCTTCAACATTGCCATGGATTTATTCCACCACTGACACGAAACTCAAGAGTCCAACAATATCACTCGTCTTTGTTGTTTATATTGTAGCGAAAAAAAGCTAAATCAATTTTCCAATTTTGCAACTGCTACGTGTGGATCGTAGCTAATAGAGTTCATTAGTAGACTCCTATGGTTAACCTGTGCAGTTGATACTTCACCATGTATGCAATGTTCAGTCAAGACTTTTCGATAACTGACAGACTTGTGTTTTTCAGATGGACAACAGTCCAACCACTGGCAGCGTAAACACAACTACCGCTGAGAAGCAACGTCTTGCAAAATCTTCCCTTTCTTTCAACTGTAAGAAGTAAGTATTTTGCACCAACTACTCTCAGATGGAAGTGAGCAATGTCTGTGTAACTCGTGTTTCAGAACTGATTCCTGGTGTTTTTGATTATTTTCCACGCAGCGCAACATTCAGGAAGATGTTCCCTGAGTATGTGGAGAAGTACAACCAGCAACAACTTTCTGAACAGGCTGCTCAAGAGCGGGTCCCATCAGAGGCGTCTCCTGACAAGAGTTCCAAGTCAGTTGTGGAGAACAAATTAGAATCCTCAGGACAAGACATGAGAAGAGTAGATGGGTTAAAGGATATGAGGAAAAACAGAAAACCATTTCCCACATGGATGATGTTATTACTCTTCTCCATCTTCGGGGTTGTAATGGCGTTACCTCTGCTTCAGCTGTGACGATAGGCAAAAAAAAATCTTTATGAGGTATAAGGGTCCACAAAGTGTTCTCCTGCAACTGGTTCTATATGTTCTGCTTAGTTTGTCATGTCTAACAGAATTTGTATAGGGAAATGATGGACATGGAGGCTGCGTTTACTATGTTGAGGGCTGATTTTACTCCTTTGTGTCTATTTTGCCAGCTTCTTGGTGGTGAATGTTAAGAAGTTAAATGTTTGCTACTTGTCATTTTCTTCTAAATGTTTGAGGTTTGCCCCGTAGTGTTGTTGCTCACACTGCACATGCTGCTTGGCTCCATTATGCTTTTTTTAGAATGGGAAAATTATATCCGATTAAACCATTGAGGTAGGTAACAATAACAAAAAGAAAACGTACAAACGTAATTTGCAGTAACACTTTTGATCCCTTTAATGGCCCAATATCTAAAGAGTGAAAAGTTATAAATGGAATGTGTCCACTTTCTGTGAAGGAAGGTGGAATATTGGCCAATTTTAATGAACGATTTTTGTTGCCACAATAAAATTTTACCATTGAGATTTATTTCTAGAGGTCACGACTCTTGTTCATTTTTATATTTCAACCACATTTTACAAAATGTTGTGGATTTTAATGTATTCTATTTTTTTTTCTCGTAAGAAAAAACAAAAGATAGTTTTATTATAATGATTACAAAATATTATTAGATAGAAAATAATTAATTGAAGTTTAAAAAAAAACTTATAAAACTTAAAAAGTAAAATAATAACATGAGACATATTAATAAAAAATAAAGTTAACAAAAAATTGTGTACAACAAAATAATAGTTAGATATAAATTAGAAATAATTATAAAGATGAAACTTCTTTATTAATAATTATATATAAAAGAAAAAATAAAAAAATATAGTTTACAATCATTGAATGTGGAAAAAAAAAGGGTTGACCTAATTACAAGTTTTCATTCTCTCTCTCTTTCTTCACATCTTTATGCGAAAAAAGTTGTTAGGTTTTCTTTCTTCGGTGTTAATTATTTTTCTTCTCTTCTACCCCATCAAATTACTTTTTTCTTCTTCCTTTTTTCCTTCATTATTTCTTCGTGTCGTTTTCCTTCCCTTTTTCCACTCAACCAAACCCAATCCCTACATCTTCTAGGATGAATAGAAATCAAAAGTCATTTTTCAAATTTTGACATTGTGGGCAGCAAAGTATTCATTGTATTCCGTAAATCTTCAATTATTTCTTATTTTAAGATAATATATACACCCTAAGAAATTCTTAATTATATTAACTTTTCATAAGAATCCACTAAGTGATTATCATAATTATAAATCAATTAAATCTCAAAGAAAATGTTGATAAATAGAAATGTTATTAAGAAATAAGCAATGCACTTTTTATTGACTTGTTCAAAAAAGCTAACACATACGAGAAGTGAAGTGTGGTGAATGCCATAGACTGATAGGGCAATAACATGCTAAGTTAAAACATGCTCCTTCCCAAACATTCGCCGTAATTGACGCACCCATCTCTCCGGTCGATGTGGGACTACTTCTCACTTAATTTCTTTTGTTATTTTCTAAAGTTCTTTTCATAATACCCACTAACATTTTCGCATAAACTCATATTTTTATACTTTTATTATACATTAATTCCATCTAATTACTTTATACCTTTCCAAGAATACACATTTGCCCTAATTGATAGACAGAGGAAAATTGATTAAAAAAAAGTTAATCAAAATAAAAAAAAAAATAGAGCCAAAGTTTTGTTAAATAGAAATAAAGATGAACAAATAGAGACTAGAAAAAAAAAGTAAAAACAGTACAACAATCTCACTATTTAATACAAAAATCATTTTTCAGTAAAAAGTAAAAATTAATTTTATTTTCAATTACCCCTTCTTTCAGATGAACAGACAAACTATGAAGTAGAAAGAGAACAGTATATATATATATATATATATATATATATATATATATATATATATATATATATATATATATATATATATCATAAAAGAATAAAGCACAACACATGAGCTCGACAACACATCTTGATCTAAGGTTTTATATCGTATTTAGAACTATATTTTGTTCTACAAATTGTTTTATAACTTGTTCATATTCTTGACTCAATTCAGAAGTTACATTTTCCACTTTTAATTTAATAAACCTTTTGGTGTAAAAACATGTTTAATAAACATTTTAATTTAATAAACATTTTGGTGTACCCAGACTGTTGCCATTACTTATACCTTAACTTCTAATATGAAAGTGAAATTCCAGTTTAATTTTGTTTCTCTCTTCTTCACTTTTTAATTTTCATTGTTTTTTTTTTTAGTTTCTTAGTATTATTAGTTATGGTCTTAGAAAAAAATAATTTGGGTGAAAGAATGAAATTTTCTTTTATTTGAAAAGGTGAAGATAAAGTGAAATGTAGTGATTAAGTATGGTCCCAGATGAGGAAAAAAATGGTTGTCATAATAATTATCAATATTTACCCACTTTTTGTCAAGATATTTAGATGCTTGGTTACCATAAAAGCCTAAACATTTTCTTCAATTGCTTCTTTAATTTCACTTCTACATTAAAAGTGAAGTTGGATTTATAATATATTTGGTTCGGTGTAAAATCAAACTGTGTGGACTTATGATTTATATTCAAGTTGAAATTACTGTGTAACTTTATTTGTTACATTAGAATTATAAATTTTAGACTCTAAATGCCAAATCAAATACTATTTGCATTGTGCTGGTCTTTTTTCCAATTTTAATTTCTACCATTTTCCCACTGGCATTATTAGCCTAGCAACTTTGTCTTATGTTTAGTCTGAATTTGATGTACTATGTTATATAAGACAATCTCTTCTCATATTGATGCATCTTCCAATTTACTCCAATTGTTCCTGTATGAGAAAACTGTGAATGATAAGCCAAAAACTGCAATGCCATTTCAACCACCACAGTTACTGTCATCTCCATAACTGGCCATGTGACTTTGATATTTTTATGAGGAGTTGTTGAACTTTGCCTTTGATGATCCAAGTTAGTAAATCCCCCCATGTGAACTAATTTGATGTAAAAGTTAGAAGCCATTGTTTTCCATTTGAAGGGATTTTCACGATGAGGCAAATGCTTGTCCCCAGGAAGAGTTATCAAGTGAATTTGGATAATCCTTGAAAGCCTCATTTTTTTCTTTTCCTTCTCTCTGGGTCTTCTGCTTTTCATTTTGTTCATCTCAAGTTGTTTTTTTTTGTATGTGTTTTTTGCTGAAAATGATGAAATCTCCATCACATGCAACATTTGAAGAGTGTCAGTTTTATGACTATGGATTTGATCTGCAACAAGACTTTTGCCAGGTATTAGATACTTACTTCACTGTTGGCTCTTGAATTTTAACACCAATGTTGCTCCTTCTGAACTTGTTAACAAATGAGACTATGACAGAAAAGATTTCAACAAATATTGTACAATTTTTGATGGTTTATGGTTTTTCGTGGTTTTGAGTAGTTCTTGGAGGAAGCAAAGCAACATGGAAAGGAACAAAAACTGAAGAGTTCATCAGTGTACCCAGAGGAATCCAGGAAAGCAGGATCGGAGAAAGAGAAAAAGGGGAAGAAATCATGGAAAAGTTCTCTGACTTCATGGTGGAAATCTGATAGGAAAAGCAATCATGGTGAAAAAACCACCAAGAATTCTAAACCAAGGGGTGGTTCTGGTCATGCTCATTCTTCTGGTCCAATGTATAAGTCCTGCAAAAGTTCTGATGGAAAACATTGGCGTCCTTCATCTGGTCCTCTTGTAAGCCTTTTCAAACCCACAAAGAGAGAGGAAAATGAGATACCCTACATTTCTCTCCAACAACAAAATCATAGCCCTCTTGCTGATCAGAACTATGGACCCCTCTATATGGTCACTTGACTTGTTTATCACTGGCACAGTTGCAGATTGTGGTGACTCAAACTTCATTGAGAAAGGCTTTCTGATTTGTTTGGTTGAGAATTTTGCTGGCCAATGTAGTACAATAACTTTGAGAAGAAGAATTTTATGTTTCTGGTTTTGAATATGAGTTGTGTTTGCTCCTTGTTGGATTGATAGTGAACAAAGGTAGTTCAAAACGAGCAACCTTTGTTCCTTGTTCTGAAAACTCATCCTGTTTCCAATTTATAATTTTCAAACATTCATAAGTAATGTTATGAGATTGCTCAAACCATGTAATTCATAGACAGGTTTCAATTACAGTAAGGATGTTAGTTTTTGAAAACTATATGCAGTCATGTAATTCTCCATTTGCCCAATTTCCTGAGAAATTTGAAAAAAACCCTCTTTTTCCTATCTATCCTTTTCCACCCTCTTTTGTTTTATGTCCTTAGTCAATGTTCCTTTTTACATTCTAGTTTTCAAAGAAGCTGTTCCATTCTAGCATGTAGGTGGAAGAGGGATTTCTTACCTGCTAAGCTCTTACTAGTTCAGATGTCATTAGGTAACAAAGTGAAAGCATAAAATCAGACAATGGCTTTGACAAAAAGCATATTTTGCTGCAAAAAGCCTACAAAACTCTATGCTTTCAACTCTTTTCTGCTTCATATAAAAAAAGATAAATTCTATTCTCAGGTGGGAAATGAACAGAATGAATAAAATTGAAGTGGTAAAAAATATATATCAAGAAAAGAACAACATGTAAAAATGACACAACCTTCAAGACCCCAAATGTCAATCTTTTCCCCATGTTCAAGCCACTAAAATAGTGATGTGTGTGAATCCATGAACTGGTTTAAGCATGCCAAAGAAATGGGGATGGCCATGGAAAAGGGCCTAAAGGGATGATGAACAATAAGTGAAGAGGTAAAAAGTAGAAAAGCATTGGGAAAAAAAGAAGTGAAAAAGCATTGGCCATGCCATGGGATGTGTGAAAAGGAAAACATGATTGAGAAAATTTAGGATTTGTGCCTGCCACTACCTAGGCAACCGAACTAAGCAGAATATTTGTCAATAAAACTTCTTTGTCGGGTTTGGATGGCTTGATCAAGGGGCTAACTAACCAACCGAAAGTGAACTACTACCTTAAACATTAGCTTATCTGTTATATCGACAGTGAAATGGTTAATGATTTGGTAAAGTTTCAACCTTTCATCAAGCACAAAAGGATCAGCCCGTAATTTCCCTGATATAATAAATCTGAACACTCCCTTTCTCCTTTGAAAAAATCGGGTTATATGTAATCTAAAGATTACTCGAGACCATAAACACAATGATCTCGAAGTTCTTAATAATTTATTCTTTCTTTACCCCTTTTTCTTGCCTCCTTTTGGTACTAAGATGTGAAATAATAGTTATTTTATCAAATCTTGGCCATACTTTTTGGCCTCCTTTTGGTAGTAAGATTTAGATTAATGTATATTTTATCAATCCTGATCGTAGTTAGAAGCACCATCAACATCATCTCGAGTTATGGATAGTGTTGACAGTAGAAAACATGCTTTATTCAAATTATACTATCAAACCAGTAACAGTGAGCCTCTGCTATCTGAGCAATCGCATTCCTAACACAGATCACATCTGAAAATTAGAAAAAGTCAGTCATTGTATTTCATTCACCATTTTATGTTCAAGATATAGTAACCAGAAGATCAAGCTAATTGCAAGTAAGGATCAAAATTTAGTCAACAATACTATAAAATTCATCTTGTGGAAAAGAAAAGGGGTCATTTTACCCTTTCACTAGGAAGAAACTGGTCATTTATACAATATAAACATAATAGACAATTGGCTCAACGTGCTTCAAAGTTCAAGCACATACATTAAAAAAGAAGGAAAAAATGACTGTATAACAAGATACTGTATCAACCATCCTCAGCCATTTATGTGCACTACTATTGGAAAGGAAGTGGCATACCAATGAAGAACTCTTCTAAAAATAATAATTAATGGTTCCATCCACAAATTTCTAGCTCTGTGCTTGTTCAACATCTACAGAACTTGGACTACAAGGACTTAGCTTTCTGTCCCGGCTCAAAAGCCTCTTAAATGACCTCAATGTGGCAGCCATCGGTGATTTCACCTCTTCTTCAACACACCTACTTCCAGAAGGGGATAAAGAGGATGAAGTACACTCACTTGGAATATCAATCACCAACATTCCATAACATCTACCATTAACATTGTTACCGTCTGAAGAAGAAGAAGATGATGTAGATGATGGAGGAAAAGTTGCCTGCTGAGAACTCCCTTCTTCCTCTTCCAAGGAAACTCCAAAAGAACTAACTTGTGTGTGGTTTCCCCAAACCAACACATTTGTGGGAAAATTTGAAGACCGTAAACCACTCACAGCATCTGAATTCTCTTCATTTGATGATGATTCAGTGTTCTCTGAGAAATCATTCTCCTCACTTGTCTTAGAGGATTCAAAACCAACAGGGTTCCTACAAAGAGGGCAAGTGGAGTGAGAATGGAACCACATGTCAATGCAATCCACATGAAACCCATGATTGCATTTGGGCAAAACTCTGGCCTTTTCCCCTTCAATGATCTCAGAGAGACAAACTGCACACTCCAAACCTTCTTTGAAGTTCTCAGGTTGGAACACCAACACCGGCAAGGACTTTAAAACTGAAGGGTCAAGCCCAACTTGATGAGTCTCATAGGTCACCGGGTCTTGCCCGGGAGCGAAGACAAACCGGCGGCGCCTCCGCCGCCGCTGGCGAGGTTGAGGGGCGGCGTTCTCCTCCATGTTCCACCAGAACCATTTTGCATAGAGATGAAGCACGAGAACAAACACAACCACCATGAAAAGAAATATTATAGCCACCACCATGACCTTCCCGGTTATCTCTATTGTATCAGATTCACCCAATGAGTTGTCACCAGACACGGTGGTCGGAGTTGAACCCATGTTTAAAAAAACGAAACTTTCTGATTCCGGTGAAGGCTTAAACACACCCAGAACACAGAATTAGTCTCAAAATTACGGGTTTTGAAGGGAGAGTGAAAAAGGTCGATGCTTTGTATAGTTAGAGTGTTGGAATGGGAATGGGAATGGGAAGTGAGTGTGAAGAGAGAAGGAGAAGTTGAAAAAATGGGTTTGACACTTTGGCTTGTGAATGTGGTTTGGGATAAGAAGAAGGTAGGAAGGTGAAGGGAATAAGAAGAAGAAGGATTAGCCTCCACTTTGGGCTACAAGACTTCAACTTTGGAACAAAGTGAAGAAGAAGAAGAAGGTGATGGATTTGGAGTCAATAGTCAATGACTTAAATTAATTCCAGACAAAATTAAAATTTAATTTGAGTTCATTACAATTATTTAATTGAATAAAAAAAAAGGATGGATTCAAAATTGTGGCTTTATTCAACTGCTTCCATCCTAGATAATTGGTAGGACTTGTTTGTTTGAAAACTATTCTCTTTACCTTTTATTTATTGTTCTAAAGACTTTGAAATTATAGAGATAGCTTCTTTGCATTTCCCCTTTGACCCGTCTATTGAATTTAACCACTAATGACTCAGATTCAGATCCTTAACTTCCCAAATGGGCAAAAAAAATAAAATTACAACTTTGGATTTAAAAACATGAACTTGGATAGATTTTTGTAATGTTATCTTTTTGTTGTAATTGAAGTTTTATTTTCACAATAATATGTGTTGACATTTAGTCAAATTTTTTATTTGTGTAGATTATGGAAATAAAATTTTATTTTTACAAAAGATTGACACGAAAAATACTTGTGAAATTATTGAAAATGAAATTCGATCCAACTGAAAAAAGAATCTAAACTGCTCATAATGTTTTGTATTACTCGCAAGCAAGTTGTTGTTATTCCATTCTCTGGAATGCTGTATATGTAGAATTTTAAGCCACACTTTACCTAAAATTTTGACCTTTAAACTTTAAAAATTGACCCTAATTTTGGACACTATAAACCCTAACATTTAACGCGAAATAACAGTAACTCTTCACAATCTACAAATGAAAAAAAAAATCAATACATATAAGATCTTCACAGAATACAAACTTCAAAATTTTCTGAAAAAAATAATAGTAATACAATTATGGGTGATTAATGTGAAAATTTGCGTTTGACTTCTCTTTTTGCCTTGATTCTTCTTCACCACAGAGTTTTAATTATTTATTATTTTATGATAATTATTTTAATTTAATAATTTGAAAGGAAGTGTCGTACTCTTCACTTAATTAACTATTTTAGTTGGGTTATTTCAAGGCACATTCTTCGTGTTAAAGAAGTCAAGTTCATACTGAAAAAGTCAAATTAAAATAAAGAGCAACTTTGACTAACAAGTTGCAAATTATTTCTTAATGTACGAAGAGAAGAAGAAAATTGGAAATTATGCTTTCTTGAAATGAAATAAAGTTAAAGACCAAACCGAATAAATAAATTACGGAAGAGGGGAAAAATAAAATAATGAATAGAATGGAACAGTAGAGTTTATTTTAAATAAATAAATAAATAAATTTTGTTTCGATCTACACATTGAACATATCAATTTTCGTTTCAAAATTATTTAATTGAAGAAGTCAACCTATGTTAATAATAACAAAAATATGTTAGTTCAATTAATGTATTTTCATATTCTCTATATATAGTTATTAATTATTTAAAGTTTTAAGTCTACTAATTTATACATAAATTTAGGTCAATTATTTTTCGTTTCAGTAAACTAATTAATATATATATATATATATATATATATATATATATATATATATTTGATCATGAATCTTAAATTTAAATAATGATTATTCTTGATTGTTTTTAAACTTAATATAATCTAATCTACTTTTGATCCCAACTCTTGGTTAAAACTTAAAAAAAAAAACTATTTGATTAACATATTGGGAGAAATATGGAACTAATTGCAGACAATATAATGAGGGAAGATTTGGTTCCTGTTAATTAATTATTAGCAATAACGAAAGAAAGATTCAGCTACAAATTGGATTATTGATATTAAATAGTGTTGTCTTTATTAATTACCCTTGATTATCGTCATTATGTGAAAGTAATAATTTACTCAAGGAAGTGGCAGAGATTAGAAAAAGAAATATGAATGAAATTATCGTCATATGCATGCATGGATTATGGATTGTGCATTATGATTTTGCACTATCATGTTAATAATGTTGATGAAAAGATATCCCAAAAAGAGTTGATGAAATTTTGAATAAATTATCAATGTTTATAGTTAATATAAATAGTATTAATGTACTAATAAAAAATAAATTAATATTTTCTACTATTACATTAGAAAAATAGCAATTAATATAGTTTTTATTATTTTATTTTTAACTTCTTAATAATTCCACATTGTATAGAAATTAAAACTAAATATAACTTAAATACATATTCTTTAATCTTTTAAGATTTATTGTAAAGATGAAATCGCAAATTCAATTTCAAACTTTAAAACATACATTATTTTTTATATATATCGTGTGTATAACCTTAATATCATTATTCAAAAGAACATAAACTATTTGGAATGGAAGAAAAAAATACAAAAACAACTAGACTCTATCAATGATGTAATTATTTGTTATTTTATTAGCTTTGGATTTTAATTTAATTAATCATCACAATTTAAGGACTAAATTAATTTAGTCTTCAATTTCATAAGCCAAACAAATTCTAAGAGTTTAAGAGATAATTTATATCAAATTTAACATCATTTAAATTACCACTGCAGAATCTGAATTATCATTCATCTAAGTAAATGTTCCCAGAAATTAATTATCATGAATTACATGCAAAATAATGTGGAACTAAACTATATATTTAATCTTTGAAAATTGGTGATTATAGCCATATTAATTAACGCGTTTTTTCGCATGATTTGGGGCTTAATTGCCATGAACAAATACAAACATAAAACGGAATGATTCTTCTTCCTCATTATGACTATTGATGGTATAATTTTAACTTTTTCAGTGCTTTATTTTGTTTTCATTTTTTTTCTTTTTAATTTCTTTTCTATTCTGAAGAGGAGTCACTCAAAATTTGACGTTGGTAATTACTCATTACCTACATTCTGGTTATCTTGTTCACTAACTGTTAGAGAAGTTTTAATGTTACTTAATTTATCAGTTGAAAAAATTATTTAATTTGCATTTGAAACTTTTTTACAAAAAAGTTAAGAATAGCAAATTTGATTGTTTCCTTAAAAAAATATGTCAAATAAAAAAATAAAGAAATGGTTAATCCGAGTAACAAGAAACAGGTCATTTAAATTGCATGCAATTTTGTCTAATTTTTATGTAATCCAAAATTTAAGATTATTTTATTTGCTAATGGGTTAAAATGATCTTAAATGTATGTATCAAAGTTTTATAAAGAATAGTTATTAGAGAAAACTGATATGAGCGTATAATTTGTGGAAACAATATTTACATAATGAAACAAAACAAAAAAACTAATAATGACACCAATAAGATAAAATGTTTATGTACAATTAAAAAGTTAAAGAAAAAGTTGTGAGGATTTGGTTGAACAATTAATTACACCAAGCTTCTTACAATTTGTCTTCTTGTTCTTGAGAACATTTCTTACCATTTGTCATCTTCAAATTCATTTGTTGGAACAATTGGAATTAAGTCATTTGTTTCATATTTAGTCATATGCTTCATGGCCTGCCAGAGAACAACAGAGACAACAGAGACCAAAGTTGTTTTTGGACAAAAAAGAAAGACACACATAATTCATATAAAAATTTTGAATCATATCAAAATTATTCTTCTTTGCAATTATAAAATTCTCAGAATAAGAAAAACTTAAAATTTCATAATAGTTTTGTTTAAAAGTTTTAATTAGTCGGATGATACTCACTTTTGTTCAAATATGTCAGTTTGATACCCATTTTCAAAATTGTGTCAATGGAGTCTCAACTTTTGAAAAAATGTAAATATAAATATCAATACTTAATATTATAAGTCACTTTAAATATCAATATCGTTAACGGCGTTAACAATTTTTTTCTGAAATGGACCTAATTGAGATATTTTTTCAAAAATTAAAACTCAATTAACACATTTTAAAAACGAGTATCAAACTGATAAATTCAAATGAAATTGAATATCATTTGACTAATTAAATTATTTTTTAAATATAACATCACCGATGTTATTTTTCTATACCTAACAATCTTTCAAGACCCAATGGCGGCAAGAGGGTATTTATTTCGTCATTTGTACTACTTACTGTTCTCCTATTATGTTTGATTCCACTTTTTTACAGTAAAATGGACTTGAGTTCAATTTAATTTAATTATTACTTAAGTAACTGTTTATGTGAAATTAAGTGGAACACATGTTATGGAAGATAACCCAGATAATAAGTTTTAACTTATGATATGAGATTTACATTTATTACTATACTTTTGATTTTATTTCTGATCACTATAGAGGTATATAGAGGTATCTGTGTATTTAGATGTTATGAAAGAATAAAACTGATAAATATTGTTGTTGGAAATATCATGTTAAGACAATTTCATGATATATAAATGAGATGTAAATCTTATCTTACAGATAGGTTTTTAAGGTTGAATGAGGTATAAAAGTATGAAAATTCTGTTGTAAAAGATGATAACAGAGGATATAGATTAAGAATTTAAGGTTAATAGCATTAGCTTGAAAATGACTTCTTTACCTTGTACCTATATCAGTTATATCTCTTGAGCGGGAATAAGAATTGCATATAACATTTTCCAGAAGAAGCTATACATTAGGAACTTCGAAATCTGTTATAACCAACTTTTGTACTAATCATAAAAATCTGTGATGAAGGAATCATAGTTATGCAGAACATAGTTCCCAGAGCCAAACAAGTAAAAACTCAAAAAAATATTAACAATTGCATCATTCTGCATATATTACATATATTACGTACAAAATTATAATACAATCGAGAGAAGTATCAATGAACCAGAGGGAAACTCTGAGTGATGCTTGATGGAAGCACCATATAGAGAATAGCTACCAACAGATCTGTGAAACTCTGTATGAGATGAAACAGAGATTCTCCTAAGCTTTTCACCTGTTTATGCTTTTGGGGGCTATGATCAGTGATTTTGTTCCTGCAAAGAGGGCATGTGGTGTGGTTCTTGAGCCAAGCACCAATACAATCAGCATGGTACCTGTGATTGCACACTGGAAGAGACCTAATTTTTTCCCCTTTACAAATCTGGCTCAGACACACTGAACAAAAATCACTTTCATGATCTTCATTTTCCTTCACTGCAGCAGCAGCATATCCACAATGCTTGAAGATTCTGTGCAGCCTCTGGATGATGTAGTTTTGGAATGGTTGAGCCACAAAAGCAATGGCTGTGAGGAAAGTGATGAGAATGGTGCTACTCATGTTGTTGGTTTTTGGTGATTGAGTTCTGAGAAACCACAATGGAAGAAGTTGGGTTTAAATTGGCCTTTTCCTTTTATATATGTGCAGTAACCTCACATTAAAAATGTTGAAAATTGTTCCAACTTGATGGTTAGGCCTATGATTGATATAGCATCATGTGTATGTGTGACTAGATATGGCAAAAGACATGGAATTTTTAAAACCAGTATTTGTTATCATCTTTTGTTCTTTGTGCAGGGAATAGATTGAGGTTTGAAGGGCTACTACTAAAATAAAATAAAAACCTGACTTCGATAGTTGTTGTGCTATTGTCAAAATTAAATAAGACCCTGTATTTAAAATAACAATTTTAATCCAACAATTCATGTTATACTCTGTGAATTTTTTTAATAATTAAATTTTAAGCTTTAATTTAACTCTACAAATTCGTTTATAAAATTAATTTATATTCATTTATATATGAAAATGACAAAAATATCTGTATCTAGGATGTTTGTGGATGAAATCAGTAGTGAATAAGTAGTATTTGTGGATATTTATAAATGGATTAGTACAAATATCATTTTATCTTAATCTACGAGTAGGTATTTGTTGTTAACAAAAAATTAAAAATAAAATTTAATTTACATTTTACTTTATTAAATTTAATTAAAATTAAAATTTTGTTTATATTTAATTTGATTTATAGTTTTTAAAACAATTTTATTTAAATTTTATTTTAAAAATTTATGAAATATCTTTTTCAAAATATTCACAAATATTTAAGAGTATTCATAAGTTTGGAAAATTTGCAAGTCTAAAAAAATTAGCAAGTACTATTTAAATGAGTATCTGACAAAAAAATAGCAATAAATTTTTATGTTACAAATAAACATTATTTGTATCTGATGAGACCCATTATCATTATAAATTTATCTTATTTTATAGTAGACATAAAATCTCTAATATATCTTAAAATGAAGTTAAATATTCATAATAATAATCTAATCATTATATAATACATCTAACAAGTGAATTTTAAATTTAATTTAATTATAAATCAGTTTATAAAATAAGATTTATATTTATCTTGTTAACGTACGAAGCCTCAAAACTAAATTTTTTTCAGTTTGAGATTTTAATATATAACATCATTGAAAAAAATTTAAGAAAATTGATATTTATGGTAATTTTATCTTCTAACTAAACTGTCTCTTGGATTAAAAAAATGCAACATTATACTGTAATTACACAAGAGATTATATGTTTCTATATTAAGTATTTTGTGAAACAATTTGATGTCATGTCCTGTCATTGTTTGCTTTTTACAAATTTTTTTCGTTCAAATTACATTTATTTACTACGTGTTTGTTTGGCTTACAACAACAGAAAAGTGCTTACAAAGTCAAAAGCACTTAACAACTTGCGTTTTGCTTCTGCAGTATTTTTCTTTAAAAAGCAATCACCACAATTGTCATCAGTGAGTCAGTAGAGAAGAGAGGATATACTCAAGTGAAAACTTCCAACTTTAAGCATAATGCCATAAATTATCATTAAAAATACTTGGTATTATTTATTTTTTTTCTTAATCTTTATATGATAAAACATGTATCGGGTAAGGGTGAATTTTAAGTCTAACTCAATTCCATAAAATTAGTTTTTAAAATGAGTTTTGCACCTCATTTATATAAAATAAAATTATTTTGCACCCCACTTATATATAATAAAATTATTTTATTTTTAATTGATGTGAGCAGAACAATCTTCTTAGGGACATGGAGGGCCATGACCCTCCAAAATTTTGAATTTTTTTAATTATATATATATATATATATATATTATTAATATATTTGAAAATTTTTAAATTATAGGTAGTATATTTTAGAAATTGATGAAAATTAAATTGTGTATTTTTTTTATAAAGCAAAACATTTAATGTTAATAGATAATAAAATGTAAAATTAAATATAATAAAGAATAAAAATATTTAAGTTTAATTTATCTTTTGGTCTCTATTTTTGTTCAAAAACTGACACTAGGATTATGTTAATTATATCAACAAAGAAAATCATTCATACTAAAAATTTCAATTTTAATGAAAAAGTCATTGATATGTTTCAATAAATTTAACGAAATTTATGATAAAAGACCAAATTGTATTTGTTTTTCAAAAATCGGGACTAAATTAAGACAAATAATTGAAACACCAACTTAACATTTTTAAACGAAAACTTGAATCAAAAGAGTAATTAAACCTAATATTTATTAAGATAATTTTTATTTTCCTTCTCATCGTCTTTTTAGTTTTTCACAAATTGTAATCATTTCTCACTCTCATATTTTCTTATTGTTTTTTAAGACACAAATTCATTATTTTTTCTCTCATTCCTCATTTATCTTATTTCTTTCTTGTCTCGATAATGAAAACATTATTTTTTATCTCATGAGTTTTTTTGTATATTCATTTTTGTGAATATAGAAAACAAATATAAATAAAGTATTATGTGCTTTTTCATAACCGATTTTTAATTGTAATTTGACTATAATATATTTTTCTTTTGATAATTACGTGTCTTAATTTTTTATTGGATTATGATAAATTATTTTTTCTCTCATTCCTCATTTATCTTATTTCTTTCTTGTCTCGATAATGAAAACATTATTTTTTATCTCATGAGTTTTTTTGTATATTCATTTTTGTGAATATAGAAAACAAATATAAATAAAGTATTATGTGCTTTTTCATAACCGATTTTTAATTGTAATTTGACTATAATATATTTTTCTTTTGATAATTACGTGTCTTAATTTTTTATTGGATTATGATAAATTATTTTTTAATATTATTTACAACGAAGGTATATTGATAAAGAATAAAAGAATAAATTTATTTTTTAAAAGTGATAAAAAAGAAACTATTGATGAAAACAAGATAGACCATACTTATTCACATATTTTGAAACATTATACTAAAAATCAAATGTTAAATTAAAGAAGTCATTTTTTGAAGCATTATACTGATTATCGAATCTAATAATCTCAAAATTATATTATTTTAACCCTTTCAATACTTTTTGTCAAAATCCGTCACTGGATGTGAGACTTACAATATATATATATATATATATTTAAAAAAATAAATTTTTCTTCTTAAATAGTACTATTTTTTTTCCTTTTAACACCCAGAAAAAAAATATTAAGCCAGATTGTTTTATTTCCAGTGAACACAATTAGCTATATAAGTGTAACCTAACAAATCTTCAAATATTTCAAAGCACGGTTTCTTGTTTGAGAATTTTACTAGTTATTAGCTTTATGATTAAGAAACTAGTACAAAAGAAGAAAAATGAAGTTAAAAGAAATAAATCATATTAATTAATGTCCCAATCAGGGAATAATCAATGATTTTGAATCCATGAAAAGATTAAAAAATTTCCCTTTTCAAATGTATTCAAGACAATTGATTTCATATCAACATTTTATTTCTTGTTAACATTAATGCCGTGGAGTCGCAACTACCACTATAAAATTCTTTATGGTGTATTATAGAACTACGTTATTTTTTTTTCCTTTAACATATATAGACTTAATTTTCTCAGTACTTATTTTTGCTTCTACAATGAGTTTTATAGCTTCATAGGATGTTGATACAAGTTTTGGTAATTATTACTATTATTAATGATACTTGTAGTGAGGTCTAATTCAGCTGTCATGGTCTGTGAAAATATATTTTAACAAAAAATTAAATGTAATTGTTTTTTTTTTTTTTAAGTTAGCAATGTTTTACATTTTTCAATTTAACTTGTGATTTTTCTTTAATTTCTTTATAATTTAAATGAACACAGTTAAAATAAATATTTGATTTATTATTATAAGAAATAAAGATTATATTTGTGATGATCAAGCTTTGGGTATTTAAAGTTTGTAGTTAATAATTATTAAAATTTCAATATTTTTGTTCTTTCAATTAATGTATCAATTAAAGGTTTAAAACATTAATGGGTCTCTAAAATTTAACCTCTCTAACTATAAGCAGCTTCTTCCTGCACCTCCGTAATTTATCTTTTCACCTAAAACCTTTCTAAACTATTATCTCTTTTCATTATAAGTTTTAGAATACAAATTTTGTATTCTAGATTGTGTAATTCAAATATAAAATAAAAAATATATTAAGAATTGTAAATTTTGGAATGAAAAATAAAAAATGCATTATATATTGCACAATTCGAACTGTTTTATTTTTTTAAAGAAAAAGAATGTGAAGAAGAAAGTGTAAAAATGGAAGAAGGGGCTTTCGTGAAGATGGAAGAAGATGATGCATTAATGGCGGAGGAAAAAAAAGACAAAAATAAATAACATTTTATAATTCTATAGAAAAATGCAAATAAAAATGTTTGAAGGTGTAAAAAGAAACTGTATTAGTGAAACAAGCCCATATTTCCAGAGAAGTTGGGCTCAGCGGACCCAACAAGCAGTGGTTGAAACGTCTAATGGGGCCCACAGAGTCTTCCCGTATGCAATCATTTTCTACTACCGAACTCACTCACCTTCCTTCTACTGTTGGCATCTCTTCCACGCAAGCACACACACGTTCACGTTTTATTGTGTGTCGTCGCTCACTGCCACGAGCAACCGACACACCCCGAACGAGTTAACGACTCACTTCGCTCACTCGTCCCCAACTCAGTCGCCGCCGTGGCCAACAACATACCAATGCACATGGACTCCTCCTCCGACGAGGAGGACGACCGCCGCAACCTCGTCGACCAGAACCACCGCAAACCTCCGTCCCCGTCCCCGGCCGCCGTCTTCCACGTCGAAGATCGCTCTCCGCGCTTCTTCCACCGGAATTTCAGATACCAGAAGAGGTACATTGTCGCAATCCTCGCTTTCCTCCTCGTCATCCTTTTCTTCTCCGTCCCCAATTTCCACAGTCTCTTCTCAAGCTCTTCCTTCCAATTCGATTCCATCACCGATCGAGTGAAGGATTCTGAATTGCGCGCCATTAACCTCTTGCGCCAACAGCAGCTAGGACTCTTAACCGCGTGGAACACCACGCGTCGGTCCAACGCGTCGGATCCGAACCAATTGGAGGATCTGAAATCTGCGTTGTTCAAGCAGATTTCCCTCAACCAAGAGATTCAGCAAGTTCTGTTGAACCCGCATTCCATGGGGAACACAGTTGAGCCTGAATTCGATTTAAACGCTACTCTGAACGGCGTCGTTTACGATAGGTGTAGAACGGTGGATCAGAAATTGTCACAGAGGAGAACCATCCAGTGGAACCCTAGGGATGGTAAATTTTTACTTGCTATATGCGTGTCTGGGCAAATGTCTAACCATTTGATTTGTTTGGAGAAACATATATTTTTCGCTGCTTTGCTAAATAGGGCTTTAGTGATTCCTAGTTCCAAGGTAGATTACCGGTTCGATAGAGTTGTGGATATTGATCGCATTAACAAGTGCTTGGGGAAGAAAGTGGTGTTTTCGTTTGAGGAGTTTTCGAATTTAAAGAAGGGTCACCTGCACATTGATAAGTTTTTGTGTTACTTCTCGAAGCCTACGCCTTGTTTTTTGGATGATGAGTGGTTGAAGAAGTTGGGGGGTTTGGGTGTGACTATGAATAAACCTGAGGCCGTGTGGGAAGAGGATACCCGGAATCCGAAGAACAAGACGGTTCAGGATGTGCTGGGGAAGTTTAGCTATGATGATGATGTTATGGCAATTGGGGATGTGTTCTATGCTGAAATGGAGCCAGAATGGGTGATGCAACCTGGTGGGCCAATTGCTCACCAATGCAAGACTCTCATTGAACCTAATCGCCTTATTGCACTCACTGCCCAACGGTTTATTCAGACATTTCTGGGAAGGAACTTCATTGCATTGCATTTTCGAAGACACGGGTTTTTGAAATTCTGGTATACCCTCTCTTTCTTTTATTTCCCCTTTATAATCTATCGTAACCCATATAAAGTTAGAATTTAACTTCTATGTATTGTCAATGTAAAAAGTTTTGAAAACTATTCAATTAGTAAGAAATCATGATAACTAACTTTTAATGTAGCTATTGCAAATGTCAGCAAAATTACCATACTTGAGATAGTGCAAAATTTCTTTACATTGATAGTGCATGGACCATTTTCTCATAAATTTATTACTTGAGTATGATATGCATCATGTATGTATTATGTAAGGTCCAAACTTTGCCTGCGTGACCTGGTTGTTTGTGACAAGTCGATTGCTAGCTGCATTTTCATGACTCAATGTCTTCGACATTTGGGAATTCTGCAATTTGGTTTGTTCATCCTTAAATTTTCTACCATTATCTTGACTCTGATGATAAGTTTTCGTGTTTGCAGTAATGCCAAAAAGCCAAGTTGCTTTTACCCTATTCCTCAAGCTGCAGATTGCATCTTGAGGGTGGTTGAAAGGGCTGATGCTCCTATTATTTATCTTTCTACGGATGCAGGAGAAAGTGAAACTGGATTGCTTCAGTCACTGGTAGTGTTGAATGGCAGGTCTGTTCCTCTTGTTACGCGTCCAGCTCGAAATTTTGCAGAAAAATGGGATGCTCTGTTGTACAGGCATGGTTTGGAAGGAGATGTACAGGTGAGATGACGGTCTTTCACTTTACTTCTATGTGCTTTTAAGTCTAAGTCCAGCTCTGTCAGTGACCTCAATATACCTTCCATGTCTGGCCTTCTGGTTTGTTTTAAATAAACAAAACTATTTACAAGGCTATATAATTGACCATGCTTTTTTCATTGCATAATTTTGCTTGTGGTCTACGTCTGGAAAAATTCTCCACATTTTTTTGTCCAGTCGATGTTGGGATTATTCAAAATTCCATGAAAACCTTTTTGTTGTTGTAGATGTAACTATTCTCTTTCTATCATTCAACGATGTCAACCTTTTGCATTAAAAAAATAAACAAAAGTTTAAGAACTTAGGCATTATCAACTTTGTTAGTTTCAGTTGTCCTGCAGTGACATTGGCTTCTGTTTAGGAGTAGAGATCTAAGAATACTGTACCATTTTTTCAGTTAATTTAGTGTAATCACTGAAACAATACGTCGTGGCTTATAGTAGAAATTATTTACTGCAAACTTCTAATTGCATGGTTCTTCTTCTCCACAACACTGTTTTTTACCACTCTTAATTTCTTCGCTGACGCGCATCGTGAATATTTTCTTGCTGAAGGTGGAAGCTATGCTGGACAAGACTATATGTGCCATGTCTAGCGTGTTCATTGGAGCCCCTGGTTCCACTTTCACCGAAGACATCCTGCGGCTGAGAAGGGGCTGGGGATCGGCATCGATATGTGACGAGTATCTTTGCCATGGTGAAGAACCAGACATTGTCGCGGAAAATGAATAACGACAAAAACGGTTTTCTCGGACCAGCACGTATTCGTTGTGCCATGATTGGAGATTTGTCAATGTGAGTAGTCATGTAAGATAATAGAATTAGCGATGTTATTGATAAGTTTTTCTTGTTATACATTCTTTTTGTTATAATGATTATAATTTGTATTATCCACACACTTATCCAGAATTTGCCCTAAAGCAATTGTGGCATTTCAACCTTCCATCTCTTATTCCTTTTGTATACTAATTAAATGGGAAGTGAATTTACTACAAAAATTTACTTTTAATATTTTCCTTCATTGAGATCAAACCCACCAAATTAGGATTGTTTCACAGTCGACCAAAACAAACATGTAGCATGCCGAATAAAGTAGGAATATTAACCTACATCGTTTTGTTACTTTTAATATTAACCTATAATATTACAAAATAATTAAAAGTAGGAATAACCTATAATATTTCCACTATTTCATAAAATAGTAATAAATTTTAGATTTATTTGATCTCAATTTATTTTTTTTAATTGTTTTTACTACGGTAAAATTGTCTTCAAACTATTACTTTTTTTCTTAAATAATTAGTTTTAACAAATATAATATTTCACTTTTTTTAACTAAAACTTTTTTATAAACATAAATAAATAAGCCGTAATAAAAGTAATAATATATATATATATATATATATATATATATATATATATATATATATATATATATTTCATACATGCAAAGTACATGCAACACATCAATAATTCCATTCTGTGATATTTAACCCATCCTAACCATGCAAAATATATTTTAATCGTGTTTATATAATAGTTTAACAAACTCAAAACATTTTTGTATTATTAATATATGTATTATCATATTATATTTTATCTTTTTTTATGAAACTTTTATATTTTTACCAGAAAATAAATTATATAATATTTTAAGCTGTGAAATAAATTATTATAATACTTTTGGTGAAAAACATATATTTAGAAACAAAAGTTAAACAAATGTTAAAAATTAAAATAAAAATCAATAATTATTAAGGAGTAAATATATGATTTAATATTCATACCTATCTTGAAATTCATATTTTTTTTTACTAAGATCTGATAGTTAAATCTCTATACTAGATAGACTAAATTTGATTCTTTTATCATAAACTTTATCAAGAATCTCATTGTTTATATATTTTTTTATGCTACAAAAGATGTTTTTCATGTTACTTAATTGGATAAAGTCATCATTTTATCTCCAATTATGTACAATTACCTAATTACCTTAATACCAAGCAATTAAAAATTAGAAGGATTTGGGAAGGATTTGGGATGCAGTAATAAGCTAGAGTGAACATCATTTTTGTAAGTCTCTTACAATTAAATATTTCACAAAGTTAAATATATCAAATTATATTACTTTTTATAGTTAAGTTAAATTTTATGAAGTTAATACAAAATTGATCATTTTTATTTCAGTGAATTTTCTCAGTATTAATTTACCGTATAATATTTATGGAAGAGTTTCATTTTCATACATCACTTTTTTGTCCACCTTCACGTTATAGACTAATAAATTAATAATACTATCGTTACTATCGTTGATACTATTATTATTATTATTAGCATTGACTTTTACATTATTATTAAATTATTTGGTATTTATATTATTATTATTAGTAACAATTAATTTCTATATCATAAATTTACAAACCATAAGAAAAAAAAGACAACCTAAAATATTTCATTTAATATAATATTTAATTTTAATATCTAATTTGAATATATAATCATACATATACACATCACTATTTATTTATTATTTATTATGTCAATTTTATAATTTAGCTTAAATAAATTCATATTTAAGTGTTATTTTTTAATTTTAACATTTGTCATGTAAAAAAAAATCTTTAATTTCTTATGTCATTATCTTTATTTATATATATATATATATATTTATTTGTCTATATTTGCATATATTTTTATTTATAAATTTTAACATTAATTTATGTTATTTTCATTTTGTACATAATCATTCGTATCTCACAATATATCTATATCTTATTTTTATATTGTACATACATTTTACTTTTATTTTTTACATTTTGTACATACATTTTATTTTTATTTTTTACGAGATCATATTTCAATAACTTGTATATTTTCTAAATAATCATATTATTATTTGAAATAATATCAGCATTAGTAATATTAGCATTAATAATAGGATTTATATGAGTACTTAATTATTATCTACAACAACTTATATAGATTTTATATAATTAAAATTATTTTTAATTATTTACTTATGTCATCTCAAAACATGATCAATTACACATCATAATAAATTTAAAATGTATTTGTGTTACATAAAATAAAAATATCATATAAACTAATTAAATTATGGTAAAAAATATTGTTATTTGATTGTAAAATATATTGTTATTATAAACAAATACAATCACATACTTTTAATTACATGATCATTATAAATCAGTTATTCTTACTAATTCATACACATTAAACTAACAAATATAACAATAAATATATATATATATCGATCTGTGCGCAGCAGTATAAGACTAATTCAAACTATAAATGAATTCATGTTTTCATTTTTAATAAAATAATGTTTTACTTTCAATATATTTAGAAATTTATTACTGTTACGGTCTTAATGATTTATAAGTTGAACTCATAACTTACATCAATTCAGAAATAACATTTTAGCTTCATCTTTTTCATTTTCTTAGGGTTTTACTTCAAAAATTTCTTCTTGCAATTCTTGACCATCACATCACCATGAGAGCAAAATTAGTTGTCTTTCCAATTCGAGGTAGAAACTGGTGCTTTACGCGAGCCATCGATCACTCCGTTTGTGCCACTCCGGTTTTTTCTCAATCCCCTTCAACCCTCAAGGACTTGTGGAAGAATGTTGCTACCAAACCCGTTAATATCAAAGCTGAGCTATGTGTGGATTTCATTGCTAACAAGGTAACATTCTTTTTTTTTTCACGTAAATTTCTCTTTCTGGGGTATATTGTTTTTAATATTTAGTTATTTGGGTTGTAGATGAATAAAGCTTGGACGAGCTTAGAGAAATCGAAAGAGGGGTCTTTAAAGAAAAAGATTCATGGGTGAGTATTACTTTGTTGTTTAATAGTGGTTGGTGGCTGGTGTTGATTTTGAACTTTTCACTTTTCGCAGGTTGGGGTTGTGGCTCTTGTCGCAGGTTCCGCCTTCGGAAATATTTTTGAAGTCGATATCGAAAGAGATCACTGGTGTTGAAGTCATATACCCATCGAGGTTGACCTTGTATACTGCATTGTAGATGTGTTATTTGTTTCGGAGTTTAATTCTTATGCAGAAGTGTTAAACGTTTTACATAGTCCAATTCTTCAACATTTTCTTGATATTTAACATTTGCTTGATATTTCAACGTGGATAAGGGAGCAGGAGCATAGTGAAGTGTAATGTGTGAAGTGAGAGATGAAGTTATGTTTGCTTTCAATCCAGAGACCTTTTATGATGACTTTATTTTGGTGTTCTCTTTAAATATTGCAGTTATTCTTGCTTGACATAACCATTTTGCATTACTGTACTTCATATTTGTTACCGTTTTTTTACTTCTATCCATAATCTGCAATTGAAAATCATGTGAAGAGAACAATTTAGCAGAAACACAGATAGTTTTTCAAGCTTGTATAACAATAGCAATTATAAAATATTTGCAGTTTGAAGGCTCAACTTGTTCATCGGAGACTAAGACATATTGCTTTGAGGTGATTCATGCTCTTCCTTTGTGTGCTGTTTTTTGTGATTTAATTTTAGTTTTACTATATGTCTTTACATGATCCGTTACCATTTGCAGGGGATCAATTATCCACCGGAAATACTTCTACTGTTCTGTTTCACTAATTCCATTGACTTCTGCACTTAGCGTAAGAATGTGAATTGTGAATGTTAACTACCAATACTTTATTGCTTTGTTAAATTTGTGTCTAATTTTGCTCTTTGACATCTAATTCATCTATTTTTGATAATTAATATCCATGTCTTTATTTGTGCATGGCAGATTTTACCCTTGCCTAACGTGCCATTCTTCTGGGTTTTATTTCGTACTTATTCTCATTGGAGAGCCATGCAGGTTTGTGCTATTTCTGCACTGTACTTGTCATCAATTCTTTTCCTTCTCCTGTCATTGTGTTTATATGTCTTTGTTGCGATACAACCAAGTACTCCATACTATTGATTCAGTCTCAATTTTCTAATTCTAAGAGTAGTTTCTTGTTTTATAGATGTCATGTTCTTGTCAAGCTCGTTAAGGTTGTAAAATTGGCAAAGGACATTGCTTACCCTATATGTACATTGAAGCTTACTTTTTTCTAACCCATCATATGAATAAAGATTAAAATGAATTATTTCAAGTATTTATGGGGACTAAAAGATAAAATTTCTATAACTATAATGATGAATGAATAATTAAACCGTTTTGAATGAGCCTTGTTTCCATCATTTCTCCAATCAATCTTTCGATCTCTTGCTTTTGAAAATGAGGATATCTATACGGTCGCACATTCACGGGGTTGGAACCCTATAGAATGGGAATTCTGTGGTCAGTGCGGCGAGGAGGGGGAAGGCCGTTCGGTTTCTCGAACAGATGCGCAAACTCGTCTATCAAAGTAGCCACTGGTTTCTGGTAGAGTTGGGAATTCGATACTGAAGGTGAAGATGGAATATTTTAGCAATGGCATCTGTGGAGGCTAGGCGTTGGAATTGGGCTATCGTGGCCTCAATGGGTTGTGGTTTAGGTTGGCCTTGCAGCTGGATTACCTTCCCATTCTTTATAAACAAGTCGACATTGAATTGTTGGGAATCAATTTTTAGACTTACATTGGGGCAATAAACATCACATCGAAGTTCTTCTTCGCTGCCCACCAATACTGAAAAGGGTTGGGCTTGACATAGTTGTAAGCCCAAAAATTTCGCAACCCTTTCTTGGACAAAATTATGAGTACTCCCACTGTCCACTAGAATGGTAACAGTTGACCCATTAGGGTATGAATGCCGATGTGTGCGTTAAGTGATTCAGGTGTACTATGTGGGTCTGGACTCGGGTCAACTTGTAGATCCAATTGTTCCAACAAATGGTTAAGCTCATCATCCATGGAAGGAATCTTTGGAGCTGCTATCAACAAATTAAATTGCTTTTTACAACGATGGCCACGAGCATATTTTTCATCACAATAATAGCAAAGTCCCTTCTCTCGTCTTGCTTGTAAATCTGTTGTTGTTAGCTTGCGAACATGAGTCACAACTCTAGGAGAAGAAGAATTACTTGACGATGGTGAGGCCGAGAAAGGCTTCACATGGGTTGGTGTGGGTAACAACCCATCTGTATTGTGATTTGCAGTTGGTGATGCTCTATACCTTGGATTGGACTTAGCAGTGTTGAATCCCAATTTCAGTGTATTGGCTGTGATTTTCTCTTGTAATTTGGCAAGACTGATTGCTTCAGAGAGTGAGTTGGGGCGAAACGGAATTACCTCTTGACATATTTCCAATTTGAGTCCAGATATAAAGCAACTGAGATAAAAAGGAGCAGAGAGACCATTCACCCGATTGGCTAGATTTTCAAATTGCGCCTGGTATTCTCGAACAGAGGATGTCTGAGTCAACTTGAACAAGGCACCTTGTGGGTCTTCAAGTTCCGAAGGAGCAAATCGAAGTTCTAAGGCCCTTAGAAACACCAACCATGACAAAAGTTGTCCGTTCGAATGCATCCATTGATACCAACTGAGAGCTTCGCCTTCCATATAGAAAGAAGCGATATGCAACCGCTGCTCATCCGCGATCCGGTGATAATCGAAAAATTGGTTCACCTTAAATATCCAACCTAAAGGATCGTTACCATCAAATCTCGAAACCTCTAGCCGAATGTGAGTAGGTATGGGTTGGACTGATGGGTCCACTTGTAAGTTGGATTTCACTTTGGATTCAGCTAGGTGCTCTCGAGGCTTTCTAATTTGGTGGAGATGGTTCTAACGGTGGAAATCAAGGTTTCAAGGGTGGCTGAGTCAACGGCACTAGAAGATCCGGCCATACTCTCTCAATGAAAGCACCAGTTGATATGATATCAAAGAAAATAACCTGCAGAAAAAGGGAATATGGAGGCAGGAAACAGAAAAAGAGAGACAGAGGAGCAAAACAGAGATAAAGCAGTATGAGTGTTTTTCTGTATTCTCCCCTGGAATGGAAAATCTACGATAGGTATAGTTTGTTAAGCATAACCAACAATAGGATAAAGACAAACTCTATTTTGTAACAAAATCCTCCCATCCAAATGGGCCTTTTCTTCTTTCTATTGGTCTTCTCATAACCTTGTTGGTTATTGCACTACTCTCGTTTTTCATAATTCATATCAAATTCCTAAAGTAACAACAGATATTAAGGGATGTGTGTTTGTGAATTCGAGGTACTGTAAATAACGGTGGACATCACTTGGTTTTACAGAAATTAAAAGAGTTACATGGTTGTTTGTTCATAGTTGGTAATTTGCGACTGCCCTATAATTTTTATATTTAATGTTATCCCTGAAATGTCATTCTTGATCCCTAGTTCTTGTTTCATAATTGACTTCAATCAGTCTTGTTTTGTAATATTTTGTTCAGGGAAGTGAGAAGCTGATTGAACTTAGCAGCAAGACTTCACAAACACGTACAGATAGAAAGGAAACTGAGCATAAGGACTCTACCAGTCAAAGCCATCATAAGTCACATGAACAAAGTTGGGTAAGTATTTACGTTCTCTGCGCTAGTATTGAGATATTTGGATGTAAGAGTGTGATTTCGAAGCTGGGTTGAAAACAATATTAGAAATATGTATCAGTTGTGTTTTGGATAGTCTAGTTTACTGTGCTTTTGTTATATCAATGATGTGTTGAAAACAATTTTTCAAAACGTGTAGAATTGAATTCTTAGATTTGTGCTAAAAAATGATTTATTTTAAATGAGATAATAAACGGGAGTAACTATTAGTTTGACAAGTTCGATCAATCTGATTTGACATTAAAACTTATTGATTTCCTCGTCACAGAAAGCTTTTGTTGTACATATTTTATTCTATTCATAAATCTAGCAGTTCTTATCTCAATTCAATCCTTAGTTTCTATTGTAAATATGTTTTTCTACTATAAGCAAAAGTCCAATACTAGTCAAGGTTCTACTTAAAAAAAAATCTGTTTTTCTTTTCCCGATGTTCTCTAATCATACTAAGGGATTGGTAAGAAAAACAAATACTTACAAGAAAAAGAACTTTGATTTGAGTTATGTTGTAAATATTGGTTGATATGTCTCACTTTTGTTTATTTATTTCATACATATCAATATTAGGTATTGAGGCCATCCAGAGAACTAGACCAATTGATTCATGTAGGAGAAGACGAAGGGCTCAGTAGACATACTATCATGAAAATATGCAAGATCTATAGTTTAAACACGACAGATGTTATAAAATACGAGAAAGACAAATCATATATGTAATTGCATTTTAATTTGTACTCAATGCACGTGTTTCCAATTCTAATTTTTTGTTGTGAAAAGAGAAGTTGCACATTGGGGGACTTACCTCCTTAGTATAAAAGGAACACAATGTTTTCTTAGGAAGTCACCTCAATATCTTTGCTATTGCTGCAGTACTTAGGGGACATCTTTTTTCTTCTTTTATGTTGTCCATGTAGTTTCTTTTTCTATTTTGAAGAGAGGGTTTTGTTTTGGAGTTAGAAAGAAGAGTATGTAATTTTCTTTCTTTTCAATAAAATCACATCATTTTTGTTTCTTTTTTCTGCTGTTTATTTTAATTATGATTACTTATGCAGTTACTCTGGAACTCAACTCAACAGTTTTTACTTTTATTTTTTCACAGTTTAGTTTTTCTTATGACAACTGATTACTTGTGAATATTTGTGTTTCGAATATTGTATCAGTCATCATCTTTCAGAATGCATCAGTGTTTATGTGTGTGTCTATATATATATATATATATATATATATATATATATAAGTTTTAGCATTAGTTTAAAAATAGTTAACTTATTTTATAAAAAAGTGTAGAAATGATAATAATAAAAATAATATTGTAAAAACAATTCTTCCACAATATTTCTATCAAACTATTTAATATAATCATGATAATAATATAATAAAAACAATTCTTCTACAATATTTATATCAAACATTTAATAATTTTTTTAAAAAAAAAGTAGTTTTACAATATCTTTTATTAGCATAACAAAATAAATTTGATTATAAAATTATTTTCTTAGATCAGTCAAAACACTTATAAAATTACTTGTTTTTTATAGAAATTTATTAAAATTTTAATTTATAATAATAATTATTATTGTTTTAAATGGTTTCATACAAATATTGTAAAAGATTTATTTTTACAATATTCTTACCATTTTTTTTAAAAGTGAAATTTAATTATTTTTAAAAATTATAGTTATATATGTCTTTAAAATGTTTAAAGTGTGGAAGCTGCAATATTTATTTATGTTTCTCTATTATTCTTTTTATTTTTTTTGTCAAACATGCTCTATAAAATAGGTTCTATAATAACTTATTTTAATAAGTTTATAATTTATCAGATAAATTATTATTAATTTTTTTAAAATTAACTAATATATACAAATACACATTTAATAAGTATTTTTCTATTATAATTTTTTTTCCAAAACAAAATTTAAACAAATTAATGTTTGTATTACTTTTATGCAAACTTTCATTCTAAACAGAATTTTTTAATAAGAAAAATTAGTTTTTTATACGTAATTATTTTATACGAGCAAACAGACTTAAATTAATATCTCAAGGTTTGTCAAATTATAAAATTCTTACTTAAAATTCTCACATAGACTCCCAACTGTTAAGATTTGACAAGTTACAAAATTTTTACCTTTTTTTTTTTCTCATTCTGGAACAACTTCACGATAAAAACTCGTTTCAGAATGAAAAAAAAAAAATCGTTTAAATTTGTTTGAAGTCGTGTTAACATCATGCGACTTTAATGTATTGTTGGAAGTTGTCATAGCCAAACACGATGTTACTCATAAATAATCTATTTTAATTTTTGAAAATCATTATACTTAGGCACGATTTTTATTGAGGCTGAAGTTGTTAGAGCTATGCATGACTTTTATATATATATATATATATATATATATATATATATATATATATATATATATATATATATATATATATATATATATATATATATATATTCTGAATTATGTTAGAGTCCTTGTAAACTTGTACAACTTCTTTATTAATAAAAGGATTTCATTGTAGCCACTTTGCATAGTTAATATTTTTTTTATTAAGTACACTGAATAAAAATTAAATATTTGTAAGTTGTTTAATTAAATCGACTAACTTGATTTAAAGAATAAAAAAGTAAATAAGGGATACAAGGAAAAAAAGTTATTTTTTAATTTGATAAAAAGTAAATCCTCCTGTATTTATAATGAGAAAATAACATATATTAAAACTAAAGTAAACAAAACTCCATGTAATTTATAAATTATTTATTTACAATAAACAAAAATAGTCAGAATTTTACCGTTATGAAAGTTATAAATTATTTATTTACAATTTTTATTTTATATTATCTATAATTATATATGAGAAATATATATGTTTCACTATTGATAAAACATAAAACAACCCTCAGCAGTTAAAATTATTTGATTTGATTTCCTAGAAAGATATATTTTAATATGAATTTATTTTTGTCCTATAAAAGGGGATAGCTGAACCTCTTTGCAACTTCAACACAAAATCCCTTTCATTGGGTTTCTTTGGCATCTCTTCGAAGAAAACTTTGAGCAGAAACAAATTCACAATCGGAGAAAGAGTAATCAATGGCGATTGAACACGAAGACGATCTCAAGGACGAGAAGAACCCTCGACCTCTCGACGAGGATGATATCGCTCTCCTCAAAACATATGTAACTTTCTTTGTCACTTCCTCTCTAAAACCCTAATTTCCCAATTTTCCCCTTTTCTCTTTTAGGCTAATCAGATCTCCGATCTCCGTTTTTGTGAGCATCGTATAATGTTCTAGTTCTATTTTCTTGTTCCATTTCCTATGGTATCTCAAGCGAATCGCACGTCTAATCTGCTTTCGACTTTTCTGTTACTGGGTTCATTTGCTTAGTGTTTTGGGGAAACTTACTGGCGTTGAGTTGAGCTACTTTCACGTAATTCTGATTCTAGATCGTGGGTGGGTTAGAGTTTGTTGCTTTAAGCTTTTTACTAACTATGGAGCCTGGGGAAAAAGAGAGAAATAAATATTTTCGTAGGTTTTATGAATGACAAGAGTTTGGAGTTACTGTTTTTTTAGTTGTTGTGGTAGCTATGTGGTAAGGTAATTGTTCATAGATTTTGATAAAGATGCTCGAAGTTTTATTTGAGTTTTAACCTTGTCGAGGTAAAGATTTCATGGCTATAGAGATTTATTAGGGTTTGCTCAGGTGCTACTGATTTATGTGTCAAAATATGAAGTACCGATGGTGCTGAGTCATAGTTGTGTCTCTCAAGATGTTTTACTTGTTTGTTGGTTATTGATTCCCCTTCCCAGTATCTTCGTATAATTTCTGTACACAGAATATTTTTCCTAATCGTTGTGTATTTAAAATTATATATAGTCTCTGATAGTATTTTTTTGGTTTACTCAGGGTTTGGGACCTTACTCCACAAGCATAAAAAAGGTAGAGAAGGAAATTAAAGACATGGCTAAGAAAGTCAATGACTTATGTGGTACGTGTAAAAAGTTTAGTTTGTTACTGCATTTCATTATTTTGCTTGCTAGATCATTTTAGTTGTTAAACTAAAGAGAGTTATATCTTTATCTATTTTTGTGCTTGCATTTCATTCTTTGTGCAAAATATTTAGCCAGTGCACTTCTACTCTCTGTTTCTTTTTTATGGGAAAAAAGTGGTAGTTAATAGGGTAATTTTGCTATTATTAAATTTTTCATGTTTTATCCTATAGGTGATAGAATTAGTTTGTGGCTTTGCAGTCATTAACCAGAGGAAAAAAACTAAAGGAAAGGATTGTTATTCTGTAGATGTTTTGTTTTTTCTGCATTTATAGTTAGACAGGCTGTCCTAGTTGGAACTACTGAGTGCCGTTAACACTTGCACACTTCCTTAGATGTTTGCTTCCTTTTGCTATAAATAGGAATCAAGGAGTCTGATACTGGTTTAGCTGCACCAAGCCAGTGGGATCTTGTTTCTGATAAGCAAATGATGCAGGAGGAGCAGCCTCTTCAGGTGATTATTATTTTTGTTTTTTGTTTGGTAGAGTTTGCTCAAAAGTTTTTTTAGTATCTTTGAGAATTGCTAATTATGGTTATTTGTTGATTAGGTGGCACGATGTACCAAGATTATAAATCCAAACTCTGAAGATGCTAAATATGTTATCAATGTGAAGCAAATTGCAAAGGTGCCTATATTTTTATTTTTTAACAATCTTTTCATGATTCCTTTTTTTATCTGATAGTTGTTTCTTTCAAGAAGATTTCTAGCATCGCTTGTTGCTTAAGATATCACATGTTTTTCTCTTCTGGAGTTGCCAAGTTGGGTCTAATATACCTTCTGCCCTGATGTTGACAGTTTGTTGTTGGGCTGGGAGACAAGGTTTCCCCCACTGACATAGAGGAAGGGATGCGTGTTGGGTATGTATCCTATAAGTAATTTGATGCAAGAATATTAACTTTATAAAGAAGAGGAACCCTTTAGCTAGCTATGTTGTCTGCTAGTTGTTTGACATTCATTTTATCATTGCAGGGTTGATAGAAACAAATATCAGATTCAGATACCGTTGCCTCCAAAAATTGATCCAAGTGTCACCATGATGACAGTTGAAGAGAAGCCAGATGTGACATATAATGATGTTGGTGGATGTAAGGAGCAGATTGAAAAGATGCGTGAGGTAAGTCCATGAAATTTCACTTATCATCATACATTATAATGATGTTTTGAGGCACTAAATTTTTTATTTCGCTGCAAGGTTGTTGAACTTCCCATGCTTCATCCTGAGAAATTCGTCAAGCTTGGGATTGATCCTCCAAAGGGTGTTCTTTGTTATGGTCCCCCAGGAACTGGTAAAACACTTTTGGCCAGGGCTGTGGCTAATAGAACTGATGCCTGTTTTATTAGAGTTATTGGAAGTGAGCTAGTTCAGAAATATGTTGGTGAGGGGGCTAGGATGGTTCGCGAACTATTTCAGGTAAAAATGCACCAGACCTCCTAGAATTTGGTATTTCTTTCCATGAAATTCGATCATTTGCCTAAAATTTTGTCTCTTGTAGATGGCTCGTTCAAAGAAGGCATGTATTGTGTTTTTTGATGAAGTTGATGCAATTGGAGGTGCACGATTTGATGATGGTGTTGGTGGTGATAACGAGGTTCAACGCACCATGCTTGAAATTGTGAATCAGCTTGATGGATTTGATGCTCGTGGAAACATCAAAGTTTTGATGGCAACAAACAGGTTGGTTCGTTTTATCACTAGAGCATCTCAGGATTATTGTACCAGTTTTGTCATAATCATGATGCATTCTAAATGCCCTTTTAATCTTTTTTAATTGTAAGGTTATATCCCTAAGTGGCAGTTTCTGTAAGGAAAAAAAGTACAAATCTAGGTTTCCATTGCAACTTTGCAAATTTTACATGCTTCTGTGGATACTTCGATTTTGAAGTTTAAACGCTATTGTAAGCTGCGCTTATGTTAGGTCTCTTTGTCTACATTTTGTAGGCCTGACACTCTAGATCCGGCACTACTACGACCTGGGCGATTGGACCGTAAAGTTGAATTTGGCCTTCCTGATTTAGAGAGTAGGACACAGATATTCAAGATACACACGAGAACCATGAACTGTGAAAGGGATATCCGATTTGAACTTTTGGCTCGGCTTTGCCCAAATTCCACTGGTATGTTGTTATCTTTTACTTTTTCATCATCAATGTTTCTAAGACCACTATTCAGCAAGTCTACTTTCTGGTCAAACTTGTTCTGGTTTGAGGGATTTTTTTTGGTATCTGACATTGTGAACCTGAATTATTTCTAGACATTGGTTTTCTCATAGATACTTTTTATTCTCTCACCCAGGAGCTGACATAAGGAGTGTATGCACGGAAGCTGGAATGTATGCTATCCGTGCCCGGAGGAAGACTGTAACAGAGAAAGACTTCCTTGATGCAGTAAATAAAGTGATCAAAGGATACCAGAAGTTCAGTGCTACCCCTAAATATATGGTCTACAATTGAGTTATTCTTTCATCATCTTTTCCCCAGACCATATTAGAACGTACAATCTTTATTTCCCCCCGAGAAAATTGAAGGACGTGTGATTCTTTATGTGAAACTCCTGTTTGAATGCATCTTGCTTTTCCTTGCTTTTAAATCCGAAATTGAGACCAAGTCCTTTTATCCTTTCAAGATTACACTTATTATTAATGGAAGTTTTCGTTACTGGGGAAAAAACGATCCTCGTCCTGTCATTTGTATGAAGATATTTATATTTGTTAGGAAACATGATTGTAGTTGTTCGATGAAACTGTTGCTTATTAAGAAAAATAAAAACAACGTATTTCAGATTAAAATATCTTATGATAATACGCTGAAATAATTTTTATTTTTAAACAATTGTTTTCGCTATATAAGAGACAATGACAGTGCATTCTTTGTGATATTTAAATTATTGAATAATTTTATATTATCAATTTTTATTAAATTTAAACATTTTCAGCATTCAGTAACTCTGCAATTTAAGAATAAGATGAATATATAATATATTTCTACTTTAATTATTTATGTAGTAAATTTAATATAGAATTTTTTATTTTATTACCGTCATATAGTTTAAGAATGGATTATCAACTGCTCAATTGTATCGTTATCTTTAAACTTAAAGAATAGCATAAAAAATGTTACAGCAGTAAATAAAAGAAATGAAGCGTTAAAATACGAAACTTCGGTAAATCACAACTAGTTACATCTATAGATAGATGAAAAGGAAAACGATAGCAAAGGAAACATTGCATCAATAAATAAAATAATTAAAAGTAGTAAGATGTGAAACAACTTTGGTATGAAGAAATATATTGCCAACACCAACATTATAGAAACATTTCTATCCATAACTGGTCAACGATAGCATTTGATTTTATAACGCTAAAATAAGCAACAGTGATAAAAAAAAATGTGAAGTGTAGCGTATTCATTCCTCATGAGAACCGTACAAGTCGCAACTGAATTATTCTCCATTAGAAGCGATCATTCAAACACTGACATAATTAACAAACACCACTAGTGTTTTCAAATTAGTAAACTAACATCCTATGACAAATTGAGAACATGGTTTGATAGAGCTTCAACTTGCAAAAGGTTAAATTATTGGAATCTATACGACAGATGAAAGAAATAGCTCAAACAAACACCAACAGGTGTCTACATTCAATAATCAAAGGTACTCATCTAACTTATAAGGTTACAAAAAGAAATGATGAAAATCTGAAGAATATTATTTTTCTTTTCAGCCATTCTATCAACACCCATTTACATGTCTTGTGATTCTTGGTTATCTCCCCCTCGGTTGGATACTCCTTGATCAGTTACAAACGTCGTCCTCTTACTCATGTTAGTTCGCTGCACTAATCGAACCAGCGCTTGAACCACTTCTGACATAGGTGGTCGGAATTCCGGCTCCGGCTGCCCCAAAAGTAAAATTACAATAACATAATAACAAGTTAGTAAAACAATGTATCATGCATTATGTCTCTTGGCTTTTGTTACCACAGTTTTAGAAGTCATACAAATAAGTTCGAATTGGTTAAAATGTAAAAACTCTTACACTATTATTGAGTAAGAGTTCAAATAGATGGCCAAAACAAGGATTCGTTGCCAATTCACTAAAACAATAAAAACTTGACATTACCTGAACACAAAGAGCAATAACATCTGCAAATCGAGAAAGAGACTTCACAGGGTATAGTCCTTCTAATGCAGGATCAACCATTTTAGCCAGAGCATCGATATCGTGGAGTTGAGGTGTTGCCCATCGAACCAAACCCTGCTCAGACCTTGGCCTTGAGCTGTAAAAAGTACGTTTCAACAACTATGCATGAGTCCATTTATGTTTGAATGAATTTACATGTAAAAACTGTCAGGCTAGAAGGTATATAAATCTTTCACCTATCAAATGGTTTCCGTCCACTAAGGAGTTCCAACATGATAACTCCAAAACTAAAGACATCACTCTTAAGAGTGTATTGGCCAGACATAACAACTTCGGGAGCTTCATATCCAGATCCAGAATCATTGTTCAATACCTGAAAATGAGAGAAAAGGTTAGAGCTTCTAAAACTTTTAGTATGAAAAGGTCGGTAGGAAAAAAAGAGAAATATCATTCAGTAAGAGAATTGTCGGTATTGTTGCCAATGAGATGTATTCAATCTTGAGAACATTGTAACTTTTAGAATAATTAGTTTTCTACATGGTATTCGATTCACCATGATTGAGTGGTCTGAAATTCAATCCTTGTTAATCCTTCATAATTAGGTTAAATTTATTTTTTTATTAAAATTATGGCAATAAGGTTCAAACTTATGATTTCATGCCATATTGTCTACGCTTTAAGTGCAAATATTGAGCCTCCGGTTAACAGCTTAAGCTTTTAAAAGAGATGAGTCTCGGAAACAGGCTAGGCAACTAAAGCCAATGATTAATAGTACAAAATATTTTATACGTCCAAACACTCTCTTTCCCAAATTGTTATAACTTCAGCATGACACGAGCCAACAGATTACAGTTTTAAGTAAACAAATACTTCAAAACTGGAAAGTGAGAATGAGTAGTTAAACCTATAAAAATGATAAAAGTAGCAACAAAAACAGAGTAAATTAAACTACCCTTGCCAAACACCATAATGTTCAATTATAAACACTAATTCATAGAGCATAAACCATCAAGTACCACTAAAAATCACCTGATTTGCATTTGGAATATAGCTTGCCAATCCACTGTCGGAAAGATGAGGATTGAGATCTGTATCAAGCAATATGTTGGCTGACTTTATATTCTTATGAACAACAGATGGTGAACAAACTTCATGTAGGTACCTAGGAAAAAGGTAAATAGAGTTAGGTTGTGGTTTCTCCGCAAAAGTTTACATTGATGCTTGAAGTCTAGCCCTGTGTTGTCTTGTATTAGGTTTAAACTTCTACTAGTAGTAAAAGTTCTTAATTTCTTCCGCAAAGTTGCCACAAAAGTTCTTTGTATTTACAGCAAAGCAGCAGTTTATTATTTGCTGATACTATGCTGGCTAAAGATCTGGATAGTGTATAAAATTTAAATTAATAGATAAATTTTATAACCTCAATCTATTTTATCCTATTTTTTCATTTTCAAATTTGAACATAGATTTAGTAATTATTAGACATAAAACCACTCAAAAGATTTCACATTAAAAACTATTTTGTATAATAACCAGTTCTTGTATATTGTAGTCTATTAAATGGACAATAATTTGACCCTTGCTGCCCCTCTTATAAATAAAAGTAGAATTTTATCCCACGGTAGGGTGATGTGTTAGCATTGTCCAGACTTTAAGCCCAAAAAGGCTCCTGTACAACAGAACATGATAATACAAAAAACATGCATAACTCTTCACGTAACAACTAAGCTTTTGGGATAGTTGGTTCTAGACAGACAGTAATAACCTAAACATTTTGACCTTTTAGAAAACAAAGATATGGGGTTACAAGGATCTATTTACAAAGAGAAAATGCACAAATATATGAAAAATGAAAAATATCAAACCAAATAAGACACAGGTGAGCATGCAAAAGCCTATAAAAATGTGACTCAGGAAGAAAGATTCGAGAGAAAGCGGAGCTAATAAGTAAATAGAAAACTGGATTCAGTTGAGTTAACTTTAACAAACAACTAACTTACTCTAAAGCACGTGCAATTCCCAAAGCAATCTTCACGCGTGAATTCCATATCAATGGTTTGCTGTACTCGTCAGGTAGGTGGAGGAAGTCATGCAGTGATCCGTTTTTATGAAACTCATAGACTAGTAGGTGCTGTCCATGCTCTGAACAATAACCTACAAGCTCTGTCACATTGGGATGGTGCAAATGGGATATGCTTGAAACTAGTTCCACAAAATCATCAGACAAATCATTGGGAAGGACAGATGAATCTATCTTCTTCACAGCAAGAACCTAGAAGAAAAACAAGATCAAAACCATCAATAAGCATATCCATAGATTCTAGACAATCTACAATAGAAAATCCTTGTCATTTATCGTGGTCTATTATTCGTTGTACATGTGGCATATACATGCGGCAGGACTTCTAAGACATTTTTTATTTTATAATTGTAAAACCATAAGACTTTCTATATGCAACAAAAGGACATACATTCACGAGCTTTTATATTGAGCCATTCCTAGGAAAATTATGTAATGTGGTGATGCTGTTTAGGAATTATATATCTCTGCCAGTGGGATTGGATGTGCTTGCGGCCAAAAAAAAACGATAAGGAATACCTTTCCATCATCAAATTGAGCACGATACACACGTCCAAAAGACCCCTCCCCAATAAGTTGATCCACACTGAAGCTTCCAGTAGCAATCTGCAGGTCAGCTACAGAATAAGATTTTACATTTGTAGGAGCCGTGACGGTCTTCTTGACTGTAGTGGGCTTAATGACGGTAGCGGGCTTTACTGAAAACTCATCCTCGTCAAATGATTTATGACGATCAAAAGGTGGAGGTTTAAGACTTATAGGGGCCGTAGGTGTATCAAATGTATTCAAGTCAGTTACAGAAGAAGCTTGCAGGGAATTCATTTCTGCATTATGACAGATTAAGATGTCAATTTCATTCAGAACATAATGAATGCGGAATGACTTAGCAGCTAAAATTTAAACTGAAAGCATTAAGACAAAGCAGTCACATACACTAGGAGAAAGAAAAATGTAGTTAGCCCAGTCATTTTCTAATTAGAGTTGCAGTTTGGGTCAACTAATTAATCATAACAAAATTTCTCTGGTGTTATGACAGCATGCATTGGTCCCTGAAAAAGGTGTTGAAGTAATTGCCACTAACTGGCCTACAGTTAAAATACAGATTATCTTCTAACACTATAGGTTAAATCACTAAATTCATATATCAAAAGCAGAATTAAGTACTTTATAGTTAAGCATATCTGCCAAGTGCCAATAGAGAAGGTAGCTTTAGAATGAAGGGTGAACCTAAAAATATTGAAATACTATGAATACACTATGTACAAGTGATCCAAAATAAGTGAGACCTTCTATAATAGAATAAAAATTATTTTTCAGTAGTATACAAGAATAACATGCAGACCATTATGATGTGAAGTATGAGGAGCCAAGGGCTGATTGTCAAGCTTTTCAATATCACCGGACGACTTTTTAGATATTTTCTTCACCAGAAAGAATGCTACTATTGCCGCAACAACCAAGATGGAGATCACTATTCCAGCAATGCCACCACCTCCAATACCAGATTTTTTGCCTCCATCACCACTTGAGCCAGCATCTGATGGGGTATGTCCCCCAGATCTGTGATTTCGATTTCTTGTTACTGCTGGAGGAGTCCCAGGAGGAGGTGGGGGTGCAGGTCCTGAGCTCCAATCATTACCATCCTTTCTGTCATTAAATTTGACCATTATCAAGATTTATAGAATTTAAAAAAATTGATTCTTGGAAAAAAAGTGCTGATAATGATAATGCTTACTGCAGGTTTATGCTATTCAATTGTTCTGGTATCCAGCCTGTAAAATGATTATTTCCCACATTCCTGAAATAAATTTAAGAACATAAATTAAACCGAAAAGATACTTCTATAGAAATGTAGGAAAGAACACTCCAAGCAGATATATGAAACAGAAACACACAGAGTTTCCAGAGGCAGATTAGCAAGGACATTAATGGTGCCTGTAAACTGGTTGTTTTGCAGATACCTGCATAATCGTAAACAAGTCAACTCAGAGTGCAATCAATACCGTGTAAACATTAGCAGAAAAAAGAAAAAAAAAAGTCAGACATTTACATGGTGCTTATGTTAGAAAGTGAGCTCAAACTCTGAGGCAGGTCACCTGTCAAAGAATTGAATGAGAGATCCCTGCAACAAACAATAGATTATAACCTGGCCCTAAATTCTCACTGAAGCAATTCTAGCATACTTTACTTTGAAGATTAAACAAACATAGCCTCCTTTTTTCTTATGAAAAAAACAATGGTTTTTTAAGTTAACAGAAGCACATGTGAAATATAATGTAATCAGTGTATATGTATAATTTTTCTGCAGAATAATAGCATAAATTGTCCTAAAATGGGATTAAAAGTAATATTGTGAAATTATCAAATGCAACATGGAAAATAATCCATAGCAAAAAGCATAAAATCTCAGAATGAAAATGAAAAAGATCACTATGTTATGGTTAACATAAACTTCATAGACATATATACTTTTACATAGTAGAAGTGCAGGAGTAATAGGAAACTCACAATGTAGAGAGGAAAGAAAGCTTTTGGAAATCAACACTAAGTGCTTGCTGGAGCTGATTGTGACCAAGATTCCTACATTAAAAATATTAACTTCAAAAAAGAAATGCAGTTGCTTGTGAAGTAGATTTATACAATAAGATGTCAACAAGAAGTCAAGATGGTTTACACACAGGACTATAAGCGAAGCCTTGTCAGAAAGAGAATAAGGGATTGGCCCATTGAAAATATTATTGGCAAGATTTCTACATCAAAAAAAAAAAAAATGTTAGAAATTAATAAATAATAAAATCAAAACAACAAAAAAAAAAAACAAAACAAGTAGCAAAAGATAATAGAAACATACAAGTACTGCAGTTTAGGAGGAAGTTGGTACGGTATGGTGCCACCAAGATTATTATTACTCATGTCTCTGCAGAATTTTACAAGGTCACAAGAATAGTAACCACGATACATATGAAACAAGTTAAATGATGAATAACTTACAGGTTTGTAACCGATGACAAGGATTCTAGCAGGTAACCCAAAGATCCAGAAAGTGAACGACCAGGTAACTTACTGAAACGAAGTAAAAAATAACCAAGTAATAAATCAGATGCCACCACAGCACCAAAAGCACTAACAATCAAGTCATATAAAGTGAAAGGAAGATTGTGACTTCACATCTCCGTGACTCGATTTCCAGAGCAAGTGATGCCTTGCCAAGACTGTTGTCCACAAGGATCATCCCCATTCCAATTTAGCTGAGATGGTGAGTTCATACTTTGAAACATAGCCCTCAGAGCACTAACTGCATCAAACATTCAGAAAAAGATAATTGGCAACCCCAGACATGTTAAATAGAAAGTTGTATGATAAATTTCTATTAATTAGTGTCTTCATCAATCACCACCATCCTTTTTACATATCTAAAGATACTTGCCAACTATTGAAGCTATTATCATAGCATTTACAAATATATCACTTCGAACTTATAAGCATAAGGTAACAAATTAAATCATTAATCTTCAAAGCCCGACTTCAGAAAATGTTCACACTGAAGAATTGATTATTTGAGATGCTGACTTTAATCCATTAAACATCAAGAAAGAAGTAACAATTAAGAAACTCAGATTCATTAAGGATTCTTAAAATTATGCACTGCAATCTGATGGGCCGAAATACATGATACGATATTAAATTAATGGGTGAATGGGGGATCACGAGAAAATAATATTACTGACTACAGAGAAGATGAAGAAAATATATTCACATAAATATCACCTAGCCACTAACCAAATCAGAGTAAATATTGCAAGGATTTTAAACCATCACATGTTTAAATTTACAAAAGTTCATTATTGGGGGTTTAGTAGAAATTTAAACATCATATGTTCACCTTGCAAACATTTATATGTTTTAAGTGTCACGAAGCAGAGAAAGTTGCTGGTTAAGTACGTGGGTGTGGATAACAAAAGAAGAATAAATATATGATAGGATTGCATCAGAAAAGAATAATACGATGAAAAAACCAGTAAAACAAGCTTATTTAGTCTATGCACCCTACATTCAGAGCTGGAGCCAATGAGACTTTAGTGATTGGTATATCAGATATTGCATATAGCTCAAGATAGAATCTAGCATGCTTGTGCAATTGTTTCAATCAATATGTAATAATTCAAATCTTACTGAAACCTATTACAAATGATGGAGAACAGCCACAGAGTGGTGAGCTTAACAGCCCAAGATATCAGTAACACGAGATCTAAGTACTTTATTAAAATTGTCACATACCCCCGTAGGGAGATCAGAAACAACATTGAACTGCAATATGTGTAGCTGAATCTTCTCATAGAATTTCAAGGTTTCAATGCATAAGATATCCCAATAAAAGACGGAAAAATCTGAACATCAAACAAAAAACACACAAATCCTCGAAGACAACAAGTACATGGTAGAGGATTAAAGTCGAAGACTAAGGGTCCCACTCAGTGGTTACAATTTGTTTTAGACAAGGTTGAGTGGATATTATTCTATCTTGTTTTTCCATTTTCTTAAAACTTGGAAATTCGTTCAACTGTACAATAAGAAGAAAATACAAGAAAACAGGAACCGTATTATTGCACCAAATTCCAGATGTTCAATCAGTCCTTATTCTTTGACAACACTCTCTACAGTAAAGAAGTGAGAATTGCATCAACCAGCTACATACAGACAGAATTCACAGCACAAACATCACTGAAACAAAAGGAAAAAAAAAAAACAAAAGAAAAAAAAAAAAAAAAATTGTCCTTCCGTTTGCTGAAATCATCGAGTAACAGTGCCATTCAGGTAACTAATTTAAACAAGTTTCACTCAAGAGATCAGCTGAAAAACTTCACAATGGTTCAAAACCCAATAAAACCAGACACAAAACATAGTCCAAATCAAACTAATCTACTGAGGAATTGGCAGAGCTGACGATACAAAACGATTGGCAATCAAACAAAAGCATCTCAGCAATAAGGGAAGAAAGCAAAGAAAGAAGCAGTCGTAACTAACAGTAGCATAATGCAACACACAGAGGGAGTGAAGAAGATTCCAAAGCTGAGAGTGAGATCAGAGCACACACTAACCGTCATTTGGATCTGTTTCACCATTAATGGCCAAAATGCAGGTGCTGATGAACACTACCAGCACCAGCGTTGGATCCAACACCATCTCTCCCGTGAAACAATCTTTTCTCGAAAATTCTTTCAACCCAGAAAGCAAAAAGGATGTGCAATGAACCCCTTTTCGCCAATTTTTATTTTTTCATAAAATTATTTAATTAGTGATAGCTATATATGTTGCCACCATTGCCGAGTAAAGCTGGCAAGCACGAATCGCCTTATCACATTATTTTGGAAATTATTTATTACCTTCCTTACCGTCATGTCTAATAAAGGAAATAAATTATTACAAACTTATTTTTCGATAAATAAAAACAAATACTTTACTCCATTGTTCACTTTTCTTCTATTTTTTTAATTAACCTATGACATATTTTCTCGTTTCCTTTATTGAATTAAGAGTATTATTTGGTAAAAATAATTAAAGAACTTGTTTTTTCCTCCTCTCTGTCTTTTTTTTTTGTTTAATTTTTTTCTATTTTTAAGACCATATTGAATGACCAATTCATAGAAACTGAATGTTTTTAAAGTAACTTGTTAAATTATTAGTATTTAGGAAAATCATATGCCGCAATAACTGCTAAACAGGAAATGATAGAAAAATGTTATTTGTTTTCTATAAATTTCAATTTTATTTTACAAAAAATGTTTTGAATAATTATAAATTTAATTGAATTTGGTCACTAATAGTGTTTATGTAAAATAATTAATTTTTTAGAGTAAATTCTACTATATTATTATATTATACCTTAAAATACTTTCCATAAAGTTTGAAATAAAATAAATAAATATTTTGATTTATATCTTACTTTTATTATTTTTATTGGCATGCCAATTTCAATTAACATTGGCATTAGCATAATTAATTGATTATGATATTTTGAAATGCAATGCTAAAATAATGAGAAATAATGTATTTTTCAAAAGCAAACAATGCAATATGGAAATATTTTAAGAAAACAGTAAAATAAAAAAAAATATTTTATATAAATGTAATAAAAGGTAGAGTTAATACATTTTTAAAGATAAAAATAAATAAAATAGAAACAACTATTAGTTATCATATGAAAAAAAAAACAACTTAGTCTGAGATCTCACAAAATTTTATAGACAATCTAGTAAATTTCTACATCCAACAATTATAATATGGTCAAACATACCTTTGAATAAAACATGCAATTAAAAGAAGAGTTATACTTAATTTTACAAAAATAAGGAGATAAAAAGAAATAAAAGAAAACACAGATATAGATCCAATAAGTATATCCTTCAAATAAATGAACAATACCCATCACGTTTCCTTATTTATAATAAATTTATTTTTATTTTATATCTTTCTAATATATATCAGCTGTGTATCTACATCTTTATTACGGAACTAAAAAAAATTATTAAAATGAAAAGAATAACTAACAATAAGAATAGATTTATAAAAAAAAAATACCAAAACAATCATAAAAAGAAATAATCGTATTATCATATTAGTATAAAAAAAAACGTTATCGCTACTAAGTGAAAGAATTAACGAATAATGTATTTTTATTTACCTCTCTTATCATACATTTTAGCATATTATTAAACTTTAAAACAAAGTTTGATTTTAAATGATGTGGCTCATTTGTAATAAAAAGTGTACTTCTCTTTTATTATTACATAAATAGATAAATTAATAGTTCTTGGTTGAAAACAACTCGATTAAGTTGCATTAATTCTACAAAAAAAAAAATACAAAGAAAAGCAAAAGAGGCACACGTGGCTTTTATGAGAATTCCTAAGCCTAAAACAAGAGAAATTTAATACTATCAGCATCGCCAACAAACAACCAAAAAAAAAAAACAATGACAATTTCTTCAGTATTGTAAACTAATTAAATTTATAAGCATTTCACGATATAAATTATAAAAATATTTTTTGAATAAAGTTTCGTTTTCGAAGTTTATAAATAAAAAACAAATAGACGTTGTATTAAGAATTTTGTGTGTTTAAAATAAATATATTATAATTTCAACCACTATTATGATAGAATGATTGGAAGAGATTTAAATTAATATAAGATTCTTAAAAAATGGCTTTAACCTTTTTGCAATTAAAAATAAGAATTAGGGTTAGATTATGTTGACTTTTGGGCATTGGGGCCATAGTAATGGGGACCATAACGTGTTACCAGAACAAGATTAAGTTTTTTTTTTTAGTGATTATTAGAGCCAAAGTGTGATCATGGCACGTAATGAAGTTCAAAATTGAACTTTCTCAAATTAAAATAAGATTTTCATTTTAAATTATGATTGCTCTTAATTAATGTGATATCGAGTAAAATATTTAGTAAAGGTAATATATTACTTTTTATTTCTAAAAAAAAGTTATATAATTTTTTTCGCTAAACAAAAATTATAAGTAATTAGCTCCACATTATAAATTCGATTTTTGCTTAAAACCATATACATAGATACTCGTTAATATCGTAGACCAATGTCACATATTTTAATAAAACCAGAATTAGATGTTAAGTAAAATATGTTGGTTATTTTATATAATATATATACACATTACACAAGGAAATAATTTGAAATTATTTTGGATATTTTTCTTCAAGTTAAAGGAATTGGATTGAAAAACACAAATCTATGCGTGTGATGGTCTGAAAAATACAGCACAACTATTTACACCAACATCGTAAGATATGAAATATAATTTATTCTACCTTTGTCAAATGCTCACTCAAACGCAATCTTTTTGTATACCAAAGTGCTTTCTCTTTGATGTTGACAAAAAGGACTTTTCACAAAGGAAACCAAATCTGCAAACATACGTGTTCACCATTGCTTACTGAATCGACAAAATCAATGTTTTTATTTTAAATTAATATAAAATATTGCTAAATTAGCTTTTTTAGTTGTTAATATTTTATTAGGAGAGCAGTTAAACCACAACCTGTTTTAATTCATAACCTTTTTCTTTAAAACGTCGACTCTAGTTTTGTCTTAATTTAATTATTTTTTTTGTTCTTATTTTTGTATAAAAATATTAAATTAGTTCTTCAGTTTTTGTAAGTTTTAATTTGATTTCAATTTTTAAAAAATTGATTCAATTTTATCATTTTTGTTAAATTTACTTAAACGAATCAATGACTTTTATTGAAATTGACACTATGATTATGTTAATTACATTAATAAAGTAAAACATCTTTATTAACAACTTCAATTTTAATGAAGATTCCTTAATTAATTTCAAAAAAATTAATGAAAATGATCAAATTGTATTAATTTTTTAAAAATTAAAACCAGATTGAAGCTAAAAAAAAAGACCGGAGGATCAATTTAATATTTTTAAACAAAAACAGAAAACAAAATAGTAATTAAACATTTTATCTTTAAAAGACATAATAAAAAATGAAAAGAAGAAAAGATATTTAAATCATCTTAGATCTTAACTTCTAAACGATGTACGATTAAGTACAATAAAAGAAAAAAGTTGAACCAAAACCTATTTTATGAAGTAACCTAGAAGATTAATGACATTTTTTTTTTTGTTATTGATAAGGTTGTTGAAGATGATATGGAAAGTTGCATGAGTGTAAAGGAAAAGAAAAGTATAGTTTATGGTGTGGCCCATTTTGTTGAATGGAAGGGAAGGTTTTTTGTTATTGGCATGGCAGAAGCTGAGAAGAAGTAGTTGCATTCATTATCAGACAATGTGTGATGAGGTGTCAACCACCGCTGAGTCAATCACCTGCAACTTAAAATGCTATTCATGTGTGTCGGTGTTCGTTTTTATCATTGACTTACATTTTTAATGCAAGTGTTTGGTTCAATTTCATTTTCATTTAAGAGATTAGATCCAGTTCAAAATTAATTACTTGTAATTTTTTCAAATTTAATATTTTTAGCCAAATTAAAAAAATAATATAGACATAATAATATTTTGCTTGAAAGTGATATTTGAGATTAAAATATTTTCCTATTTACGTATAAAGATTATAAATAAAAAATCAAGTATTTAAATTTTATTTCACAGAAATTATTATTCTCTATTTTTTCTAGATTTTTGAATACTTTTTCATCTCTTTGAATGTCAGATTCACAATTTTCTCGACTCTATTTTTCTCAAGCAAATTTTGTTTCTCTCAAGCAAAAAATGGAGTAGAATTTTGTCTCTCTTTTAATTCTATTAATTCACGCTCAAACAAAAAATAGTAATGTTATTAAATCTTTTCTCAATTATATTTTCACTGAAGCTAAAAAAATAATGATTTATTTCTTCTGTGTTGTTTATTTGTTGCTTGATTGATATGAGAATGTTAATTTACATGAAAATTGGAATATTGATTATATGGTAAGTTTAATATGATGAACTGTAATCATAGTTATTTTAAGGAAGGAGGAAGGAATGCTACATTAATATATTGTGCATTGAATTGAGGATTTGAGAAAGAATTATATACTAATATTAAAATCACTTATAGAAAAATATTAGATATTGAGAGTTAAGGTTTTTATGACCTAATTTGTAGGGTAGAAAAACTGTGTCTCGTGAATCATAAAGATTTACTTTGTCACACATAAGTTGAAAAATATTCTTGTTATGAAGATTTATTGTAATGACAACTTAGTAAAAAATAATGTGATACATGTAAATTTTGAGTTTAATTCTACGCATGTGTCTTTCGAAATAAAATTAAGTGTTCATGATAATTGATGTCAATAATATCTTCTTACATAAAAGATAGTTACTAAGTATTTTTATGAAATAAAACGAATTGAAATTGTATTCATTATATCATAAAAATTAGATGTAATTGATAATATGTGTATGATTTAATATATACATTATGAAAGTTTTGAAAACTATAACATGTATTGTTTTTGTGTGTTTATGTGTTATTTATTTATTATGATATTATACAAGAGTATAAAATATATTTTTTTTAACCGAGAAAGGCTCAAAAGATAAATATATATGTATGTATTTATAATTTTATTTTTAAATTATGTGAATATTATTGAACATTTACAACAATTATTTCTCAAAATAATTATACACATGTTAATTATTTTATATTTAAATTGGATTATAGTTATATTATCACGAGTATATAAATAGAATAAATATACTTGTGTTATCTTAATTGTTTTCTCTTTTTTTTAGTAAAAAAAAATCATAATTTTAGGGTGATGTATCCTTTTCACAATACTCGAAAGACGTGGGTATGTGTTTAACTTAACGTCAACTTAATCTTATGTATTTAAAAACAATACAATTATAATATATGACAAATGACAAACCTTGTTATTTATGTAAGTTATAAATTAGTTATGACCTCCTTAAATACACAAAAAGAATAGAAAGAAACAAATATTATAAGGCAAACTCAATAACATCTATATAGGAGAAAGCACGTTGGCACCATCCATTTTAGTAATTAAACTTAGCCTTCACATCAATATAATAAGACATTCTAATTACTTTTTATATCATGTATTCGCGTTTAGCTTTTCAACATTCCATTAAATCGCGTTTAAGAGCAAGTTGATTAATTAAAAAATTGCTACGGGATTAGTCTTCTTACAATAAAGTAAGTATAATTTTTTTAAGTAAATTTTAATACAATTTCTTTTTAATTACATTTAACTTAGGCCTTATCCTCTTCTTTAACATTTTCTTTAATAAAAAAATATTGATTTTGAGATTCTTATTGTTGGGAATAGTAACCCAACACTTATAATCAGAGATATTTAAAGTCAATCAAACTTATTACAAGTTGGAGTTGAATTGAATTAGATTTTTTATTTTAAAATATGAATCAAATTCAAAATAGTTTAATTATTCTGTCAATAAATAAATTTGAACCAAATTGAAGATGAGTTAATTTATGTTAGTTTATTTATTAAGTTAAAATTTTAAATTTTAACTATTATCTTATAACAAACAAAACGTTATTAAATGAGTTAATCTATTAATTTATTAATTTATAATCAGTTGAACTGAGTTACAAAATTTGTAACTCATAAAAAGTATGTCAAATTAAACCGATTTATTTTTAATTCAATCACTCAAAAGTGATTTCGACCCCACTTACAATACATTAGTTAATTATTTTCTACACAAGATTTAAAAATTTGGAGTTTATATTTTATAAGATATTCGTAGCGCACGTTATTTGAAATCTAAAATCTCGAATTTTGAAAATTGAAGGATTAAAAAATTGGTTAGAAAATTAATTATTATTATTATTATATTTTTATATTAATTATTTAGAATTAATTTAAAAAATACCATAACTAAAGACAATTTTAGTATTTATAATTAAATTAATACATAGTCTTAGTAAAAATAAGATAGATTTGGCTATAAACGTGAAGGCAACAAGCATTCGATAAATTAATTGTTGAACACTGAATCAAAGAAAGTTAGTCAAAATTGTTATTTAAAACATAAAAGTCAACATTTATATTAACAGAGACTTTTTTTCAGAATATATTAATTGTGTTTGGTAGAGGTTGATTTTGGGACATTAAGTGGAAGAGTTGATTATTAGAGAATATGTTGCCAAAATCAACATTAAATTCACAATTTTTAAGAAAATATTAAATGATGCCTTTTATGTAACTAGTTACTTAAAAAAAGTAAAACCAGAAAGTATCACTAAAATAAAAATCTTTTTTATATTTAAAATCATTAGAGAATATTAGTAAAATTTATTTGTACTAAATATTCGGTATTTTCTTGGTGAAATTCTCTGGAACTATAATAAAACTTCATTTAGAAGTTTTTTTTGTTTGACATGAAACAGGGACTGGTGAAAATTTGTTGGGTTTTCTTCCTACACCCCTAATATTTCTTCTGCATTCCCAAAAGCTTTGTGTCGTTTCATTTATGCCCTTAAGAAATTAAATGAAAATTAAAAAGTAAATTAGGTAGAGTTATGCTGCTGTTGGGGTTAGAGTAAGTTGTGATTGAGTGAGTGAATTATTTTTTATTAAATAAGAGAGAATGTAGGTTTAATTTTTTTTTAATTTACTATTGGTCAAATGGTGAAGGAATATTTTTAAAAATTTAAAATTATTGGGAGTGCAGAAGAAATATTGGGGTTGCAGGAAGAACCTCCCAAATTTGTTTCAATCTTGGATCACATTTGGGCCTTCATGTTAACGGTGATTACTTTTTTCTATTACCTTTGTTTTTTTAATTATAACATTTTTTTATCACTCCTATTTAAAATATACTAATCATTTATTCAGAATTTTAATTGTAAACTTTGTTTATGCTGATCAGAATTTTAATTTTAAACTTTGATTATGCTGATTTGATTTTTAGATGACTTTCAATTTTTTTTTTGGCATTGTTTTGCAAATTATATGGGTTTCTCTAATTTCAACAGTGTAATTAAGGTCTATAAAAACTTTTCTCAGCTTCCAGCAAATTTTCATAATTTATATGATTATTTTTTACGAGATAACTTGATAACTCGCTTTATGTTTGAGTTCAGTAGTTGGCTGTTTACCACTAGACTAAAATGGAAGTCAATCAAACACTACCCTTTTTTTTAATAAAGCATTTATATAACTGAAATGGATGATATTTTAATTATTTGTAATTATACTTTTATTTTATAAATATTATTTAAATAAAATAATTAAAATATCTTACATAAAATAATTGAATTTTTTTTAAGGTAAAATTCGAAAATATTTACTTTAAAATATACAATTTTAAAATAAAGATTTACAATAAAATACTAATCAATATAAAGAAAAAATGTCTAGTTTCGTTTTCATTGAATTTTAAACTTTTCTGTTTTAGTTATTTAAAATATTATATAAAAAATGTAAATTTAAATTTTCTTTCAATTTTTTCGTCTAAACAACTCATTTCACTCCAAAAATATTTAAATCTATCAAATAAATAAATTGTTTTTCTAAATTATCTCATTCTAATACACTATTTCATATATATTTAATATTATATATATATATTTATTTATTTATAGAAATGTATATTATATTCAGAGAGTTAATGCGAGGAAAACTGTAAGTGAATAAATTTTTCTTGTAATAAATAATATTACAAAATAAAAAAACTAATATTATAATTTTATTATATATTTTAATAAATTATAATAGGCTTTCTATTAAAACTAAAACATGTTTTTGATAATTATCTTTTTCATTTTTTTATTTCACTATCAAGAATGTCCTGTCTCTACAACTTTATGGGGAGGTGAGATTAAAAAGACAAATTAAAAGCTGAGAAGTTCAGTGCATTATGCAGCATGTGATCTACACGTGTCATTAGTTGGCATTGCAAAAAAAAATACATTATACAGCTTTTGTTTTCTTATTATTATACAACTTGTGTTGTAGTACACAGTTTTATGGAATTCAGGTAGATTCAAACATGTCTCTAACGATGAAATCTCACTGTTACCATTTTAGCCTAAATAGTATCAACAATATATATATATATATATATATATATATATATATATATATATATATATATATTCCTTCTGAAATCAAGCTTCTATGATAACAAGAATTGAGTTTGATGATTTCTATTTATTTATTTTGATCCCAGTCTAGTTTAGAATAATAAAGAAAAATGAAGATTGAGATGATATATTTTTGTTTACTTACAAGAATGATGAATTAATGGTGGTTTGAATTGAGTGTGAACTGTTAACAGCACATGATGCTGAGGTGTTAGACAGATAAGAAGAGAATGAAAGAATCTGATCTCACCAATCAACAAAATGCCTAAATTAACAATTAATAATGAAATGAAACAATATTCAAAGAAGAAACAAAGAAAAAAATGAAAGTAAAAAAAAGCCATGACAGATCAGATAATAATGTTGGTCTGCGAGGCCACCCTCTGTTCTTTTTCCAACTAAGCTCAGCTCAGCTATCAGACAACCCTTTTAAAGCACTCACCCGTGCCAACTGTACCTGTTACAAAAGTTCATATTTTTTATCAATCAAAAACAAAAACTCATCAAACAATGATTCATAGTACCATCAGAACATGAACTCATGTGTTTAGTACTATACTTTACATATCATAATCAAGTTGTAACTAAAGAAACTATAAACTATAATGAAACTACGTATGATTAACTGATGCATGTAAACTATGTGAAAAGAATCATTTATGATCTATCTGGCTGGACATGTCATGGTATCATGTGACACACCTGTATGAGGAATGATAGAGGATGGTTTGGAAATGATGGTGAATGGGGCCCAGGGTGCCGTTGGATAAAAGTTGTGAGCTGGTAGGCCAATGGTCTCCGTTGGATGATGATACTGATAGAGAGGGTACACTGGCATTACTGTGTTGCCACCCACAATCCCCTGCCTAGGGTACACATGGGACAACTGCTGGTAGGCCCCACCATTGCCATAGCTCAGTTTCTGTCCACAAAAGTGCATACTATTGGTATTATTACTAATTTACATATACAATAATAATAATTATTCACTTTCTATGAAAAAAAAAAAATGCTGTCGTTCAAGAACTGATGGAACAGTGCAGACATGTTATGTTACAATCACATCATTACCTGGTTGTAATTGTAGTTTATGTCTGTCACAATGTAGGTTGGAGTGTACCTGAATGAGAAGACATAAAAGTATGTTAGTTGAAAGAAAAAAAAAAAAAGTTTGAGTTGATGGTTAGAGAAAAGCACGTGACTAACCCATAGAAAGGAAGAGGGTGACTGTGGAAGGGTATAGCAGTCGTTCTGAGTGGATGATAGTATGGCTGCACGTGATTCCCTGCTGCGTTGTTGTTCTTCACCACTCCACTGTTCGATCCTCCTGCAAGTGGCATCTCAATGTTAGACCCCCCATGATGTTCATAATCACCAAAAAACCCTTATTCATTCACATTTATCGATTCAACATTCATTCAACAAGCATAAAACTGTTTTCCAATTGCATTCGCATGAATTTGCAAGTTTGTCATAGAAAAAAGATTCATTTGTTTACCTTGTGGGTGTGGAGGTGGTGAAGCAGTGGAAGAAGACCTTGGACGGCGAGCACCTAAGAAAGCGAGATTGCAGTTGGCTCGACGGCCATTGATAACAAGAGTTGCAGAGTCCTCGCAAGCTTTTTTGGCAGCCTCAGCCTCTTTGAAAGTCACCTTTTTTTTCAGAGGAAAAATCAAAACAGAAACTGATTAATCGATTGCTAGAATATAGCTAGCTATAGCTTCATTCGATCAATATATAAACGATGTACTTACAAAGCCATAGCCTTTGGATTTGCCAGTGAGCTTATCAGAAATGATGACAGCTTCAAGGATCTCACCATACTTTTCAAAATGGTCTCTGAGGGCATCCTTGGGAGTCTCCCATGCCAGGCCCCCGACAAAAACCTTGGTGAGAGTGGTGTCCCCAAATTCTCCAACGTTGTTGTTTTTGACAGTGGTGTTGGTATTCATCATGGAGCGGTGGTGTTGTTTGAGTGTGTGTGTGTGTGTGAGAGAGAGAGAGAGATCTTTGTTTGTAGGGAAGAAGAAAGGTAGGTGTAGGTGAAGGTGATGGATGAGTTGAGTAGACGTTAAGTTTGATGAAGAGAATTTGTAGGAGGGTGAGGAGTTAATTTTATAGAGAAGAGTGAAATAAAAAAGTGAACAGAGAGAGAGAGAAAGAGAGGCATGCATGACAGAAAGAACAGATAGACTATGATGAGGCATTAGACCGTCATCAACGTGACTGATCACACCAATCACTCAAATCTCTCTTCTCTTCTCTTTCTCCTATTTTGTCTCTCTCTCTCTCTATTTCTCACCATTCACTGTACCTTAGCTGGACTTCGAATATGCTTTACACTAATGTTAATTAACATTTATTAACGTACAAACATACCTATCCAATGGACTCTGCAACTAGGTCAAATTATTACAACCAAATGCTACTTTTTCTTTACCAAACTAGTTTTCACTGCATAGTGAAGATTTTACTATTAACTCTCCGTTATTACCATTACCTAGTTGTGTGTGAATGTCGTAAATACTAACCTCCTTAAGATAATAAAAGGGTAAGCGTTAATCACTCCAAAATAGGATATGTTTGGTAGAGTGACTGTGAAAGTAGGAAGGAGGAAAGTTAGAAGAAAGATAATGGGTCCACAGAGAAAGAGTTCGCCGTCAGTTTTTATTTTTGTGTTCACTTTTTTTAAGGTTAGATTACATAAACATGAGTTAGTATATCCTAAATTGAAGCGAAGATGAGAATATTGTTGCAGAATTAACGGGCGTTATGTGTGAGAATAATGAGGTGAAGAAGAGGTAAGAATTGAATCATTGGTGTCTGTCTGGCCATGATAGCCAGGAATAAGATGACGCAGAAGAAGCACAATTGAAACGTGATGCACACACCGTGGCCAGCTATTCTCATTTGCAAATCTCAATCTCACATAATCACTTAACTGTTTTTGTATGGATTAACATGTATACAATACACACTCACTCATGAATCATGTACCCAGGATATAGTGGAGTTAAGTATGAAAACGTGGATCAACCCTGAATTGCATAAAACTTAAGGACTAATAAATTTGGCTTATTTGCATACTTGTGAGTTAGCAAGCCACTAGGTCGATTTACTAAATTTAAAAGAATAAAAAAATCAGCAGTTTTTCAATTCTTAATTGGAATATCTTAATAAAATTGGATTTTGTGAAAGAATAACAAGGCGGTGTCTTTTTAAAAGAGTTTAGGATTTTTGATGGTCACAACTCTTTTTATTTAAGAGTGTAAAAGTACAAGTGTCAGGATTCAATTGTGACACGGTCCACTTTATCACGAGACAATTGACATTACATACAATTTGGGAAATGATAAAAAATAAAAATGATGACGATAGCATTAAGAATTGTTGTGAAAATTGTAGGTGGAATGTTGAACTAGACCTCTTTCATAATTTTTTATTTTATGCTTTTTAATTTTAGTATGTTGTCTTTTTCAACCACAAAGATGTACGAAAGAATGAATACACAATGAATACACACAGAGACGTGAAGATGCACGAAGATTCATGTAGTAAACACTACAAAATAGTAATATTATTAATACTAATAAAATAATAATAATAATAATAACAACAATAATAAATAGTCATTATTATTAACATGGTTACTTGTAGAAAAAATTGATGTTTGAATCTTTTATAAAAAGTTGCAAGGGAGGTGAAAATGTTAAGACATTGTGTAGAGAGATGTTGCTACAATTAATTGGATATAATAGAAATATAGAAAAAAACATCAATGACTTGAAAATGGTTGTTAAAAAAGTAACTTGGAAACAAAATATTTATATGATTTAATTTTATTATGCTTGTACGATGTTAATTTGAGAAAAGAAAAAGTTGAGTATTTGTAATTTTGTAGAAATGACAAGGGTGTTATAAAGTTTAGAAATAAAACAATGACATTGTTGTATTACTTTTGGAGAAAACCTTATAAAACACTGGTACGCAATCTAAAACAGACCAGGGAGAGACTCTTTCCATGGTTACTTTTTACTCTTTAATCTTTACTTTTTACTGTGGAGGGCAAAACAGGAATTGAAAAAGTTTTTGGGTACTGAAGAAATCTTTGGAGGTGCATGGAGAAGTCCTCCTACCCAATTTGCTTTTTTTTTCAGCCCAATCTCATTCCCAAGCCCAATATTTTTGGTCCAATTTTGAGTCCACAAATTTGTATTACTATGGGTTCTGTCTTACTTTCAACATAATATTTATTGACGCATAATCAAAAAGAGAGAGAAAAACATGGTATGGAATGTATTTTACATTATCATCTAATAAAATTCGATATAATGCATGTATAATAACTTTATTAGTTTTAGAAAAATACTCAAAATTTGTATATACTATTATTTGTTATTCATTAATACTACACCGTACATGATTATTAAACTTAAATAAAAAACAAATTCCGATTTCCTTCCCACGTATAAACTATTCTAAAAAATTATCCCTTTTTATTCAACATTTCACTTTTATCAACTTTTTTTTTTATTTAAATAATTTTACTGTGATGAGTGATATTTTTTCATATCTTTATTAGTGTGCAGTACATACCAATTCTATTAATGACTAATCATTTATTAGAAACTTGACTAATCACGGATCTCTCCTCAGTCACATTTATTCCACCCACAATACTCAAATTTGAGATTTTGTTTAATGATACAAAGTCATCATTGCTATTATCATCAAAGACTTGCTGGTAAATAAAAAATTATAAATAATAAAAGATGTTAATTCAAGAGTATTTTATTATAAGAGAATTGTTTAGTTTTCAAAAGATCTAAAATTAGAAAAGAGTGTTTCTCACAAGAGTACACTTATCCAAAAACATTGCATTTTCTTTTATGTTATCAATTTCTTTTCAACATATACTTTCTTCTTATTCTGAGTACTGGAGCAAAATAAAATAGATATAACGAAATTCCCTTACACATAGATATGTTTTAGAATTAATTCGAAAGGAATCATATCTTGTAGATCAAGATCACATTCTCCATCTGCATTTGACTAAGTTCAAACTGATGTGTAGTTCGTTAGAAAAAGTAGATTATCTAGAAAGCAGCACCAAATCAAATATAGGTAAAAATTTGTCTCCTAAAAAGATCTTAGTCGATATTAAACTTGGAATCCAAGCTCTTGAAACATCATCAAAAGCTGGAAGCCAACCATCTAACTTCCACCAAAACTCAACACTCTCATTTGACTATATACTCATTCTGATTTGCATATCTTCTCTCTCTCTCTCTCTGAGTTACTCACACATAAGCATAAGCATTTTAGAAGACACTTCAGCTTTTCATGACACATGAAAAAAGATCATCAATGTAATCTTACCAAGGGACAAGATTAGATGAGTCGGTAAACAATGGAAAGTAAATCCAAGCGTATCATACTTAGTCCTTTCTTATTATATATATATATATGCTTGTGTTAGGAAAAGAGATATCTATATATGTATATATCTGATAAAACTTATGTTTTGCTTACCACTATATATCTATCTATGTATATACACAGGTTGACAATGTATTAGTTTTTTATAGAATAGAACGTTTACTATTAGACAAAAAGCTATAACTGATAGTCAAGATACAACTCTTTTTACTTAACAACGTAACGATCTAAATGTTACGATTCGACTGTGACTCGGCCCACTTGACTTCTGTCAGGAAACCATTGATGTTGCCTATTTTTTTAATGACTAATAGTTGGAGCAAGTGAGAGGATTAAATCCAGAGATATAAGCATAATCTAAGATTCATCCTAACAAACTGTGATTAATAGATAAAAATGTGTGATGAAACAGCTGGCCATTTGCATTGATAATTTGAAGTAAAAAAGAAAGATGTTGGTGTTGGAAGTTAGCAACGTGAGGAAAAATAGAATCCAACAAAACCTCCAACCCACCTCAGAGTTGAGGTAACCTTGCCGGGTACGTGTTCCCGTGGCTCAACACTCCACTCAATGCTTTGTCTGCAATATTATATACCAATGTCCCCTCTTTTCATGCTCAACTTTGCCACTTTTCTAATTAACCCCTCATTGTTTTTGCACCAGTTACATTGGTAACAACTCCTACACTATTTTATTGCATCATCAAAGAAATGTTACCAAGACCCACGTTCATTCCCCCTTAACTTCATTGAAATTTAAACCCCTAAAGCCTGCAAATCCCTCAGTTCTCGAGCTTGCCCACGTTCACTTAATCGCTTCATTTTCACTCCACCAAGTCAACCTTTGCGTAGGGTCTTAGCTTATATATATATTGTAGCCCCCTATACCTTCATCAGGCTGTGTAGCGAGCCTTTTTTTTAGGGGTTTCCCTTTGAGAAAATAGAAGGCTCTTGCTACTGTTGCTTTTTTCATTTCATCATTGTTATACCATAACAGCGTCCATGGCTGAGTTTCAAAGCTACAAGTGCAAGCAAAGAACTAAGGTTCCCTCAAAGAGAAAGGGTTATAGCAGCAAGTGTGCTTCTTTGGTCAAGGAGCAACGTGCGCGTCTCTATATCCTACGTCGATGTGCCACCATGTTACTCTGTTGGTACATTCAAGGAGATGATTGAGTTACACTCTTATTCCACCCTCCTTTGGTGTTGTTTGTATGTATATATATATATATATATATATATATATATATATATCCTAAAGTTTACTACCTTCTAGAATGATGATATATATATTTGTTTGAAGGAAGCTCCTTGCCATGCATGTCTGCCAGCAAGTTGGATTGAGCTTCACTGTGGATTTGTCATGTTGGTCTCCTTTGTTCCTTCTTTTTTACCCATTTTAAATGGGTTTTTATGGAGAAAGGAGAGTTTTATGGACACCCTCAGTGCTGTTTTTCCACAGTATATGAAGTTGGCAAGGAGTTGATTAACTAAACGTCCTTTAGCAGATGCTAGAATAATTGGAATCTTGTACGTCACTTGGAAAGTACTTAGACTTTTCTACCAAAACCCCCTTTCCTTGTATTGCATATGTTGCTTTCTTTGACTATAATGGTATATTATGACTTAATAACTACCACTTGGTACTTCTGCTGGCTTGAAAAATTCTAAAGGGAAACTCAACTATGCTGCATAAAAGACAAGATGTAAAATCCTACACTGTTATTCACAAAGTAGCTTCAACTTCAGAAACATTTATGATGGCTATTTATAGTTCATCTGAATTCAAGGGATAGATTAGGGCTATAGAACTAGGGGCAAGCATTTTGGGTTGAATGAATCTAGTTAAGGGGGGACAAAGTTTCACTGTCCATAACCTTGTTTACAGAACAACAAAAAAGACAAAAAATGTGTAAAACGTTGGAGGGGGTTAACAAAAATTGGTGCAATTCAGCATAGACAAAAACACACTGAACTGAAGAGAAGGTTTTGGTTAAAATGATTACGATAGCTTTGTACCATGTGTGAAAGTGATTGTGAAGTGGAGATGTTTAAGGATTTATCAGGAGGCATCATGGAATGTTTGACGGAAGGTTGATTTGACAGCACATATGTATTGGATCTAGATAAGCTTAGATTTTTCCATTATATTGCTTGGCCATGCAAAGACAAGCATATCTCTTGATCCATGTTCTTTGTCATTGGAAGTTCGTACATAGGATGTGCAACACCCTAATCAATTTGATTCTAAAATAAGCAAGTTTTGTGGATCTCATTTTTAATTCAGAAAATGCTTCTATTACGAGTCCTTCACTCCGAGAGCTTTGTGAAGATAAAGTCTTTGCCATTATAATGAGTATTTTAACAAGTAAGCAAAGTTGGCCAACGAAATCCTTACACACTGTGTTCACTATCAAAAATTGCTTCTTATAGTCATTCTTCCTTTGCTGTATAATTTAGTGGGTTTTTCAAAAAATAAATGGTTTTTCTTATGTTTATTATAAACAAAAAAAAATTATAGATTTCAACTCTTAGAAAATACAAAGAAATGTCATAATAAAGAAGGGAAACTGTAAAGAAAAAGGAAACTAAAGGAGAAGCGCAATTTCTGAGAGATGGCAAACAAGGTTCTGTCAATTCTGGCTCATTATTTGCACCTTCGAGTTCAATGGCTTCTTTCACATTCGGTTTCTCTTTATAATAATTTTTTTCTTGAGGTAGAAATTATGGATACATTTTCACTTCAACCAAGTCTTTCTAACATACATGGTATGGTCAGAAATGAACCCTTTACAACATATATATATATATATATATATATATATATATATATATATATATATATATATATATATATATATATATAACGATTAAGTTATTTGTAGTGTAGCTTTAAGAGAACAACTTTTCATCTTCACTCATTTTCATATTCTTAAAACAGTTTTGTTAAGTAGTTAGCCTGAAATTCCAAGAATGAACGTTAAAAGCGACAAGTATCTCTTGTATAACTACTAAACTAAAAGAAAGTGAAAAACGAAGATAAGAAGATCAAAACCCATATTTTAGTGGTAATTGGATATAGACTACATGTATCTTTCGTTAGAAAGTATCATAGTTGAAGAAGATAAAACAATTATAGGCGACAATAAAGTTATCTATAAGCTTGTATCTCACCTAAGATGATTTGAAAAAAGTTTACCAAAAAACTGTACAGAGATTCCAACAGTTGTTTCTATTGACAACACCAATTGATTGGTAAAGGAATTAATTCATGGTTTGAAGATTTTAATGTTAGATAAATCGTAGTTAAAAAACCTATGTGCAGCGGGCGAAATAATCAAAACTTGAATTATTGTACACAAAAAAAAAAATGCATATTTTAGTCGGTGAATGTGTATACAATTTAATTCCACGTAAGTAATGAAGTGGGATTACTGTAAGATTTAACACTTGACATCTAATACGCGTTTTCCACATAATTTTTGTTATGACAGTTTATAGCCAGTGAGTAAGTTGTATCATTCCAAGAACAGCCAACATGACACATAACTGAGGCTTATTCACAGTTATAAAATACACGTTTTGGCTGCATATAATATAATATGACACAGCAATTTCTAAGAGCTCAATATCTCGATTCCTCCTACAACATTATTTTATGACAGATAGTTAATATAGTTGAGATTCTTTGTTGCTGATTCGTAGGACAAGACAGTATTAAAAAATATACAAACGAAAATGAATATCAAAATGGAAATCAAATGACTATGCTATGTTAGCAGAGTATACTCAGCAAATAACATGAGTTCAGAAGAAATCTACACAAACAGAAACAATAGCTCAACTAACAAAACCGTTTGGTATAACTTGATGTTGCGTATGATCATAACCATGTCAGTGAATAATTTAAAGATGAGTTACAAGCTAACATAAAAGCCTCAACATATGATCAGTTAGATCATGTTGATGGCAATTACTTTCTTGAACATGTAATTGGATATACAAATTTTCACCTTAAATTAAACAAAAGTGGATGTAAAACCTGAGTGGTATCGCTCTGATATGAATTTGATTCTTATTTGTCAATCCAATCCTTGAACAGCAACATCATGTAAAGAGGAACATTCACTGCTGCAATGACAGTGAACATCCGCAGGGTACGTATCAACCTCTGGATTATAACTTTTGTCCTTGATTTGCCTGCTCTGGGAGGTATTCTTCCAATAGGATCAAGAGCAATTCCTGAAGCCATATCCACATTTACAGAGTGTTCTCCTTCCTGAGCAGTAGTTTTTCTAGCTGCTGCCCGCATCACAACATTACCCCTGATAGCAGATAAAAGAAAAAACAAAAGGAAGAGAGTAATGTTATGTCTTATGACTCACAGTAAGTCAAATATAATACTTGTACAGGATTGAAATGCCACACATATGGCAACCAAAGTTTACCTTTCTCCCAAGCTTCGGTCGTTTGAATTTACAGTAGATGGATTCAAGGGTTTCTTTACAAGATGCATTGATCCTTCTGCATCCCACATCATCTCATATTCATAGTTAGCATCCTCATCCTTGTCTTTCGTTTCGCTTCTAGAAAAGATGCTAAAGATTAGTCGTTTACAATAGCCAAATAAGCCCCAACACTGATGCCAAAAACTTGTGCCACTTGTTGGCCAAAAGAGGGTGGCAAGAAGGGTCAGGATAAATAGCACAATATACCTGACATTTATAGCAAGATAAAACTCATCAAAAAAGAGATGACCCAAAAGATCGGGTGAAAATTGTACACAGTTCAGTTTGAACATACCATATGTAAATGTGTAATTGAGCTGGAAGGAAACATAGATGAGTCAACAAAGCATCTCTTGGAATGGAAGCATTTGGAAGAGTTGAGTTATCAACTGATAACAGCATGAATGAAGGATACAAGTTTCCTTGTTGCCAACTTATAGTACCTAGAGTGTGCTGCATACTCCTGTCAGTTAAATTTGTCCAAACACTCAAGGACGCAGTTTCAACAAGATAGGGTTTTTACCTCTTCTACAGGCCCAGATTTAGATTGATGAGTGATGGTACACTGATCGTGATCATGACCGGACAAGATAAGCTTCTGTCAAAAACAAAACTGTTAAATCAGAGAGCAGTTACCCTCACTAAAGTTTCAGCTCCCAACTTCCCTATATTGAGTCGTCCTCCACTTCTCAGTCATCCCGATAGAGAAAATGAAAAAATGACCCGGGTATTTTTTTCAGTACAGAACAAGGACTCATAAATTGAAAGGCATATATTGAACAACAAATAATCGGTAAATCCACCATGAACTCTTTTTCCCCATAACCATATTAAGGTAGGAATAGCAATGCAACATTCCAAAAAGAGAGATGACTCACAGGTTTGATTGTATCTAGCAAGAACTGTGAAGACTTCTCAGAAACATAATTTTGATACCTGGATAAAATAAAATTTAAATAAAACATAAGCGACTATGAGCTACCTGCACACGATTCATGAAGTTTTCATGGTTTGAAAGATGAGTAACTTACGATATCTCATTAGTATTACCATTTACAGCATAATTTATCCTCTGAAATATAAGAAAAAATTGTTAAAAAAGAATGGCAGGTAAGAAAACATTCCGATTTGGGACAGAACTCACTGCACCATATTATTCCAATGACCAATACCATACCACATTCAATGTGCCTGATATAAATTTGTTTCAAGAAGCTAAAATAAACTTTACCTGATTGATAACTGGGGAACTCCGATAAGGACCACAGTAAGTATCATCAAGTCGATACAATGGAATATGTGTTAACAAAACTCTTGGATGAACCACATTACCTAGTAAAGTTCAAAAGAAACAAGCATTACAATAAGACAATTGACCCAACCTAACAATGAAATATATACTCAAAGGCCAGTTCATACCAGCAGAGATATTCTTCACAAAATCCCAAGTTTGAGAAGTCAAATGATTTTGTGGGTGTCCTGTAGAAAACATAATTAGTTCAGCATTTTCAGCTTTATCAAAATTTTCCAAACAGTGACATGTATAAATAGAATATGATTTAAATTTACCACATTTCAATTACATAAATTTTTAGATATTTAGATAGTTGAACTATAATTGCTTTTTTAAGATCAAAAAAATGTCAAAGAATGAAACATAGTTCATAAACAAAGCCTTGTCCAAATGGACAAATGTTCATAGTTAAAAGTTGCATGTGAAACATAATAAACGGCACAACGCAGCAAACAGATACAAAAACATCTATTCCAGCACATACAGCTGTGAGAAGAGGGTTTGAGCAAATGACAAAACTCGAGTCTCAGATAAACCAGGATTACATATTGCACTGAAATGATACGAGTGTGATGACTTGATACCATAAACTAAGAGTTCTGGTAATTACAACATTGCTACGTAAGAAACATGACAGCTGAAATACATAAGGCAAATCTAGCTTACCATCCACAGTTTGACCATCAATGGCAACAAAATCTACTTTTCCAACAGTAAATCTGTAGTTCCTTGTCCCAAATGCTTCCTCATAGCGTTGGATAACCTATGCTCATGGAGCAAGGAAGGAACCAATAGAGAGAACACAATTAATGGAAAGTGCAAAACCAGACCAAATATTAGATTGTAAATTATGTAAAATTAAAGGGAAAAACTTATTTGAAAAACCACTTAATAAAACGTTTTGAACATTTAAGATGTGGTTCAAAGCTCCTATTTATGAATCACAATGAACAAAATAGATATCCGACATTATTGCCAAATGTCATTTTACAGTCATCAAGATCAATTATCGGTCAATTTCAATGAATTTTTGTGTCATTCACAACCAACACAAGATGAAGGCATTTCATTGTTAACATTCATCTTCTAAGAATATCAATAATGCATAAATGTCAAGGAGATTAGTTTATACAAAATCTCATATCACTCAACACAATATGCTGTCATCAATAATCCAAATTTTAAAATAGGAAATGATTATATTGACTTCCTGAACTTTACTCCATTTTGACACGTTGAACTTGTTTTCATTGCAACTACTTCTTAAATTTCTTGTATCAATACAATTGAGTAATAGACCCTTCAGTTAACCTTCCATTAACTCACTAATGGACAACTCATCCCAATGCTTCATTGAGATTATATCTTGTCAAAACCATGCTGCTCATTATGTATTTTAGGAAGCTTTTTATTTTATCCTTGCTGTAATTTTATTTTTTATTAAATGTGTATCTTCCAATAAAACTAGGATTGCGTATTTAAAAACAATCCCATATTGCAGGGATTTGCTTCCTTAGATTTAGCTCTCTATATTTCCTAAAATAACCATGAGGCTCATGTATTAATAGGACCAATGACCTCATTATTGAAATACAGAAGAAATATATCATTCTTTCTAAATGGGATATGGTATTAGGGCCTATCCCAGCGAGGTTTGTTTGGCCTATTGTGTTACGTGCTCTCAAGTTGTTATTGGACTACCTATAAATATCTAATTCAACGCACGAGATATACATGGCTTGACATAAGAGGTGTGCGTTGGAACATCGATTAGTGAGAAGGACAACCCTCATCTTACAAGCTAGTTTTGTGATAATGAGTTATACTTAAACTTATTTCTTAACATGGTATCAAAACTCCTGATCTTTGGGAGTCTCTAATGGTGTCTATCAACCCTAAAACGCACCCTTCATTGCTTCAACCCCTTGAACATATTGCAGCCTTTCTTAATATGAGATTATATCTAAGCAGTTCAATTACTATTATTTTAAAACATAATTTCCTGATTTTTGGCCTTCAAAGGTCTAAAAAATAACAAAAGATAAAATCAGAAAAAGAAATAAGAAAGATTTGGAATACCACATACAGGACTCATCGTGTCTTTTTCTTTCTCCTCTTTCATTCGCCCAAGATCAAGCTTCACTCTCTAAAAACCTTTCTAACAGAAAAAGTCAGGGTAAGTCCAAATGCTCGAGTCTCTTCCATGCTCCCTGCACTAATGAGAACTTGTGCACCTTTTAGTACCCTAAGGCCACACATGTCTAACTCAGCCACTGATTTGTGGATTCCTATTAAAACTACTAGGTGCGATCTAAGGGTTTTTTTTTTTCCCAATGGTATGCAGATTAGGAGCTTAGTCACATCTGAATCTTTAGGTTCTCCATACATTTTTCTATGGGTTTTGTGGCAACTCAGCCATAGCCCATTCTACTATTGATGTTGCATCTATCACATTGACAAATGAGTCCTCCCACAAAATGTGAGACAAGTAGACATGTATGACTCGGGAGAGTGGATGAAATGCCAAAGATGAAAATGAAGTCATCTAGTCTTCAAAGTCTTTCTTGTTAATTTTGTAGACTTAAAAACATGATAATTTAGTAGTAGAAAAACTGAAAGGATAACATTTAATCTCGAAGAAGGATCAAGATGAGTAGTTCATTAGTGACTCAAAAGGGTCCATTGCATTAATACAAGAAGTTTAAGTAGTAATTAGAAAGAATATAATGTTCACGGTGTCTATTTTCAGAATGACCTGAGTTTGAGGGTTCTATGTATTCTTTTCCCTTTTAATATCCACACTCAACAACACTTAGGCACAATAAATGTAATTTCACATCCTCGAGGTCTTAAGATCATTGTAACCATGACTACATTCTTAGACTCTTAGTCACATCTTTGGGCATTTGATTCCCTTATAATTATACATCATACAAGTCAATTCAAACAATCAACCTTAGTTATTGAACTTTGGGAATCAAAAAGTTGAGCGATAGCATGTTTAAATACCTTTGGATTTAGAGAATGAAGACTTTCATACCCAATATCATGGTTTCCAGGAATGTAGTAAACTTGCATGTCCGTGTATTTTCCTCGTGCATTCAAACCAAATATATGTTGGAAGCGGCTGAAAGATTCCTGCCATCTGTTCATCCAAAAGATTGTAAAAGCATTTCATAATAGAAAATTTGAGTGAACATGCTGAACAGTCATTCAAGATATTGACCAGAGACTAATATCCATAAATTTTTTGTTGGACTCAACATGGTGCTCATATGATGACTTTTTAGGATAACTTTTTTTGTATAACAAAAAGAGGAACTAGCAATGCACTTATTCTTGCTTGTTGATTATTTTGTCCCCTAACTTCTTCTTTAGCAAATGAGAAAAAAGAATCAACATCTAATCTGTAAAATGTATCATCTCTTTGGTTTTCTTGTTTTCTGAAGTGAAATGTAAAAATTGAGTTCCAAAATCACTATAGGTGGAAAAGACTGATTGAAAAAATTAAACATGACATAATGGATAAAATTAAAACTATTTTAAACTTGTGAAAAACTAAATTAAGAAATAATGTTCAGGACTTACTCTTCATCTGATAAATAAGGACCTCCATCAAAGTAATCACCTAAAAACAATATGACATCAGGTTTGAAAGGCAGGACAGATCCAAAGAACGATCTACGCATGTTTAAATCAGTGTAGAATTCTGCAAGCTCCAGTGCAAGAGATTTTGCAGGAAGGCGGAGAGAAGTTTTATCCATGAGCTGTTCAGTTTAAAAAGAAATTCAAATCAAATGATGAGAGAGATGCACGAACACAGAAACTTGAAATAAGAAGTGCATATACACTTAAACTGGCATAGGCGAAGCAGGTATATTTTTCACAGATATATGTAGTATGACCATAAAATAACAATAAAAGAAGAAAATTCACCTGTGGATCTGTAATAACAGCAACTTTTACATAATCAGCTTGGTAATTCCCGGCGTCTGTTTGAGCCTGGAAGCAAAAATCCGAAAATTAGCTCAGTTAATTATGCATTTTATTATGTTTAGCAAATCAAAGTATAATTGTAATGTAGACACAACTTTTGATACACTGTAAAAGAACCATTCATGTTGGCTTAGGCTCCCTTCATCACTATAATCTTCAGCAGCCGGGAATCATCAAATATTCAATATTTCAACAAAGAGAAAATGGTGTAGGCTCTGTCATTGAAAATAGCTTCTACTCTCTCATTTAATCACAAATGACATAGATGTTTTTAACTTCTACAATAGCTACCTTAAGAGTCATACTAGCAATGAAATAGGTTCACAGTGTAAAACATTGTACATTAACAATGTACACAAATTAAACTCTTCAACAAAACCCAATAAATAATATCCAACAAAACTAGTAAAAATTTACAGATCCAGTACATACACTGCCCACATTCCATGGTGGAACCACTACTAGTAAAAAAACACTAACAACCTTCATATACCAGACTACCTTCAATTTCAAGATTAAATAAAACCATAACTACTATTTTGTTTAAGATAGAGCTTCAGTGTTCATGAACTCCCTAGCTCATAAACCAAACATGAGATTTCTACTGGTTTTGGTTGTGAAGTATAGAGAATGTAAAATATTGAGTGTGACCCAGAAATGAAAAAGGTGAAAAAATGAAGACTTTTTAGCTACCGTTGACGAAGAAGAGTTCCGGAGAAGATGGGGCCACGAACAGGTGAAGAGGGACGGAACCCAATAAGCGAACATCTCACCATAGAGAAGGGTTAGTGCCCATAAGAGGCACAACAACAGAGTTAACTCGTGCTGCTTCATCACCAATACAGATCCTCACACTCACACCAATGGAATCAAATCAAATCAAAGCATTGCTTCACTCATCTGCACTCTATTGAATTACATTACCTATCTCGGATCCTTCAAATTTATTTTATTTTTTTTCTCTGTTTTGTCAAACTGGTTGGCCCTTCAACGAAAATTAAACTATACGCCTTGTTAATGAAAAAAATAAAACAGAAAGAGAAAAAAAAATAGAGAAAGTCGTAAGAATCAACATTTTTAAAAAAATCTTATATAATGTATTGGATGTAAAATATCTATAATTATAAATGTATCAAATTAAGATAAATGTAAAAATCAACCAAATTATTATATTTAGTAGTTTATTTATTTGATACTAGTATAAAATTATTTTATTTTTAATAATTTTTAAGATTAAAAAAAAGGGTAAGTCTCCTATAAATATTTTATTTTAATCAACAAAGAAACACGCGTAAAATATATTTTTTTATTAATCTTTTGTCTCTTTCTCTTCTTGTTTTTGTTGTACCTAACAATATACTAACAATATATTTTTCATAAACAATGTTTACTTGTTTCTTTTTACTTATTTTTTAAAACCTTTGGACCAATGTGAAAAATGATTTCATTCAGAATAAAAGACATGTTAATTTAAGGTAGTGGTAAGCATATAATACATTCCAATTTTTGAAGAAAAATAGTTTGAAAACGTTATGAAATAATATTTAAGTTTATATACTTAGGAGCCTTCTTTGCCTTTTTGTTCTTTCTCTAGAAATTGACTAAGATATTTTTCCGTGGGATTGATTTAGATATTTTCATTATTTCATGCATTTACATTGTTTGGGCTAAAAGTTGTCTAAATATAGGACCTATTTTATCCTACATAGGCCTAGCACAAGAAAATGTGCTTCAAATCAATATTGTTAGGAATGTGGGGATGGTACTTAAACACATTCTCTAAGTCACTAATATTCTAAACAAACCTAAGTTTCGTGTAGAAGAGTTAATTTGTTAGTAAATTATTTAATTTATTTGCATAAACAGATTTCTTCAAATTTAAAGTTGAGTTAGATCATTCAAAGTTATATACAAGCAAAAAAGTTATACAACACAAACACTTCACAAGCACATTGCAGATTATTAAGCCAAAGTGTGTATCCAAGTTATTTTCTATGTATTCAAAACCAGAGGAATGATTTTTTTGAAGATTGGACGTGGTATTTCCTCTGAAGTTTTGATGCATGATTCCAAATTTGAATGTTAACTATTCAACTATTGAGATTGCAGCAAAGTATATATGTAAGTGTACCAAAATAACGAATTTATTGACATCAATCCTTGATGTTTTTCTGTTAATGATTATAAAATCAAATTCCAGTTAACCGTACTTATCAGAGGAAGCATGCTTGAGGTTGGTTTCTTGGTTTCTGTTGACATTTGAAAGATGAAATAGTGGCCAAGAAGCCACTATGATCTGCTAAAGCTATTCATTTTTCTCTTTTCTGGATATGATTTGATGCACTTAGAACAGAGGGTTATTTTATTGTTTGATTCTGCTCTTGGTGAATAAATGGTTAATTTCAAATATCATGCTTAGCCATAATGTGTTCACAGCCCCACCACTGAAAATGAAGCTCACGTTTAATGGGCTAGAGAGACTTTCTAGTTTCTACCAAGAACAACCAAAAAGACGGATATAGAGTCAACAAATAATCATGTGCAATGTACACTGATGTTACATCTCCAATAAGTGTCCAACATGTTCTTCTGTTGAGTGTGTATCACATTCCTCTAAATAATATATCAAACAGCTGATTGTGCTACTGTTGGGCCATTCATTTCTTCAGTGAGTGATTGCGTGCACTTCTGCTTTTGGTTTTAGGCCTCAGATTTTGTCATGAACCATAAAATCTCTAATTCATTCAAGGTGTCTAATAGTAAACAACTGTCAACCTGAAAATTTGCCATCTTCAGTGTACACATTCTGTAGTGTCAGTTATTTTTTAATCACAAATTGTCAAATCATGAAGTTCATACTTCCTCTTCTGGTAGAACATTGGTTTGATTGCTCAAGCACTGCTACATTTCTGGATAACAATCTGAGAGAAAATTTGATATTAGTGGCTTTCTGTCCTATTGTCATATATGATCACACAGGTGTGTGCACTAAACCAAGACCACTGATGTGTATAGTTCAACACAGAAGGGACGTGAAGGCAAAGGGTCATAAATAAACTGTTACTTGTTACTTGTTATAGTTATCCATTTCATTGCTGATTTACAGAACAAAAAGTATAACGCATGATGTGTAAGCTGAGGTTCTTCCATTTATCTTTGATGGCAAAATGACAAATTCCTTTGTGGCATTTCTTTAGTAACAGAAGTAAACTGTCTTGTGAATTTGGCTTCAATTTCAGATGTCAGTTATCATGTCTCAGTAAGTTGGAGATCTCACACTGACCACCGACTAGAGATAAGACAAATCTAGAATATATGAATACAAACATTTTCTTACAAATCGAAGGTTGATCTATGCTTAAAATTCACTTTTTAATATGGTTTGGATCATAGTCTATCCTAATGAGATTTGTTATTTGTTAAACCTATCGTATCAGCTGTTAACTCACTTGTTAATGTCTAGTTCAATTGTTTTAGAACAAGATGAAATAAACATTTTCTTGTGCTGGATGGTGTGAGATATAATTGAAAAAATATCATCTTTTTTTTTTCTTTTAAACTAAAACCTTGCATGTCAACTTCTAAAAGAAAGGAGCGGTAATCAATAATATGAACAATAAAAATAAAAATCAGTAAGTTTATAGGACTACAATAATAAGATTGAGATGTAAAACAAGAATATACAACATAGGTTTGCATTGTTTTAGGATTCTGCATTGATCATCAGAAAGATTTATTAGATGTCAAAAGTTCCAGCTTCCAAGAATAGAAAGTTCTCCAGCTCAAAATGGATGATCACATAATACAATTCACAAAATCTTTCTAGCAATAATGTTCTCAAGGGAGGAATCAACATTTACAGTGGTCAAATGATAATCTGTAACTATAGAAAGGCAAAAGAAAGAATTTGCACAAGTATACAATGTTGTCAAGATTTGTTGAGGGACAAACAAACATTTCCCTCAAGTCTTTATTTCTGTGTTGGCTGGTTCTCTGATGCAACATTCTTCAGCCATTCAACAACTTCTCTGATGCTTGGTCTCTTGAAAGGATTGTGGCTGACACACATGCAAGCCACATCCAGCACCTTCAGCATCTCTCCTTCAAACCCTTTCCCTCTCAGAAGAGGATCAAAAACTTGATCTTGTTTTGCTTCAATTCTCATTTGTTGAACCCAGCCAACCAACTCCCTTGTCATTTTTGGCTTGCATACATCTACAGGCCTCCTTCCAGTTAGAAGCTCGAGCATCACAACCCCAAAGCTGTACACATCTCCTCTCAGAGTAGCCACCCATGCTTGTCCATACTCAGGGGGAATGTAGCCTAATGTACCAACAAGTTCAGTGGTAACATGAGTTTGATATGGAAGAATCAATCTTGACAAACCAAAATCAGCAACATGTGCCTCAAAATTTTCATTAAGGAGTATGTTGCTTGACTTTATGTCGCGATGCACTATGTGTGGTTCACATATCTGATGCAAATAAGCCAAGCCACAGCTTGCACCTTGTGCAATCTTCAACCGAGTTGGCCAATCAAGTTCAGAAGCACCATCAGGCCTTTCATGTAACCAGTAATCAAGGCTTCCGTTTTCCATGTATGTATACATCAGAAGTCGGAACCCCTCATGCACACAATAGCCTTTTAATGTCACCAGATTCTCATGCTGTGCTGTTGACAAAGCCTCTACTTCTGCTTTGAATTCCCTTTCCATGAGGCCTAAGTCTCCTGAAAGTTTCTTGATGGCAAGTGTGGTTCCATTTGGTAGTGTTGCTTTATAAACCAAACCAAAGCCTCCACATCCTATGATGTTTGCCTGACTGAAATTCTCAGTGGCTTTTAGGATGTCAAATATGGTAAGGTCTTTAGTTTCATTGTTCTTGTTGGAAAACAATACCACTAGGCTAGCCTCCTTGTCAACTTCTGGGTGAATTCCATTGTTGGAGTAGGCAGAAATTGATTCCATTTCAATCTTGTCTAGCTCTCCACCTGGATTAACTCTTCTCTTGGACAGTATCCACAGAGTCAACACTGTTATCAAGGAACCAAAGCCAAAACTGACAGTAATGACAAGTGCAATCATTACTCTTTTGTTTGTGCTGCGACTAGCTGCAGTAGTATTAGTAGTAGTATTTTGTTGAGAACAAGAACGCTGAATGACTGGACCACACAATTGCGAGTTTCCTTCGAAGCTGGAATATGAGAAAGTATCAAATTGACCACCAGTTGGTATCTGTCCTTGAAGATTATTGAAGGCTACACTGAAAAAAGACAAGAAATGTAATCTTCTAAGGGAATCAGGAATTTCACCAGATAGTTGGTTTCCTGAGAGGTCTAGTTTCTCTAAGTTAGTGAGGTTTGAAAACTGAACTGGTATATCACCAGAGAAGCTGTTATTTTTCACGTCCAGCTGATGAAGGGCTTTGAGTTTTCCAATCTCAATAGGGATAGTGCCATTAAGGTGATTGTTTCCCAGATATATTGCAGGGGGTAGGGCTGAAAGCTGATTATATTGCAGTAGTGAAACATTATTTGCATTTGCAAAGACAGGTAGCTCAAGATAAGTCCTTTCTACTTTATCATTTGCCTGTTGTGATGCCAGTGCTGGGAGTTCTGTGAGCTCTAATGGAAATACTCCTGTAAGGAGGTTAACAGACAAGTCCATGTAGAAAAGCTGAGGAAGTGTACCCAACCATGGAGGAATTGGACCACTGATTTGATTAAAGGACAGGTCCAAGGCCTCAAGCTTCTTAAGTTTCACAAGCCAACCTGGTATTTGACCTGTGAAATTACAACCACCAAATCCTAAAACCTGCAGTTTTTGAAATCCACCTGGCTCTATTATGTTCACATCTTGAGGTATCATTTCGTTGAAAAAATTCTTGGAGAGCATAAGGGTACTAAGGTTCTTGAGCCCCCTGAGTATTGTCAGAGCCCCAGTAACATTCCTCAACTTGTTAGTAGAAATTGATAGGAAAGACAAAGACTCTAGTTCAAGAATCCTGGGCGAAATCTCTCCCTCAAGCTTATTAGATGCAAACCTCACAGCTGAAAGTGACTTGCATGCATAAAGGGTTGGTGGTAAACCACCGATAAAGTAATTGTTGCCAAGGTCAAGTGTCGTAAGGCTGAGGAATCCTGAGAAGTTGAATGCAGAGAGATTTCCCTCCAAGAGATTGACCCTTAAATTCAACACCACAAGATTGACACAGTTCATCAGAGACGGGGGCATAGTACCTGTCAAATTGTTGACATGAAGGAGTAGCCGTTCTAACTTGGAGAGTTTACCAATTTCACGAGGGATGAAACCTGTGAAATGATTGGAGTATAGCTCCAAAACTGTGAGGTTGGTAAGGCCAACAATACCATCACCAATTGTTCCATTGAGTCTATTGAGGGGCAATGAGATTTCTGTGAGAGAAACAGCATCAAAAAGATCACTCGGGATAGGCCCTGACAGAAAATTGAAGCCTGCTCTAAATTTCTCAAGCTTGGAACATGCTCCAAGGCCAGGCTGAATGGCACCATCAAAATCATTGGAGGAATAATCCAGGAATCTGAGAGAGGAGGAGTTATGGTCATTAATGCAAAAGAGGGAAGTGGGAATATGACCTACGAAGCTGTTATTACTAACATTCAAAGACACCAAACTCCCTCCAGCTGCAGCAGCTGCTAAGTTCTCGAGCAAAGAATTTGGAAGTGTCCCATTGAAAAAGTTGCTGGACAAATCCAGCTCCTGGATAACAGCACCACTGTTATCACCAACAAAAGGTGGCAATTCACCGGAGAGATGATTGTAGCTGAAATCAAGAACCAGCAAGTGAGTGAGCAATGAGAAAACACGGTGGTGGAGAGTACCAGATAATCTGTTATGGGAGAGATTAAGGTGAGAGAGAGAAGAGAGGTTTGTGAGAGAGGGGGAGATGAAGCCAGTGAGGCCTCTAGAAGGTAGCAAAAGATGTGTGACTCTAAGATCCCCATCACAAGTAATGCCTTCCCAAGCACAGCAATCAAGAGAATCAGACCAATCGAGAGAAGGAAAAGGTGGAGTGGTGGATATGTTCCGAGAGAAGGCCAAGAGGGAGAGTTTATCAATCTGATTACAAGAGGAAACATGAACAACAAAGAAGGAGAAGAGGAATAAGGGAAGTATGATAGAGACCATGAAGTTGGAAACCATGTAAAGGGAAGATGAAGATGAAGATGGAGATGGTGATGACATGAGAAAAACTAAGGGAATGGAGTGTGTGAAGTGATGGTTGGTCATGAGAGAGTGGAAATGAGAAGGAGAAGGAGAAGGGGGACATAAGGGGGTGAAGAACCAATGTAAGAAGAGATAGTTGGGGTGGCATGGGAGCAAGGAAGACCATGGCCATCCATTGACAAGGGAAGCAAAATGAAGGGTGGGAGAGAGAGAGAGTGGAAGGGTGACGTTGACAACTTGGTATTTAGATATACACATAGATATAATATTTAGATTTTAATTCTCATTATCACTGTAACACATCCATAGTAAATATAATTCATCTTCTGATTTACTATCTTGTGTTCATGTTTATTCCGGAAAACTTCTACTATTGATCTTAAAGAAATTCCGGTGATATTTTTGTGAGTTAGGCTTAAATTTTATTTTTAATATAATATTAGAGTCTGATTAGAGTCTATCTTAAAATATTCTGTTTCATTTGATATCGAACTGTTAACGGATCACTCACTAATATTTAATTTTACGGATGATATGAATATAATTCGACGTGAGAGGATGTGTAATAATAATATAAAAGTAGGAGTGGATGGTTGGCATTAAAGAAATGAATAGAAAAATAGAAATGGGAGCGTTTACTTTAGGGTTGGAAGTGGAGGAAGAGTGGAAAATGTGAAAGATGATGATGAAAAACATGATTGAGAAGTACGCCAATAACAACGTGTGAAGCAGACAGACAACAAAAGATGTACAATGGTTTCTCTTCTCTTCTCTTAGTTGCTACATATGATATGCTATGCAGACACACCAAAGAGAAGCACCTACCAGTTTCTTTCTGATGGAGGCCTTATTCTATTATTATTTTCTCTGTCTCAAATGTCTAAATATATCGGTCTTCCAAAATGGCTCTTACCATCTACAGTCAATTCCCCTGTTTGGATAGCTTAACATGTCATACTTGGTCGTTCAAGAGTGCCTTGTCTCTCTCTACCTCTGCAACTATTCAATTATTTACATGTGTTTTGTTTGTATATAAAAAAATTGGAATGTATTGTAATTTTTAAAATTGTTAAAGATGGCTTTTATTTTAAAATTATTTAAAAAAGTTGTGTTTTTTCTATAAATTAAATTATATATTTATTTTTTACTTGTATGTTTATGAAGATCCTGTAAAATATTTTAGTGAAGTATAACATACATAATTTTTATATGTATTGTTTCCTCCAAATTATATTGTACAAAATTTTTATAAAGCACATAAACAAATAAATACGAGTTTGAATTTTTTATTGATATTTTTTTGTCTATTATTTCTCTATTGAGATCTCAAAATATACTAATGACTATTAATTTTTAAAAAAATTTAAATATATTAAAATTCTTTAAAGTACCAAAACAATGTATTTTTAGTGATAAGCAGAGAACGGTATAAAAAATTCAATAGAGAAACTGAACTCAGTAAATAAACAATTTAATTTAAGGATGAAATATAGATTTTGAAAATAATTTAGAAATATTTAATCCTTTTTAAAATTTGTATTTAGTAACTAACAAGTTGATTAAGCAAACTTATTACAATTTGTGATTTAAATTAATGATATTATTTCTGACATGGTTAGCACTCAGTTTGAAATACTTTTAAACTGATTTTATGGAGATCAGTTTGGTATAAATTTATATTTTAATGTTGAATATTTTAACGAGAATTGCTTAATATATTATGTACGATGCTATTAAATCACAATCAAATTTCCTACAAACTTTGTTTATATTATATTTACATGTGGGAGTAAATTTCACCTTTCAAATGTTAGTTGTGTGAAAATAAATTAACCGAAACTCATGAGATTATTAGTTTAATTATTATAAAAAAAATCATATTAGATTTTTAACCTTTTATACATAAATGATAATAAGCTTGAACGCCAAATTAAATTCAATCAAATGTATAAATAAAATAATAAATTTTAATTTATTGTTTAAATTAAGCAATTTAAACAACCACTTTATGGTATTAATTGGAATTTTGAAAACGGTAAATTTGCAGAAAATTTATCCTTCTGATGATGAAAACTACTGTTCTGAGTTTAAAATTCATTAATGTCAAGAGGTCAACCAATAAAAATAGAGGTTACAGACCCTTAAGTAATCCACTTTAAACCATTAATAGATATTTCACTTTATTTAATCCTTAATCTATAAAAATAAATTATATTTTTTATCCCAAAGAAATTATAACTCGTTCTACTATTAATAAAATTACTAATTTTCGCTTTGAATTTATAAGGATTAGTTTAGAATTTTAAAATATAATAAAATTTTAAAACATGGTCACTTCCTATAAAAAAAATAATAAGGATTAGTTTAGAATTATCATGCTAACATAACATAAGTAAAAAACAAAGCTTTGAATCAGTAAATTAATAATATTAATAACACCGATTATTTTTTAATTCATTATGGTTATACGTCACTCTTCTTGTGAAAGACAACTAACAATTTTTTTTTGAAATTGTGATAGAAAATAATTAATGTTATATAATTTCACATCTAAAAAAATATTAGTAATATAAGAAAAACAAAAACACTTTTAAAGTTAGTTTCAACAAAACACGATGATTCAGATTTTGCATCTTAAAAATACTTACTTCAAATAAGGTTATACTATAAACTTTATATTATAAACTTTGATATCTCTTACAATAATTATTCCGCACAAGACTAATTTTATTAAGAAAATTAACTTTATTTACACTCAAATTACATATAACTAACTTTTTTTATTTTATGAGATACACATTTTTTCTTTTGAGTTAAGTTTAACACGTTATTTATTTTAAGACAAGAGACATGTTTGTGACAAAATAAATAAAAATATTCTTTTATAAAATTATGTTATTACTATAGTTTTGTTCATTGATTTTATTGATAATTAATGTCCAAAAAGTTTTTATATTAAAAAGCTTTATTTGCATTGATTGTTATATAGATATTTCTTATACTTATATTTATGATAGATAGATATCTACTACATTATACTCGTACAAAATTCAGTTAACATAGGTTTGAGTTTTATTTTTCATAATTTATTATCTTTTTTATAAAATTATGATACTAGTATAAACTTGGTTATTGATTTTATTGATAATTAATGTCCATAAAGCTTTGACGTCAAAATACTTTATTTGCATTAATTGTTACATAGATATTTCTTGTACCTGTTATTATTATACATAAATCTATTATATTATACTTTCACTACTATATAAATCTACTAACAATAATAGTTTTGAGTTTTTTTTTTATAAATCTTCTATAGGTATTTTTTATGGTAAATAAATTAAATTATATAATGATTTTTTTAGTGAACAAAATTCAGTTCACGCTAAATAAATAGTTCGATTTAAATTTAACTTTTTAAAAACTTTTGTACTTGACTCAGCCAAAACATTCATTTTAATTAATTTTTTCAAAATTGAGTTCAAGAGTGTACTTAATTTTTTTATTTTATTTTTAACTTGATTATTTTTTTATTGAAATTCAGCAATAAAATATACACATTGTATTTATTATAAAAGAATCTATAAAAATTTTGCTCAATTTCTTTTCTATAAAAGTTCAATATGTTTAATTTATTTACTCAAAACTTAAAAAAATATTAATTTAAAGAAAAATGGATCAATATAAATAAAATTAAAATAATTCATTTTTATACTCCTCAATTCCAATAAACTATGTAATCAATATATCATTATGCTCTATAAAATAAATTTTAGTATAAGAAAATATTAAATAACAATATTAAAATAATTAGTAATTATATTCACTATGTTAAATATCATTTTTAAGATGTAAAAAAATATAAATATATATAATTGATTTGTAATTTTGAGTCTAAACGAGTCTTTCTCCTTCTACCTACTATTATTGATTTTAAATTAGTTTTTAATTTTATAATTTGTAAATAGTAATTTATAATTACTAATATAAATGATTAAAAAGAAAAGTAATAATTAGCCTTAAACATAAGTATGTATTGATCATAAATCTAATGATCTAGAATTGTAAATTGACATAATAAAAAATTCTAGAATGTCTTATACCAAAATTTACTATTTTTTTAAATTCTTTATGAAAGTTTTGTTGACTTTTATAATAATTGTCACAGATATTACATTAACAATGGTTTTTAATCATAATTTAATGTTTTTAATACTAACAATATAGACATCAATCCTAACAATATATCAACTTAAAACAGTATATGAAACATCTATAGTCAATTTTAAAAAATTTAGAAGATGCATTAAGTGATTGCAATCTTAGGTTAAAAGCCAAGAGGGTTTTTCAAGAGTTCTAAAGAATTTTTAAGGATAAAAAATGAAAGTGACTTAAATTGATAGTCATAGCTCCATATTTATCAATCATTATAATAGTTGAAATGATAAATTTGTGGACGGTTGATAATATTTGGAAATGACTAACCAAGCAACCTTTCGATAATTATAATAATAATTATTATTATTTGTTTCTTTTGGTCTGTTTACATAACAACCACTTCTTTAACTACCATCAAAATTATGCATATAAGAAAACTTAGACTTTGACATATGCAATATAATACTCTAATTTAACCACAATTCCATGTATAATAAATGAGAATGTGAGGAAAAAAAAAAAAAAGAAAAAA
>Ga0214544_1000153_pt1 | contig 104185 bp, 65 predicted proteins | sample CNSS3metaG_FD_160074 | JGI IMG/M metagenome (GOLD analysis project Ga0214544, IMG submission 160074) | Root nodule microbial communities from cowpea collected in UCLA plant growth center, Los Angeles, California, USA - CNSS3 | ecosystem: Host-associated > Plants > Roots > Nodule | place: USA...
TATATATCACTAACTCTACCTCGACTTTATAACGGTGCTAATATTCTTCTATATATATCACTAACTCTACCTCGACTTTATGACGATGCTAATATTTCTCTCTATATATCACCAACTCTCCTCCAACTTTATGACGACACCACTTCACATCTCTGCTCCTCGTCACTCCAGCGTCGGTAGCAGACCCACATGTTGTTTCTGGACAGGTATAGATACCATAAAAGAAAAGAAGAACATGAATCTATTAAATGCTTGACTTGCTTTTACAAATGCAGCAAAACCTACTTTTATACAAAAGAAGGAAAGAGAAAAACTAAGACTATGCAAGGCTTTGCAAGGCTAACGAAACTAACAGGAAGAGAAACGGAAAAAAAGAGTATGTCTAAAACGAACCTAACATCCTATTTTGCAATATTCACTATCCATATAACCCAAAGGATGACACACTTTTTGCATACCTTATAATGGCCACCACTTGGGAATACTACATTTAATATAAAAAATATTGCAAAAGTTATACATGCTTACATTTGATACTAGAATAAATATCATGTTTTATTGTTTTAAGTCATGAGTTTAGTAATATAAAATTTGTTTATCGACTAAAATCATAATAAATTAGACTTGTCATGATAAAATTATATGTTTCTTTTCGTAACTCATGTGGATTGCAAAAGAGAATATCAATCATATATTCTTTGAACGTAAACTTGTTATGGGATGTGTAGTAGATGGGTAGAAATGTTAGCAATTTTGGTCATACATATATATGAAAAATAATTAAATGTGGTAGGACTGTTATATCTAATTAATTATATCTATGTCTAAAAATATATATCTATAATGAAAATATTACCTGTGTAGATACCTGTGATATTCTAATTTGATGAAGGGGACAAATTAGGAATATTGTCTTTTAGAAAATAGTAACCGACATAAGTTACATAAAGAGGTTATGATCCTCATCTGAGAACATATTAAAAAATTATTCTGTTCCTTTCTCTTTCTCCCCACAAAAAAGAAGAAGAGAAAACTCAGGATGTTCTCCAGATGAAAGATCGTATACCAAATTTATTAAATATTCTCGAATATGCTTCCACTTTTAGTCCTTTGGATATTAATAATTGTTCTTATATGAAATTTATTGCTATTTATGTTTTCATAAACCAACCATCCATGAATAACTTTGATTACTTATATATTTCTATTTTTCCATTTCCAAAATAATAACAATAAAAAGCAAAAGTTTGTATTAACAAAGTTTTGCATCTACTTAAAGATATTTTATCTAACAAAGTAACATTGAAGATAGTTTTTGTGATATTTTTAATGTATGGTTGAAGTATGATTTCCATGACAAACAAAACTGTGGCATTGGGTGTGTTAATGTCAATTAAAGAAAAGAAAAACAAAATTTAGATTTGTCTTCTTCTTCGTTCAAGCGATGTTAGTGTTCACATTTGAGCATTGGACTTTGAGCTTTCAAACCAACCATCAGCAATCACCAATCACCTTCCATCAATAGTACAAAAAATAACAATTAAATTTTCACTCGAAAAATTTACAATTTTTTTTTTTCATCTGATTCAGTGATTGTGAATTTCCAGAACCAATCTAATAGTATATAAGACTAAAGAAATATAATGTATTTATATAAGTTTGTATACTTAATATTATATTATTTCTGTGTAGTTAAATTATACAATTATAATAAGATAAGGCAGAGTCAGTCTACCTTGTGGACATGTTATATTAATAACACTTAAGTATAATTAAATATAAAATTGTAAGAAATATAAAGTTTATATATATTTTAAAACTTCTTTGCGTTTTTAATTGATATTTTATTATAGAAAATAAAAATCTATTGAATAATAAAAAAATCTCAATATATAAACAAAGAAATTAAATGTAAAAAATGTATTTTATCTTTTACCTTAGGAAGAAATGTTTTACATTAGTTAACTATTCAAATTAATCAGAAATAACTGTTAAAGAATCTGCTGATAAAAAGAAATTGTTACAGCATCTTAATACAGTTTTATAGGATAAACAATATTTTTTTTATTAAACTTTTAATTTTTTATTTCGATCCTCAAAACTTTTTACCTATTTTCTGTTTTCTAATTTGAAATTCATTATTTTAATGTTTGTTTTAAAATTAGAGAATATAAATATCATATAGAAAGAGTGAAAAATTGTCATATTTTAATTTTCCAAATTTAGAAAAATACAATTTCAATTTCTAAACACTGATTTCAAAGATTAAAAAACAGTTCTCTAAAAACTATTTTAGTTCTTTAAATTTAGTTGGTTTTTTGAAGTGTAACTTGTATATTCATTTAAGAGAATAGAAACTAATATTGCTGGTGATAAGATACCTGTCGCTAGTGTTTGGATTAGAAGCGGTTTCTGCTTTAGTTTACTATCTATTCTCACAGTTCAACACACTCACAGTTAACATCACCCAAACTCATGGCTTCTCACGGCGAACATCACCACCACCACCACCATGATCATGATCACGATCATAATCACCACCATGAACATGATCATGACGGTGAAAAGGGAGAGGGGAAGTCATGGGTAGGCAAGGATGGTAGGGTGTACCACAGCCACGATGGTCTTGCGCCGCATTCTCACGAACCCATCTACTCACCTGGCTTCTTCAGCAGAAGAGCCCCTCCTCTTAACAGGAATTTCAACGAAAGAGCCTTCACTGTCGGAATTGGTGGACCTGTCGGCACTGGGTGGGTCCCTCTTTCTCTGTGTATTCAAAACCCTTCAAAAGTTAAGCCTTTTTTCATTTTCATGGCAATGCAGGAAAACAGCTCTCATGTTGGCCCTTTGTGAATACCTTCGGGATAACTACAGTCTCGCTGCTGTCAGTTTTTCCACCTTCTCTGTCTTCCAATTTTACTCTTAATTTGACAAAAGCAAAAAAAAAAAAAAAATGTGCTTGCTTTGTTGTTTGTTTCAGGTGACAAATGATATATTCACGAAAGAGGATGGTGAGTTCTTGGTGAAGCACAAAGCTCTTCCAGAAGAAAGGATACGCGCTGTGGAAACTGGGGGCTGCCCGCATGCTGCCATTCGGGAAGACATTAGTATTAATCTTGGACCACTCGAGGAGCTTTCTAACCTCTTCAAAGCAGATATACTTCTTTGTGAATCTGGGGGAGGTGTTTTTCTTTATCTAATTTTTAATCAATTACTACAATTTAATTAAGTTTACTCACATGTTATTAAGTTTATTCACTTTGATAAATACATATGACTGGATGATTTTTGATTCCTTGATAGTGTCAAGATTGAATAAACTCTTCGTTGCTATGTTTAGAATCTAGTTAACATGTTTTGGATGATTTTTAACTTAAACCAGATGTTGAACAAGCTAAACGATTGTTTGTATGAATTAGTTGTGTAATTTCTTAGATATGCGATTGTTTTTTAAATTAAGTTAGATCCCAAGAGATTTGGATATTCACTTGAGTTGAGTTTCTTTCTTCTGCAGATAACCTGGCTGCCAATTTCAGCAGGGAATTGGCTGACTACATAATTTACATAATAGATGTGTCTGGTGGTGATAAAATTCCTAGGAAAGGTGGTCCTGGAATCACACAAGCCGATCTCCTTGTAGGTTCTATTTGCATAGATCTTGCACTGTTCTTGTCACAGATCCATCGATGCTTATCTACAATCCTTGTTGTAAGATTTTGGAATATGATTGTGGAACTGGTTGGACTTTATTTCAGGTGATAAACAAGACTGACCTTGCTCCAGCAATTGGGGCTGATTTAGCAGTCATGCAGCGGGATGCTTTGCGGATGAGAGATGGAGGGCCGTTTGTCTTTGCACAGGTTAGTTAAGAACATCATTTATTGGAACAATGGTGTTATAAATCTTAATTGTGGCTTAATACACTTAAACCCCATGGTATATTAAAGTTTCAGCTTTTCACTTTGGCCTGCTGTGTTTAGCTTTTGCATGCTTTGTGGCACTAAATATACAGCAGTGAACATTCTATTAGCAGTAGTACTGTGCTTTCTCTTACATGTTATTTAAGTTACAATGCTTGCTTGTAATCTGGAATGTTTATAAATTATAACACTTACCTTTGTGACTTTGGTTTTTGATTGCATTTTTCCCTTGCTTAAACAAACTGAGACCTGTTGGTTTACACCAGTAATTAGTTCCCCACATCATGCACGTGTTGTAATGCAAATTTGGATACAGATCCCAATTATGATTCACTTCATTTTAGCATTGAAGTAACAGCAAAGCTGGTTGTGTGCTGCACCTTATTCAACCCACATTGGACTCTTTTTTTCAGCTTTCCCAATTCTAGCATCCTAATCAAACTGTTTTTAGCACCCATAATCTGTATCTTTATCATATGGTCTTGAACGACCAACAATCCTTTAATTTTTCACCCCTTTTCTTCTTAACTTGATTTACAAATCTATGTGCAGGTGAAGCATAAGGTTGGAGTAGACGAAATTGTGAATCATGTCTTACAGGCGTGGGAAGCAACGACAGGCAATAAACGTCATTAACGTTTCTTTGTAAAACGGTTTCCTTTATGTCGCATATTCTGATAGCATGTTGAGAAACAACTTCGGAGACATTCTTGTTCCTGCATGTTACATTAACAACTTTCTCAACATGTTACTGCTTGGACTTAATTAATCTTAGGCTATTGCTACATGCAACTCTCTTTGTTACTGTCATCAAATGGATTGTTGTTGTTTAAGAGTTACACAAATGTCAAACAATCAAGATAAGATATTAACAATAATAACGAGATATATGTACAAACTTATTACGAAAAGAGAAGTATACCCAATAGGTTGTGGTCATAAACAAAAGAACTACAAACCATATTCAACAATTGGAAGGAAGACCACGTGTAGGATAAGTTGTCAAAAATAACTTTTTATTTATTAATCATATTGTGCATTGCTTTGTAATATCTTAAAATTTAAATTTACCAAAATTTATTCAATACTTTATAACATTTCAAAATATTTATGTTACCGAAACAATAAAAAACTAGACACAAATTTTAAAATTAAAAATAGGAGAATCATCTGATCGTAGATACAGCTTCATCCAACTTAGAAACCGATCAATCTGAATTTGAAGGGATGGCTGCAAATGGAGAGAGAATTTTGAAGGAGTTGGCTAATCTAGATATTGGATGCAAACCTTTGTGCATCCTGTTACTGCCACAATTGCAGGATGGTGCAAACAGTTAGCTGAAATCAGGCCTGATACATTTGTTACCTAATTTTGATGGACTGGCGACCCTCACAAACACCTAATGGAATTTAGTGTGTTCAACCATGAAGCAAGCTGAAGTGCCTGAAGAACTGATCAAGATGAAGACCTTCCATTTTCTCTTTCTGACATTGCAAAGGATTGGCTGTACCTTCAACCAACACAAAATTACCACTTGGAATGATATGAAAAGGAAGTTTGTGGAAAAAATTTTCCGTGCTTCAAGAAGGAAATTAGTGTAGTATAAGAAAACTTCAAAGAGAAAGTTTATATGATTACCGGGAGAGGTTCAATAAGTTGTGTCCCACATGTCCTCAGATTAATGAACAGTCCCAACAGCAAGCTAATTCAACAACAGATGCAAAATGCTGGATCACCAATTCAACCTTTCCATGCACAACAGTCTCAACAGCAAGCTAATTCAGAGCCTTTTTGGAGGATTTGGTGAAGCAAATGGCCGCAAATAACATTCAATTTGAGCAGAACATTTCAGCAACTGTGCAAGATTTGAAGATGCAAATGGGGCGGATGGCCACCACCATCAATGAGTTAAAACAACAGAAATCTGGAGCCATTCCCTCTCAAGCTGTAATAATCCAAAAGGGAATGTGAGTGCTATAACATTGAGGAGTGGAAAAGAGCTAATTGAGAAGATCAAAGACAAATCAGTGGTGGAAGAAAAAGAACAGCAAGCACAGCAGTTAGCACCCTTGCCTTTTCCTTCAAGGGTTGCTACCTAAGAAGCTGGAAAATGATAGAGACTTGCTGGAAATCTTTCGGAAAGTAGAAATAAATATTCCACAGCTGGATGACATCAAATAAATCTCTAAATTTGCTAAGTTTTTGAAAGAGTTATGCACATATAAGAGAAATTTAAAACAGAAAAGTGTGCAAACAGTTTCATCTCTATCCCACTCCAGTTTGCCCAAGAAATCTGATGATCCAGGCCACTTTACCATTCCTTGACCTATTGGTGAGCTAACTATAGAAAATGCCTTACTGGATTTGCAAGCTTCAATTAATGTTATGCCTTCAGCTGTGTATAGAATGTTACATTTGGAAGATCTGAAACCAACTAATGTCATAATTCAGCTAGCAAATCGCAGCACTGCTCAACCTTTAGGAGTGCTTGAGGATGTGTTGGTGAAGGTCAACCAATTAATTTTTCCAATATTTTAGACATTATTCAAGATGAACAGTCAGCTCATAGGTCTACACTGATTTTAGGAAGACCACTCTTGATGTTCATATAGGGACACTATCAATGGAGTTTGGAGATGATATTGAGAAATTCAACATCTTTGAAGCTATGAAGCATCCACTGGAGAATCATTCTGTTTTTAAGTGTGAATTTGCTGAAATCACAAACCTTGATAATATTTTTATAGAGTTAGAAATAGGAGTAAATTAGATTGTGATTCTGAACTTTTTGCCTTTTAAAATTTTTCTGCTTTGAACATTGAAGATATCACAGAATATAATTGTAATGATGGTATTTGCAATATGTGTACTGATATAAACACTTTCATAGGATCTGGTTTTAATCATTTTGCAGGTACAACAACTGTCCAAACTGAAAAAGAGCATCAAGAATCAACTGTTCCACAACAGCAACAGCGACACCAAGAGCCAACTGAGAAAAAGTCAAAAGTGGATTTGAAGATATTGCCCTAACATTTGAAATATGTCCTCCTCGATGAAGAACAGAAGTTTCCAGTTATAGTTGCTAATAATCTTCTCCAGGAACAAGAATGATTAGAGCTGTTAGAGCAATCTGAAAAACCTGCAGATTCTTGTTCACAGGATAGGATTCCAGCTACTGTTGTTCATAGTCCTATTGTTTTTGCTACTGGTGTTTCTGATTCTGATTTTAATGATTCAATTGCTAATACTTCTAATCTTAATTTTTGTTACTGCTGCTGATTTTAATACTGCTACTTTTGCTAATGTTACTGATTTTACAAATACAGTTGTTGCTGTTGTTGATGGTCTTACATCTCCTATTTTACACCTTCAGTCACTTTCATTTGGTGATGAGAAGGAGTTGCTGCTGCTGCCACAAATTTCAGTAGACAACCAGATCAGTGCATCTATACCCAGATAGGACAGAGTTGAGCAGAAGAATAATGTGCTTAAATTTTTCTCCCATTTTTTTTTTTCATAATAGGAGTAGAATTTTGATACTTTCTTTAGTTAGTATAGTTAGAAGTAGTAAATATAGTATAGTGAGTAGTATAGAAAGTAAATTGTACTACATAAAAAATAAATAAAATAAATTTTTATTTATGACCAATTTGAGTTAGGCCATGTTTTTCTTTTCGTTAGCTCAATTAAGTTTTCTGTAGTTTACACTTGTTGTTTTCTGTTTTCTGACTTAATACTAGTTTGTTGGTGGTAGGTCATCTTTGTTGATATTAGACTTGAATTCTGATATTTTCTTGTTCTTGTTTCTGGACCTGATGTGTTTTTGTTTTTGTTTCTATGTCTTGAATTAGGAATTAGTATAATTCAGTTCTCATTCGCTATTTCACAGTTTCAGTAACTTCATTTTAGTTTTTTCACTGCATTTTCGTTTCTTACTGCATTTCGTTTCTGCTGTGCCTGGTCATTCTTGCATTCACTCTCAATTGTTGTTTCTAGTTTCTGTCCAAGTCTCCACAGTCCAGTTTCTGCCCAACCTAGAAAAGACAAAACAGCTTAGTCACTCCATTTTAGCTTTAGCCCATATCAGTTTTGACTGCTTGTACTAACTTTGCAAAATTCATTAAAAATAGATAGAAATTGATTTTTGAGTCAAATTTTTGTGTTAACTTTATCAGTGTATATTTGTTTGTAGAGTCTTTACATTGCTTGTATAAATCATAGATTCTGTTTTGCCAAAATTTGGTGGTAAAAAAACTTGAAATGATTATAACTTGGTGAATCGCAACGTTTTGGAAATTGTGTTTCCATTCCGCTGGCCAACTTCCAAAAGAGGCTGGGGTGCCAAATTTTCAAAATTTCACCATTTACTATCTCTTTTCTATTTTCTTAGCTTTTTCCATTTTTCTAGATTTCAGAGATTTATTTCCCTTACCTATATCATTCATAACATTCCAAAACTTTTTGTGGGGTTGTCTAGTAGTGAGTACAGATTTTTCATGCTTTTTCATTTTGGATTCTTTTATATGTAGAACATTTCGGGCATTGCATATAGCTAGTCATTTCTCATAGTTCATTGTTTCACAATTTTTCCGTTTTCTCTGCTGTTTCAGTCTTTCACTGTTCAATGCTACAGCTTTCAGTATGACGCTGTTCTCAGCCAAATATTACTCCTCATGGTTGTTTGGAAATTAAAGATGAAGTTTCCAGCAAAAAGCCTTCGAGTAAGCTGCATTTTTTGGATTAAGATGAAATAACATTCATGGAAAGTGTGATTGGAAGAGAACAACGATAGCAATTTCAAAGTTAATGAACATCGATTATTACAAGAAAATCCTTTATTAATGACCAAGTGACAAAAAATATAAGAAAATCTTTAATTAATAACTAATTTAAATATCAGGTAGTGAGCAAACCAAAGGTACGAAGGCACTCAACTTGGCCAGAGAATTTGAGATCCAAAGCATGAAGAAGACAAAAACTAAAAAATTATGCTGACAAACTGTTGAGCATTGCAAACCAGGTTCATCTTCTCGGTAAGGATTTTCCTGATGAAAAGATAGTACAAAAAAATACTTGTTACTGTACCTGAAAAGTATGAATCCAAAATATCAGCATTAGAGGAGTCAAAAGACTTGTCAAATATCACCCCTGGAGAATTGGTAAATGCTTTACAAGCACAGGAACAGAGGAGAATGATGAGACATGAGGAGGCAATACAAGGTGCTTTTCATATAAAAGCACAAAACTCAGGAGGAGGCAAAGATAAGAAGAACACCAAATGGAAGAACAAGAAACCAGAAAGCTTCAACAAGCACCAAAGTGATTCCTTTCCGCCTTGTCCACATTGCAAAAAAAAAAAAAACCCACTCTAAAAAAATGTTGGTGGAGGCCTGACATCAAGTGTAGAAAATGTGGCAAGCTGGGGCATGTAGTGGGGATTTGCAAGTCACCAGAAGAGGCAAACGTGTCCATAGAGCAACAAGAAGATGAGCAACTCTTTGTTGCAACATGTTTTGCTACAAGCAACAGTTCTAGTGATTCATGGTTAATAGACAGTGGTTGTACGAACCACCAAGGAAATGGTGATTTGATCGCAGTTAAAGGAAAAGGAACTCTTACTATAGAAAGTTTAACAGGTTTGAAATGTATCTCTGATGTATTATATGTGCCTAACATTGACCAGAATTTGCTTAGTGTGGCTCAGCTAGTTGAAAAGGGCTTCAAAGTTATATTTGAAGACAAATGGTGCTTGATTAAGGATATAGAAGACAGAGATGTGTTTAAGGTGAAAATGAAGGCCAAAAGCTATGCTCTAAATCTAATGGAGTAGGAGCAAATAACTTTTTCAAGCACCTGCAACAACATTGAATACATGCAAAAAAATGAGTTGGCTAAAGGTGTAACATTGCTTGAAGACAAGATGACTGATTGCGTGACTTGTCAATATGGCAAGCAAATTAGAAAACCATTTCCCCATACAACTTGGAAAGCTAAAAACACTTCACTCCTCTCGTAATCATCATGGTTGAGCACTACTCGACTACTCGGCCTTATAAGTCTTCCAGGCTTCCAATAAACAACATAGTCGGGTACTACTCGACCCTATACCATACAATTTTCTTCACTTTCTCATCATATTTTCTTTTAATTCAAACAAATTTATTTTCATATCTTTTAATTTGTTGTTTAAAGCTATGTGGATGAGATTTTATGAAATTGCATGAGTATTTGGGATAATTGGATTAAAAGGATAGTTATATGAAGACATATATTTTGGAAAGTTTCTATGCATCTGTGAATGTGTTCCACCATAGCTAAGGAGACTGCTCGAAAAAGTGATATGTTCAATTAGTCGGGGAAACGGCTCAAAAGAGCGATGTGTTCCATTAGTCGAAGAGGTTGCTCAAAAAAGGATTATGTTCCATCATAATCGGGAAGACTACTCGAAAGAGTAATGTGTTCCATTAGCCGAGGAGACTAAGGAGGTTGTCCTTTCAAAGTGTTTTGTACCATCATAACTAGGGAGTAGGGATGGCAACAGGGCGGGGACGGGTTTCACTATCCCATACCCATCCTCGTACCCGTTTTCTTACTACTTTAATATTAATTTTAATTAATTTTTATAAAACAAAAAAAAAATTACGATAAAGGAAACATAATATTATCAAATATTCAATATTAGGAGGATGATTTGTTTCTTCGATATCAAATACTTTGAAATAAATTATAATTGTTTACATTAGATTAGAATACCAAATAAAGTCTCATGAGAACCAAACCATTTATTAAATTTGCAAACATTAATGAAACTTACTTTATAATTTTTAAAAATATTTAAAAAAAAATATAAAAGGAAAAAAAAATTCAAATTAAAATATATTTTGAATGTTTGTTTACTTCAATTTTTTATACACTAATAAAAGTTATAATACATCACTTGACCAAAATGACGCAAAGAATAAATAATAAACATAATAATAAAATTTTAACATAGATCTTGTATCTTTTGAACTTCAATATATGTTGGATGGTGGTAAAAAAATATTTATGGCAATCACATTAAATTTTTATATTGTAGTAAATAAAAATTATTTATACAATTATAGTGAAAAAATTAAAGTATGATTGTAATGAGTTAGAAAATAAAAAATAATTAGATAAAATTTATCGAAATAGTATTCTACATGATGAAAATAAACAAAAAATAAAAATATTAAAAAATTAACAAATGTGTGTCTTATAAACAATTTGGAGACTATTGAAAGGAATTGCACAAAGGAAAACAAATATATAATTAAGGGTATAATAAGATGAAAAATATCTTAGAAATCAACATATATACTCAATGGTTGATAAAAAATGACACAAAGAACAGATAATAAACATAATAATAAAATTTTATCATAGATCTTGTATTTTTTGAACTCCAATATATGTTGGATGGTGATAAAAAATATTCATGGCAATTACATTAAATTTTTATATTGTAGTAAATAAAAAATATTTATATAATTATAGTGAAAAAATTAAAGTATGATTGTAATGAGTTAGAAAATAAAAAACAATTAGATAAAATTTATCAAAATAATATTCTACATGATAAAAATAAAAAAAAAATTAACAAATGTGTTTCTTATAAACAATTTGGAGACTCTTGAAAGGAATCACACAAAGAAAAAACAAATGTATTTAAGAGTATGATAAGATGAAAAATATCTTAGAGATCTAAGAAAACTTTTCAAATATCAATATATATACTCAATGGTTGATAAAAAATGACACAAAGAAAAAGTAATAATAATAAGTAAAGAACTTTTTTTTTATTTTATATTACCTAGTAAATGAAATGTTTATGCTATTAAACACTTAAATTGAGAGTATTAAATATTCTCATGTGAAAGTAAAATATACAATAAATAAAAATATTAAAAAATAATATAAATATTCAAATGTTAGACATAAAAGTTTTTTAATTGACATACATAGTTTTAACATAATTACATAAATGTTATGATAAGATAAAAAATATATTGAAGATGCGAATGAGTTTCACGATAAACTAAATAATTAGAAGAAATAAAAAATAGAAAGTATATATATATATATATATATATTTACTTAATTAATTGTGAATATTATAATAATTTAAACGGGTATGGAATATGGCGGGGACGAGTATTATGGCGAGGATATATACATCCCATCCCCAATTGAAAAAATCGAGGATTCCCAATACCCATACCCAGTCAATGCAGGGATTCCCCGTCAAAACGGGACGGGTTCAGACAATACCCACGGGGACGTGTTTATTTGCCATCTCTACTAGGGAGGATGTTCGTTGGGGTAATTGTTTCACTTTTGATCAAGGAGATTGCTTTTTTAAGATGTTGGTGTGCATTAGTATGAAAAGAATTTAATTTTTATTTATTTATTTTATTGCTTTCTTAAAGAAAAAGTTTTATTTTATTTTTTTAAAGAAAATAGTTTAGTTTTACTATTTGAGCTCACTCTTCTATTTTCTTCTATTTTAATAATTGTGGTTTTCACATACGATTATCATTTTTATATAAGAGCATATGATACTAGAAAGTGCAGTTAATATCAAGAAATATTTGATATAATTTTTTCGTCTTATTTATTCATAAAGTATGTTTGTAAAACAATTATTTTTTTTATTGAGATTTTGAATAAAAGAAGAATAAAGTTGTATTTTAATTATATAATTTGTATTAATTACATATTTTAGTAAGATAAGAATTGGAATGTTATATATTAATAAATTTTATTGGTTATAAATTTTATTAGAAATTAAAATATTTACATAAAAATATGTATCTTCGATAAATTAAAAATAAATAAATAATCGACAATATCTTAAAAATGTTATCAAAACATTTGATTAAAAAAATTTCAATTAATATGTAATTATGACAGAGAGGTACAGTGAACTTTAAGCACATGCATTTAAATATGTTAACTTTTATAAAAGAAAATTTCCAATTTTTTATAAAAGAAAATTTCCCTTACCATGCAAGCTTTTTTTTCCTGCATAGAAGAATATCCAGTTTCCCAATCGTAAGAAATATTTTGCAAATTTGCATTGAATCATTGTATGGTCTTTCACTCTAAGAACAAAAAACTAGAGAGCCATCCAAAGGCAAAAAAAATCTCCGAATATAGTATATTATTATTATTATTAATATATATATATATATATATATTATATGTACGTGCGTTAATTTTTTTAATGATAATAAAAATTAATAAAATTAAAATTATAAAATTAAATATATATAACTTTATAACTTTAATGTATAATTTATTTATTTATTTTATAAGTAATTTTATTATTATAAATAATTATTTTAATTTAAGAAGATAGTTAAATTAAAAAAAATCAAATAAGAAACAATTAAATTTAAAAAGAAAATCACTCAAAATAGATAAAATTGATAAAAAAATTATTTTAATTTTAAAAAACAATTACTTATTGAAAAATAGAATTAAAAAAATATATATACAAGAAAGTGTTCCCTTTATACAGTTTGGTAATTGTACGATGAAATAGATTATTAATTAATAACAAACATAAGGCTGAAAAAAAAAAATACAAACGTAAGATACTATCTTCTTGTAACCATCTCAAACTTGTACATTCTTTCACCTGTATGAAAAACTATGAAAAAAAAAGTACGGACATTTTGAACTATGAATATCATAGCATCTCCAAACCATAGACAACTCCTGCATGTTTTGCCAAGTCATTTTGTGTATGAAAATAGAGTCTTCTAATCTGGTTAAAAACATGCAAAGTAACTAAACTATCAGACCCTGCATGATGACTTTTCCTGGCACTATTATCCAACCTAAGGACTCACTAACTTTGTCTAAACCACCATGAAGGTTGGGACAAAATTTGATTAGATGTTTAACGTCGTATATTGTGTGTCCAAAGAAAAAATTAACGAGTTTTAGAAAGTCATCCAAGTTGGAAGGTAAAAGTGGTTGTGTGTACAAAAAACGATGGCTCAATATCTTGACCATGTAGCCAAAATCATAAGCACCGTGAAAAGTAATCCAATGAATATGATTATTGCAGAGGAGTCCTGAGAGCATCATAAGCTCTGCAAATCGCACAATGTTGACTCCAAAGTTTTTATTCTTTTGAAAATCCATACCTTGACGTCGGAGGAGCGCAATGGAGTGAGGAGCATGGGGATGACAAGTGACATCAAACTCACAGAAGTTGAATTCCCAAATAAAGCGGTTGGAGGTTCCAAAGGTTGGAAGGTTTCCGTGACCGTCTGAAAGGGTCAATCCGACTTGGACGAGGTGCATACAGTCCACATTGGCTTTCATTACTGTATAATTATTTTGTGGTTGTCGGAGTGTTGGATCCGATTGAAAGATAACACCGGGAAACTCTGTGTCCATAGAGATGAAAGGAAATAACCCAATCACCCTACGAATCAAATGGAATTCCTCCTCCAGATTAAATGACCATACTGATCGTGTCATCACAACAGCCATTTTAGTATATCTTTTTATCTCTCTTCTCAAGAACAAGACGAAATTATAATAATAGACCTCATTATACAACTTTTATAGTAGTGGATATGACAAAATCATGTGATAATAGAAAATGTAATAGATAATTGAATTCTATTATTTAATCTTGTAATATATCTACCATGAGATAATCTAATGATATATTTTAACGGATACGTATAATCTTATATAAATGGTAGCCTTATTATATAGAAAAGATAATACATAATTTAATCTTATAATATATCTACTATATATGACACAATTTAATGATAAATTTTAACAAATACATCTAATCTTATATAAATATTATTATTATTACTATTATTATTATTATAATATAATATCATAGATTTTAAAGGATACATCTAATCTTATATAAATGATAGCCTTATTATATAAAAGATAATCCATAACTGAATTCTATAATTTAATCTTATAATATATCTACTATGACATAATCTAATGATAAATTTTAACAAATACATCTAATCTTATATAAATAGTAGCCTTTTATATATATATATATATATATATATATATATATATATATATATATATATATATCGTTCATAATGTCAAAACTGTAAATTATTATTTTATTTACTTCAAGTCATAATTAGATTTAATTTATATATAATTATCTTATTTATCGTTTTATAGCTGGATAAACTTAGAATCTTAATTTTTAAGAAATTGTTGTATTTAAATTATAGATAATTATTTTATTAATTTATGTTCCTTCATATCTCAAAATTTTAAAAACTAAAATCAATTTTTGAGATGTGAAAGAAAATAACTTAGATAAAATAATTATCTATAATTTAAATACAACAATTTTTTAAATATTAAAGAAATACTTGAAATAAATAAGATAATTAGATACTGTTTATATATATATATATATATATATATATATATATATATATATATATATATATATATATATATATATATAAAATTTCACTGATAATATCAGAACCATATCTAGTTATTTTATTTACTTCAAGTCATAATTAGATTTAATTGATATATAATTATTTTATTAATCTTTTTTATAGGAGGATATATTTAATGTTTAAGAAAATTTTGTATTTAAATTATAGATAATTATTTTTTAAAATATCAAAATTTTAAAAACTGAAACCAATTTGTTTTTGGAGTATATGATAAAATAAAATAATTCGTGTAAACACGAATCAGATATACTCTCTACCCCTCATAATATAAAATAAACGATGTTATCATTATCAACCTGTTATATTATTATCTCTAAATTATGAGGGTAAACTGTTTAAAAAAAATTGCTATCGTATATTTTTAACTTCGATTTTCATGACCGACGTAAATTATAACATATGAATGTTTTTGAAATAGTGAATCTTAAAAAAAATAAAAATAACAGAATAAATAAGTAAACAATAAACAATGGAGTGAATTGCATTAGAAACAAAAATGAATATATTAAAAGTAACCAATATAAAAAAATTAATATATTTTAGTTAATACAAAAGTTCAGAAAATAAGATATGAAGGAAAGACAGAATCACACGAGGAGAAGTTAGTTAAAATACGAGTTGAAATTGAGACAAAAAAATCTGTATTTAGTTTTTAAAATCAATAAAACCTCATTGTATCATGTTCAAAATCTGGAAAGATATTTTTATAAATAAATGGAAAGTGAACTTAGCCTAATGTTTGCATTCAAAATTTAATTTGTTGTCAAAAAATATTTTTTTATACTATTACAATGTTGTTAGGATCGAACATTTACTACTTGACCAAAAACTATACCTATTAATTAAGGTACAACTTTTTTTACTTAAAAATGTAAGTCAGTCAAAGTGTCACGATTTAATTGTGACCCGATCTACTTCTCTACCACGAAACCATTGATGTCACCTTCAACAAATTTTAATTTGAATATAATAATATATTTTATTTTAATATATTTTTTCATATATGGATTATAGTCATGGTCATGGTTATAATTATTGAGAGATTGTGGTTCTATATGGTTATATGACATTAGTCTTACACATATAAGACTTTAGACATCACTTTTAACCCCAAAACCTTAAGACAATATTATTATGAGTCTTTACTTTTATATAGTGTTTAACTTTGTCTTTTCTATCTATATAAAATTTTTTGACTCACACTTGGATTTTTTCCAACAATTATATATCTTAAATATACTAATATCTTCAAACTTATGTTTTATTTTAATTTCTAGCATCATAATTTACAATATAATTCCATGTATTATTTAAATATTGCAATAATTTCTTTAATATAAGCAAATTATATTTAAAAATTGAATAAGTGCTTTATAAGTATTTATTTAAACACATTATATTTCTACCACAGTTTTTTTTAATGGACCAATAACAAGCCCAAGGAAAATGGGTTAGATAGGCATATTTTGTCATCTCCCTAAATATAAATGTAAAACTCTCTCTTTCTTCCCTAAAATTTAAAGGGTCTAGTCCCATTTGTTGGGCCTAAGGGCTGACTCATAGGGTGTTCAAGACCTTAAACTGCCATAACCATCTCATTTCACTCATTTTTCAGAAAAGCAACTTCTTCCCCCTCTCTTAGAGTTGCAACCACCTTCTACTAGGGTTTGGACTTTGGCTCTCTTCACATTAGCTCAACCTTTTTTCTGCCCACCTCTTGAATCTGCCTCTAGAGCTGCTGTATTCCATTGTTTGGTGTCGAAGTCTTTTGTTAGCTCACTCCATGCAAGAGAAGCTAGAACTCCTTCTTTTTTAAAATAGAGTGTACTTATTTTCGTTCTGGAATGAGTATGTTTGATTGATGTGACGCAACTTTTTTTTTTCTGCACTGCACACTTTTTGTAAAATGAAGATTCTTACTTCGTTAACCGTTAGATCAAACTGATATTTTAATAGTTGATCCTTAACACATATTTCTTGACTTTGACCGGTCGGATCTTGAATTGGAGATCTGTAGTGAGAGCAGTTTTTATCGCAAGGTCACTGTAGTTTGGTTGTTGACAACACTGCACACTTTTCGTACAATTAAGGTTCCTACTTCGTTAATCGCTAGATCGAGCTGATATTTTAATAGTTGATCCTTAACACATAATTCTTGACTTTGACAGGTTCAATCTTGAATTGAAACTCTGTAATGAGAACATTTTTTATCACAAAATCACTGTAGTTTGATTATTGACCGCATTAACCTTTATTATTTGTTTGGAGGATAATTTTCTTTGTGGTTATTGAATTAAGTTACAAGTAATAGAGATTTTTTCTAGTGGTTTAATGAAAATAATAATAAAACAAAATGCAACCTAATGATATAATCTCATAATATCATGACAGCTTCTCAGTTTATTTCTGAACATTCAAAATGTCCTCTTACAAATTTTGGTTTTAGACGTAATGATATAATCCTCAAATAACACAAAAGTTATAGTAAGTTGACTGTATATGAATGATAGAAGGAAACCTAACCACTGTGAGCATAATAAGGGTTGATGTGAATTAATCATACTGAAATAGTAGGGGTGAAGTGAAAGATGCAACGTAGTGTGAGAATCAGAGTAGCAATGAATATAATAAATTAAAAAATGTATTTATTTAATTTAATAGATTTGATATTAATTTTATATTTTAATTTTCAACTTTGAAATTTTATTTTTATATTAAATAATGTTAAGGATTGTAAAATATAATAAAATAGGTATTTCAAATTTATAATATAATAAATAATGTTATAATCATTAATAAATAATTTTAATTTTAATATGTTATAAAATAAACTAATTTTTATTAATATTAAAAATTATATTTAATTAATTAATTTTTTATATATTGCTAAATTAATATGAAATATATTTAATATTAAAAATATATTAATTTACTAAAATATTTTTTATTTATCATATCAATTAAATTTTTCACAAAATTTTTCTTCAGTTTTTTTATTTTAACTTTTTTTGATTCAATATAAAAAACAACTTTTTTTCCCTGTTCTCTTTTAACTGAGATTTGATTGTTGATGAATCTCCAGAGACCATGAATGCATTTAGGCGTGGCAGTTGGCGAGCTTAAATGAGAAGAGCAGCTACTTCAGTTTCACGTGGCCTCATCAATGTCTAATTTCACGCGTATCCACCACTCACTGCTCATGGAGATCACAACACTGCAACCAAATCCCTGCAATTTTGGAATTTGTGATGAAGTCGTGCTGCCTCCCAACGACTTTGCTTTAAGACCATCACGATTTCTCTTTCGCAGAAGTCGCTTCACTTCTGAAAACAGGGTTCACCTCATCTGGGTCTATGGATGAAAGCTTTGTTGTTCACAGATAGATTAATTAATTGTATGTGGTCATATTTCTGCCTCGAGACCAAAACCCATCAATCAAAACTATCACATTTTAATATTAATACATGATCACTCAATGAGGTTATATTTATACGAAGCTTTCGTAGCAGTTGCAAACTGTGATTCCATGTGAAACTTTCGTTACCAACTCTACTTCACAGTTCTTCTGTCACTCAAACCACCATCAAGCATACTCGTGAATACTCAAAAGGTACGTGTTTTTACTATTAACTCTATTTTTCGCACTACACAATAGAAAGTGTTTTTTCAGTTTGTTTGTATACATGACAGATGAATACATTAAAGATTGTGGGTGAAAGTTCTAGGAGTACCAAGGACAAAACTATCATTAAAGATATGGTTATTGATATTAGTGACGATGACAAGGAAGATGAGTTCATATCACAACAAGTTCAATCGTTTACTCGAACAGCTCAAAACATTCAATTTGTTCTTTCGGAACGGATGTGTTTCAGTTCAAAGGAAGCTACTGTATATGCGATAAAACAATATCACATTGATCAAGGTTACAAATTTATGGTTGTGGAATCGAAGACTAACATATATGTAGCACGTTGCATTCATTATGACAATGGGTGTCAATGGCGCATACGAGCATCTTTTAGCAAAATTCGCCATCAATGGGAAATAAAAAAAGTTGAAGCGCCTCATACATGTTTGTCAATAGTTGGTTCTGATGATCATATAAATTTGGACTCAATCCAAATTGCTTCCATTATCTTCAAATCGGTCAAGGCGAATCCATCTATCTCGATAAAAAGTTTAATTGCTGAAATCAAGAATCGTCATGGTTATTCAGTCACCTATAGAAAAGCTTGGTTAGCTAAACAGAAGGTTCTTGCAATGAAATTTGGAGATGAAGAGACAAATAAGTAATTTTACTTATTATTATGATTTGATGAAATGAAGTTATCGATTGTGAGATCCAGATTCCTTCCAGCAAAGTTAAAATATATATTAAGTCTCTCTAGCATTATCTACAAATTTCCACTGTGAAATATTTAGAAGCTGTCGTGGATTTCATTCTACAATACAATGATTACATAAGCTCAAACTTTTTCATCTGTAATTTAGTTTTCTTTTTCCATCACAGTTGTGCCTTTAGTCTACTTCAAAATTAATGTCAAAGTTTACTGATTTTGATTTTGGCATGTAGAACAAGAGAACGACTTTCCCAAATACATTTAAAAATGAAAAGGGAAATACTTTTGCGCAAGGATTTTTTCTGACTTATATCCAAAGGGAAGTACAGAATAATTGAAGTTGAGTGTGGAATTTTTGGAAAAAGTTATGAATTTTAAGAGAAAAAATGAAAATTTAGAAAACTTTTATATATATATATATATACAAATTCGTTTGTCATTAATTTATATAAATACTCCAATTTTTTTTCTTATTTTTAAAAAGTTCGTAAAAAGAAATTCATCTAAATATAATATATACAATATATTTTTGTGAGAAAAATGCATTATCTCCGCTTTCTTTTAGTCCTAATCTTTGATACCTTATACGCCTATAACAATATAAGAAAACAAACTATTAGGAAATTTTCTCAAATATCCATATTTAAGTTTTTCACACATGTTCATTTTACTGGTCTTTTAGTCATTTATTATCCGTCAACTACTAAATTAACCCTATTTATTTATGTGACACGTGTCTGAAACTTTGGTTATTTGGTCCTTTAAGAGTTTTGTATAAGAAAATTGTTTGAATTGACATATTTAACCTCGATGTATACGTCATTTGTTCCTTTTGTGTAGTGGCATTTGTGGATTTTTTCATTTTCCCGTTACTTTGTTAATTTTTTAGACTCTGACAAAGTGATTGATGGACATGGTGTAGAAGAATAATGAATTGTTGAAGAAGTTTTTGTTTTATAATCATAGAGTTTTGGTTCAACTTCCTTCCCACCATTTGATAAAATTTGACCAAAAATTTTAGGGGGTCAAATTATATTTGTTATATATAAATTATATTTTTTTAATTAAAAATAATAATTTTTTTATATTATTTTTTTTATTTAAAATAAGCACTTATGACAATAGAATCCAAACAATATAACAATAATATATATGTAAAAGTAACATAAAGTTTATCATCAACAGTTAAAAAAAAAAACAAAAGTTACTTTTAGTCAGAGTGCTCCTCCAACCTTTAAAATCTATAAAAAAATATTCAAAAAGTTAAAACATAGTTATTAGCTTACCTTAGAGTAGATTCCTAATTTTGTTCTTCCCTTACACAACTTCAAAGCCTAAAATAGCTCTATCTACACAAAGAAGTATTTGATCAACAATTAAAGCATGATTTTATGATCTCTAACAGGTAAAGATATGCCTATAGTGTAGAAAAGTCACATACAAGAGGGAAACAAATTGCTTTAAACAAAAAAACGGAAAAATGAACTTACTCAAAAGAAAAAAATTGTTCAGTCCAAAATATTCATTAACTCTTCAATTTTATCTAGTGCAATTTGATTTTGAAAATAAAACGAGAGAAAGAGATGAATGCACGGAAGATACAAACCAAATAAAAAATATAAGAAATTATAATAAAGAAAAAAATTTATTTTTAAATTTTAAAAAAGATTTTCTAAACTAAATTAATATAAATAAAGTAATAATATATAAATAAAGTAATAATATATAAATATATTTTTTTAAAATATATAAAATAAAATAAAATAAAAATCAATTAATATAAATAAAATAATAGTATATAAATATTATTTTTTAAATAAATAGAAAATAAAGTAGAAGAAATGGTTTGGGGAGCCGTGGCTCCCCTGTCATAACCATCTTCCTATTGCTTCCCATTCACATTGCATTTAATGACATGTCCTTTTTTTTGTCTTTATTGTGGATGTTTTTATTTTCATATATTCCTATTTCGCTTATTAGTGTGGATATATGATATTTGTATTGTTTGTTCAAGGTTGAGGCTTGAAGGATATTTTCCTTTTTTCTACTTATTTTCGGGCTCAGAAAGGTTAAAGGTTTGTGTTGTGATTTTTTTGGTGAAGCAAGTTTTGATTTTTTTTTTCTTGTCATTTTCTTCTTCTATTAAAGACCTCCTCTGGCTTCTCCTCTTCTTTTCTTACTTTTTCTATAAATTGATCTATGAGTTATTTGTTCAAGGTTGAAGCTTTAAGGATTTTATTTTTGTACTTATTTTTGTGCACAGAAAGGTTAAAGGTTAGTTTTTTTTTCACGTATGTTGGTATTTTCGTTGGGTTCGTGTTGTGATTTCTTTTGTGAACCAAGTTTTGACTTTTTGTCTTTTTTTTTGTTGTTGTTGTTATGTTCTTCTTTTTCTTCTATTACAAACCTCCTCCTTGAAACTTGAAGGATATTTTCATTTTTGTACTTATTTTTGGACAAAAAAGGTTAAATGTTAGTCTTTTTTTTACCTATGTTGGTATGTTCGTTGAGTATGGTGTGATTTGTTTGTGAATCAAGTTTTGATTTTTTGTTTTTTTCGTTGTTATTTTCTCCTTCTGTTACATACATCTGCCCTCTTCTCCTTTTTTTTTTTTTCTTACTTTTTTCTATAAATTGATCTATGAGCCTTTATTTTTGTTCTCCTTCTTTGTGTTAATGAAAGGGTGTTCATCTCTATCTTTGGGAATATCAAGTTGAAGGTTAGTTATTGTTTAATCCAACATTACTTTTTACTTATCCTTCTTTGTCTTTGGGAATAACAAGTTGAAGGCCAGTTATTGTTGTTTTTTTCTTCAAGTTCATTTTTTTTGTCATTAAACTTATTCCATCTATTTCAGTGGTTCTATTTCGTTTTCTGGGTTTAGGAATGTTTGTTGTGTTTATACAATATTAGTTTGGTTTTAAATGGTTCTTTTTAGGTTTTAAGTTTCATGGTAGAAGATTGAAAAAGTACTTATGTCTTTAAACGACATCAATTAAACATAGTCCTCACTTAAAGAATGATGGAAATTTCCTCTAGGTTTGAACGGACCCTATTGTTAGGGTCTTGATATGGTTTTCGTGGTTACTGATATGAAGAAAATGTTATCTTTTTTCTTTTTAATTTTTTTAAGCTTGTGTTCTACCTATGTTTGATGGTTTTTGTGCTTAATTGTCCCCTCTTATACATTCATGAGATACAACATTCATATCATGTACTAATAATCTGTGTGCATATATACCACGTCATTTTGTAAAGAATTTATAGCATACATACACTATACTCTTTCAATATTCTTATAAAACCAACGTATGTCTAATTTCTCACCTTATCAGGAGCCTACATGTTCCTTTTCTTGATCCTTATGCAAATAAGATCCAAGATTGTTTAATATTTTTGTGGAATTGTTTTTAGTTTTTCATTTTACATTTAACATGGAATCTAGGCAACATTCGCATGGAATGTGAGCCAATACAATCAATTGTTCTATCCAAACATGACTTACTTTCCTCAAGTCTTACTTCCTTCAAAGTTGAATGCAGTCAAAGTTTTTTTTAATAAAATATGGTATTGTTGTGATGTTTTTGTGTTCCCAAAATGCTTCTTCAAAGTTGAATGCAATGGAAGTTTTTTTTTTCTTTCTAAATATGGTTTGTTATGATGTTTTTGTGTTCTGAAACTATGTTTTTTAATTTTTTTGCCTTACTTCATTATAATTTCATTCTTTGTTATTGTTTTTTCTTTCCTATGGAGATGCCTTCATCTAAAAAAAATGCTTATAAGTAGTTCAATGAATACGTTATCTTTATTTTCAAATGTGGACAAAAGATTTCAATGAGATCAATCTTTTTTACTATTGAATTCTTTTTGTATTATAATACTGGTGTTTACAACAAAGGATCTAAGTCTACTATAATATTGGTGTTTACAACAAGGGATCTAAGTCTTGGGCTTTGATGAAGTGTGCTGGTTGTCAAGGAACTATTGTGAAGGTTCTATAAGAACAAAAAGTCGGTAGTGTAAGTCTTCTTTTATGGTTCTCTTCTGTTTAAATGCAATATGAACTTAGAGTCAGTAGTGTAACTCCTTTTATTCTAGATAATGACACTGATGCTAGCAATGCATATATGTTGTCTCAGACTTCACCAAAATTCAATGAAGATAAATTCAGACAGTGTGTTCATACATGGCTAGAGGATAATATCCACCCAAAGTTGTTGCTAAAGTGTTTAGTGTGATTTCGTATATCATTCTTTACAATTTACGTTAATTTTATTTTTTTTGCTAATGTTATATTGAATGTCCTTGCAAACATTATATTGCTTATATATTTGAAATTGTATGGAAAACTATGCAATGCAGTTCACTGAAGGTAGCATTAGAATTCCATGTTTTATTTAGGTAGTCAATTCTAAATATGCCAAAGACCAAACTTTGAATCTAAAATGTTGTATGATTCCCATTCAAGTGGAAATTTGTTGGATGTATTAATTAGTTTTAGCTAAGCATTTTGAAGACAATATTTTTATGTTATTTATGATCTCTTTCAGTATAGTTAAATGTATTACTTAAGCCTAGGAGAATTTGACATTTTTTTAGTATAGGAATCGTACCTCTCTCTCTCTATATATATATATATACTTTTTTTTTCTAAGCATATTAAAAGGAACTACATATACATATAATTAGGACAATAAAAGATTAATTTAAAAAAAATATTCATGAATAACAACACGATACTTGGTTACAGATGGTTGTTGTTGTTGCATTGTGTTATATATGAAATTAACTATAGACCAGACATGAGTGTTGTAGTCAAAGTTATTCAACTTTTGTTGGACACTTAGATATATTCAAACTTCAGCTCACATAACTATTATAGTCTCATTTATTCTCAAATATGAAAAAAAATTATAGTGATATTGCAAAACTTTATGCATTTTGTATAAACTGATAAAAATGGAATTGTATGTGGTTTAACAAAAGGAAAGAAAGAGAAAATTGGAGGATCAAGAAGAATGACAAATTGTGATTATATTTTTACTATACAAAAGAGAATATGTATGGAACTATGTATAACTATTTATAGCAATATAGATCATATTTAAGAAAAAAAGTAATGGTATCGTAATTATTTATTTAAACAATAATCAAATTTAAATAACTTAAAGTTTTATTTTTCAATTTTTAATCTCACAAAAAAATATCGTGTTGTCTCTAAAAATAAAATAGATACAGATAAACAAACAAAAAATGTCACTTTAAATAATAGTCTTATAAATTCAAATATAAATAAACAAAAAATTCAACTTAGTGATGACTTGTATATTTTAAATATTTTTTATTAATTGATTAATAAATTTTATTAATTATTTTTAATTTTCTAATTATGAAATGATTGTTTTTTATTTCATACGTTTTGGAATATTTGAAATTTATACATTTGCAATTAATACTTATATGATTAATTTTTAAAACTCTTTTATCAATTACTTAATTTCATTAATTATTAAAAATATTTATTACATTTTATTACTTTCAGTTACAAAACCAATTTTAATATTAATTTATTTTTATAATTAAGGTGGAAATAAACTGTTTTAATTATAGTGATTATATTTGATTTTAAACAAAGAAATTCAAGATTCAATCCATATTCTCTTCCTTAATTTGCAGTATATTTATTATCTTCCTTAAAATGAAATATATTTATTATTGTTATTATTGATATTATAATTTTATTTAAAAATTATATTTCCTTTTAATAGATATTTTTAATTGTTATTTTTATTTTTATTATTATTTTTTTTTATTATAATTATAATCAAATGTTATATTTGATTTTTATTTATTTATTAATTTATTATTAAGGTCATTGTTTTAATACTTAATGGAAAGATTGATTTATTTATTTAAAAACATCTTAGCATTTATTTATTTGAACTAGGTAAAATATGTAAATTCAATTGAAAAGTATTATATAACTTCATTAAACTTTCAAAAGATGTTGAAGTTAATTAAATAAAATTATTATTATTATTATTATTATTATTATTATTATTATTATTCATATGGTCAATATTTTTTCTGTGTTTTAAGTTGCTTATATCTGTGTATATTCTTATTGATAAATTTTAACATCAATTTTGTGATATATTTATCTTGTACGGGATGCATAATGCACATTATGTCTATATTTTAGTCTAACTTTATATACATATTTTATTTTAATATAATATATAATAGGGTTAAATATATTTTTGGTTTCTCAAATTCTAGTGAATTTAAAATTAGTCTATCTTTGAAATTTTATACCAATTTAGTTATTCATTTTAGAAATACGTAGATTTAGTCCTTCTTACCAAATTTTGTTAGGTTTATTTGAATTTTTAAACATATTTTATGATAATATTTGAGTTAACATTAAAGCAAAAATATTACAAACAGGGTAAACAATTCAAATACTGTCATGACATGCGTTTGAAATGTCAAATAAATTTAACAAAATTTGGTTAAAAAAACTAAATTCACGCAATTTTAAAGATGAATGACTAAATTGGTCAAAAAATTTTAAGAATGACTAATTTCAAATTTCACCGAAACTTAAGGGATTAAAAACATATTTAACTTTTTTTATACAGGATCATTCATATTTCATAATATACATAAATTTTGTTTTACAAAATATTTTACTTTTATTTATTATGGATCATATTTCAATTATTTTATTTATTTTTCTTCTCTTTACTTGTATTTTTTTTCTTTTTTTGGTAATTTATCTTTACTTTTTATCTTCATATGTAATTTAACTATTAGTATTATTATTGTCATATATATATATATATATATATATATATATATATATATTGTTGTTATATTATTAATATTGATGATTATTTTAATATATATTATCATAAAATTATATAAATATTTATATTATTTAATTTTTTATTTTTATAATACATTTATGAATTATATATAATTATAATATTTGAATATGTATCTTTTAAATTTATTTAAACAAATATAATAATTATTATATTATTATATTATTTTTTCTATCAAAGATAAAAGACCCGTGCACGGGACACAAGCTAGTTATTTAAGAAAAAGAAAGTGAAGGGAATTTTTATGAATTATAATAATGTTCATGGTGATGTTGACTTTATGCCAAATCTTTGAAAACTATGACACTGTAATGATTACAATTATTATTCAACCTTTGTCCAACTCTGTTGAATTATTGATTGATAATATATGTTCGATGGTCTGCCACAAACATACGATTACTTCGTTTTAAAATAAACCAAAAAAGTTAAGTTTATTCATATCACTTGGGTCTTTCTAAAATATATTAAACATTAAAATATAATTAATCGATGCATACATAACAATAAAACTTGACATTAACTTTGTAGCATTTTGGTATGATTATGATTTTGATTTAATCAACAATATTTAAGGATTGTTATCTTTCTTTTTCCACGAGGTTTTTAGGTTAGTTAGTAACAAAATCCTTTCCTTGTTATCTCTTTCACACTTATGTTCATCCATTTAAGGTTTATTTTATACCCTACGTAGAGTTAATTTCATGAATTTAGGGTTGGTTCTCTTAAATCTCAAATATAACATTATTATGATATAATCTTAATTATTTTTTATCTAGAATAATGATATTTTGACCCATTTTTTTAGGATAATGATATTTTGATCCATTTTTAACCATTACTTCAATCATCCTTAGATCATTATATATCACACCATTAAAAAAAAATCAAAATTGAAGGATGATTAAAGTAGTGAGTTAAAAAATAAAGTCAAAATATTATTATCTTTTTACTAATTTACGTCATACATTAGATTAAGTAAATACAATAAGGAAACACTTTAATCCGTATATAAAAATCATAGTTTCTTAGGTAGGGTTATACTATAATCAACGTAAAATATAATCATTTTTATATCAATTATGATTATGCCAAAAAAATATTTTTTTTGAGACTTTTGTTGCAAAATATTTCAAAATTCATCACAAAAAGTGTTGTAAGAAATTTTGTAACAAAATATACTTTTGCCATCAAGATAATTATCACATAAAAAAATGAAAAATTAAAGAAGTAACATTGAGTCATCATTAATTATAATATTTCATTACAAAAATGAGTGTTTGGTTCTTGACTCATGATCTAAAGAGCATTTGTTAGATGTAACTTCTTCACGTTCTTGGATTTACTCTTTGTTGTGTTTAAGAGCTTAATCAAAACATTCATTGTGTTTCAGTTTTTCTCTAACAAGTTTGAAGTGGGAACACACTCGTTATAGGGCCAGGACCAACATCACTTAAAGCGAAACTATGATACTCTGAGTTAATAATAATGAGTTATCACTTGATGTGAGTTTAATTGTGTATAACCACTCAAGTTACTATATACTAAAAAGTCATTTATTGTAAAAAAAAAAATAACATTATACACAATCTAAAATTAATTATGCAATCCACTCCTATGTTCTACAACATCTTCAGATAATCAATCAAGACACTAAGATACACATCCATGTCATTTTTTAATAGTCTTCGGGCTTGGAATAACCATAAATAACAACATATTTTCTCTTCATACATAACCATAATGCAGATTGTAAATGATCAACAAATTTGACAATGATTTGTGCTTACTACTTAAGTTTCCATGAGGATTCATCTCATTCATAGCTAGTATGATTCTCATGTTTCTTGACTCAATTTCGAATTCTAAAATCTTTTTATCAATCCTCCTCAATTAAAGATAATCACCTACATGTTGAAGAAGTTTTTTGTATTTTCAAGCATTTTTATGGCATGTCAAATTTTATTACATTCTAATGAATCTCTTTTTTATATACTAATAAAAGTTATAATACATCATTTGATCAAAATGATACAAAAAACAAATAATAATCATAATAAAAGTTTAAAATAAATTATAATTATTTACACTTTAGATTATAATACCAAATAAAATTTCATGAGAACAAAAACATTTATTAAATTTGTAAACATTAATGAAACCTAGTTGATAAAATTTAAAAATAATTTTTAAAAAATATAAAAGGAAAACAAATATTCAAATTAAAATATAAGTTTACTTCAATCTTTTAAATTTTAATGAATCTCTTTTTTATACATTAATAAAAGTTATAATACATCACTTGATCAAAATGATACAAAAAATAAATAATAATCATAATAATAAAATTTTAACATAGACTTTATATCTTTTGAACTTCAATTATGTTGGATGGTGATAAAAAATTATTCATGAAAATTACATTAAATTTTTATATTGCAGAAATAAAAGTTATTTATACAATTATAGTGAAAAAATTACAGTATGATTGATAATGAGTTAGAAAATAAAAAAAATAATTAGATAAAATATATTGAAATATTATTCTACACAATGAAAATAAACAACAAATAAAAATATTAAAAAATTAAAAAATTAACAAATTAACAAATATTTAAAAACAATTTGAGAGACTATTGAAAAAAATCGCACAAAGAAAAACAAATGTATAATTAAGGGTATGATAAGATAAAAAATAATCTAAGAAAACTTTTCAAATATCAACATATATACTCAATGGTTGAGAAATAACAAAATTTTTTTTAGCAAAACAAAAGAGTTCTTCAAATGAAACAAAAACTAATAATAATAAATAACTTTTTTTTTGTATATTACCTAGTAAACGAAATAGTTGTGCTATTAAGTACTTAAATTGAGAGTATTACACTTTCTCATATGAAAGGAAAATATACAATAAATAAAAATATTAAAAAATAATAGAAATATTCAAATGTGAGACATAATTTTTTTTTAATTGACATACATCTTTTTAACATAATTACATAAAGGTTATGCTAAGATGAAAAATGTGATGGAGATGCAAATGAGTTTCATGACAAACCAAATAATTAGAAGAAATAAATAATAGTAAGTATATATATATATATATATATATGGTTACTTAATTAATTGTTAATATTTTAATAATTTAAACGAGGATGGGTATTATGGCGGGGATATGTACATACTCATACCCATCCTCATATCCAATTGAGAAAGTCAGGGATTCCTCATACCCATACCCAGTCAATGCGGAGATTTCCCGTCAAAATGGGGACGGTTTTATTTGCCATCTCTACCTATGTCACAACGTAGATCCGCCGTTGGGTACGGGTATTTTTAATACCCGCATGTAAATAGGACGGGTACAGGATATCATAGTATCTATACCTGTGGATACTTGTATCCACTATACTCCAATTTAAATTAAAAAAAATATAAAATATGATTAAAAATTAACACATTGATTTTGATTGAGTTATATTTTTATCAATTAGTTTTAAGAAAATTTCATTTATTTGTAAACTGTCATTCAACACTATATAAATGAGTTATTTGGACTTTGTTTAAAATTTATAAATGTTATGTATTGTATTTTATTTGAATTTATGATTAAAATATTTTGTTATTTTTGTTTTTTAATTTTTTTGTAAATATTTACGGGTACCCGTGGATATTCGTGGATGTTAAAAAATTATGCAGGAACCCGCATAACGGGATACCCAATGGATATGGTACAGGTACGAGGCAAATATTTATCCAACGGGTAGGGTACGACGTACCCTAACATCCTTAGACCCGGTCCACTTGACCTTGGTCATGGGACAATTGATGTCACCTGCAACAAATTTTAATTTGAATATAATAATATATTTTATTTAAATGTTATTGTATATCTTAAATATACTAATATCTTCAAACTTATGTTTTATTTTAATTTCTAGCATCATAATTTACAATATTACGCCAAGTATTATTTAAATATTGCAATAATTTCATTAATATAAGTAAATTATATTTTAAAATTTAATAAGTTTTTTATAAGTATTTATTTGAACACATTATATTTTTACCACGGTTTTTGTTTTTATGGACCGATCGTTAGATAGACGTATTTTGTCATTTCCTTAAATATAAGAAATGTCGAATTTATTTTTAGATAATTAAGATTTATATGTGGATGAAAGATAAAAGGTAAAGTTATGAAAAATGTAAAATGATTTAAAATAATGTTAATTAAAACACAAGAGTAAAATATAAAGGAGAAATATCATTAAAATAAAAATTTCATTTTAATATTAATTTTAAATAACAAAGTTAGTAAAGAAAAAACATTCCCAATTTGTTTTTACATGTCTCTCTATATATATTATTTTTTTATTGGTTTTATATACTATAATTAATATCTACATATTTTTTTATGAATAAATACTATAACCATTTTATATAAATATTTTTATTTCACCTAGTAGGTTTAGGATTTATCATTCTCTTCTCTCCATTTCAAACACGTCAAACCGAAGCTCTTCAATTTCCAATCAAACACCTTTCCACCCTACATGTGTGTGGGTGAGGTTGATCTTGTTGAGAAACTTTTCAAAAGCAGTCTCACTAAGATCCACCGGTTCACGACATGATCGTACCGCACCAGATCCACCACTCCATCAAACAGTCGCAATCGCAACTTCAATTACAAATTTTCACAAACTTTACTTTTTTTCATTTTCTTTCATTTCTCATTATTATTTTTTATATCCAAACATCTTTATTTTTGTCTCTTTTATCGCAAATCCATTTATTTCTACTTCTGCACATCTATCTTCAAATCTAATGGCAAGCTTCGTAACCAACAAGGACCAATAGATCTAATTGCCCTTGTATTATTTCTTATAAAAATGGTTTAATGATTACTTATATTTATATTGGAGATGGGAGCTTTGTATTGAAATTGAGTGATGTTAAACCATAATTAGACTTTGTTATGTCATTTTACTGTTAGGACGATTCTAGAGTGTTGCTGAGAAAGTAGAGCGCTATATAAGGATGAAGACCTATAAACCCATTGTCTTAAGGTTTTTGGTTGAGAGTGGTGTCAATGCCTTATGTGGTTGGGCTCATGTCTCATTGATGTTGTATCTCCCCAGTTAAACCTCCTCCTCTTTAGACCTAACAAGTGGTATCAGAGCCGATGGTTAAAACCGACTCAGACGAGTACAGGTCCTTGTATGGAAAGTCTTCCTGGCAAGGGTTCCAAGTAAGCATATCCTGTTAAGATGAATGACGGTACAAGAAGGGGTACTCATGGTTGGGAATGCTTCCGCTAGAGGGGAAGTGTACCAATGTGGTGGAAGGGACTCACTCTTGAGGGAGAGATTGTTAAGAATCCAAGTGTGAGTCTAAGTCTCACATTGGCTAGAAATGAGAAAGTATAGCTCTATATAAGGACGTAGACCCATAAACCCATTGCCTTAAGGTTTTGGGTTGAGAGTGGTGTTAATGCCTTATGTAGTTGGCCTTAGGTCTCATTGGTGTTGTATCTCCCTAGTGAAACCTCCCCCTCTTTAGACCTAACATTTGGGACTTAATACGTGCTAGGAAGAAAAGACTAATTATCAAAACAGGGTAACATTTGTTGGCATAAGAAAGCTTGAAGCAAAGATTTGATAAAACCAAGTGCATGAAGATCACATGTGTTTGATGAAGATTGATGAAGATCTACTTGAAGATTATGTTTCAATAGTATTAAATATGTAATTAATGTGTTAGATGTAATGATTACATGTTATATCATGTTGGTAGGCTATATGACATAGGTTAAATGTCTTATTAGTCTTAGTGTGTCCTTTTTAATCTGTTAAAATGGGTTTTAACAGCTTAAAAGGCTTGTTGTATATAATTTCTGGTATGAATGTATTCAATCAGTTGAATTGTTTTTCAATCCACTGATTCTTAAGTCAAGTGAAATTAAATGATTGTACGAAAAATTCAACCGGTTGATTTTACTTAAACCAAACTATATAAGTTGTGTTTTTAAGAGTAGAGGAACGATTCTGAGTGTTTGAGCGCAAAAACTTGTCACTCATCACTAGAAAACTCTCTCTCTGCATTACACAACTACAAGGTGAAGATTGAAGATCTTGGTTGATCTTAGAGGCATTTTGGCTTGTGATTAGCTTGAAGAACTCGTGTATGGCTGGCTAGGGAGAGCCATCATTAGGTTTTGTAGTTCTTGTACCTTTGGTTGTTTACCTAATGTGATTTCAGGTTTGTGAGTGTGATTCTTGCAGGATGTTACTCTAGATTTTTGTGTGAATCAAAAATCTTGTGTGTTGCTTTGTTCAAAAATCTTGGTGTGTGATTTGTAAAACTTTTGAATATAGTGGAAACCAAACTTAGGTTGTCCTAGTAAACTAGATGTAGCTTTGTGATTGAGTGAACCAATATAAAAACAATTGTGTCATTCTCTTCCCTTTATCTCACTCACTTTAAATCACTTTAAAAACTCAAGAAAACTAAGTAATTCATTCTTTGTTGTGCTTTAATGCGCTTTTGTGTAATATGATGTTGCATACATGTTAGAAACATTGATTGGAACAAGTGTTGTGTGTAAAAGTTTGTTGTTTGAGTTAAATATGCGGATTCTGTATAAATTCCTATGATTTTAGCCGATTGATTTCATATTTTAATCAATTATTTCATAGGCTCAAGAACAAATTAGTCTGTTGTTTTATTTTTTGACCGACTAAAAGTGTTTTGTTTTGCAGCTTTTGCATTTGAATTTCACAATCTATTTGATTCAATCAAAAAGAGTTTTATGTTTTCGAAAAAGTTTTAAACAACCAATTCAACTTCCCTTCTTGGCTTAAATCAGCATTTCAAACTAACAAAATTGACTAAGTAAGAAAAAGTAACTTTTTATGTAAGAAGGAGGATAAAACATATTATTTTAGATATAAAATTTTAAAACATTATAAGATTAATTCAATTATTTAAACCAAATAATTTCAAATTTCATTTAAAAATACTAAAACTTTTAAATTATATATTTTTTCTTCTTTTAAATTCATGTCTCTTATATTTATATGTTTGCTCAAAACCGGTCCACTTTCATGGATTTAACCAAAGTTACGACGTGATTACGTAATATTTTTTTTTATTAATGTTAATGAATATATATTTTAAATTAAAGTAGTTCAAAATCAGTACAATTTTTGTACAGTTTTATAGACTTAATACTTAATATATTTTTTATTAATGTTAATGTTCTTACATAGTCAAATATATTTTTCAAAAGATTTCAACTCCAAATACTTTAAACATTCCAAGCTCCAACTTCAAGGTACTTGTCATCTCCCAGCATACCATCCTCTTCAAGGATCCTCATCCTCTCCCAAGATATTCAAATACTTGTACTCTTTAAAGGTACTCGTCTTCTCAAAACTGAATATAGGTTGTGTCTACAGAAGATCGTCTGATGCACAAGTTAGTCAAGTGCGTTGGTATTAAACGTAATAATATATTTGATGTACTGATCTATTTATATATAATTGATGAATTTTTTACATGGATGGGTCTGATCCAAGTAGCTAATTACTTTGATTGGTTTTTGAGTTAATCATTGTACTAATTTTACCTTAATCATAGTTTTAAATTAGCCAACTTAGTCAACATCTTCTGCAGAAGTTGCATTGATCGACATGTAGTCGGCCCTTCGTTTTGGTCCTAACTCATCTTATTAGGGTAAGTATTAAGAAAAAGACAAGATGAAAGTGTTGGATTTGAGGTATGTCTAGATCAAATTTGTCATGTTAATAATAATAAAATTGTGTTTATTATTATTTATTTCATTGACATATTTATTGAATTAATATGATAAGGTATTAAGGTCCTTGATAAAAATTAAAGACTTATTATTATAATACATATTATAATAATAATAATAATAATAATAATAATGAGAAATATGTCTTATATAATTTTAATTTAAATTGTTCTTAATCATAGATTTATTGAGGATAGGACATCATTAATCTGAATAGATCAATATGCGTAGTGGTCTTTATTTGATAAAGATTAAAAGATCTTATTTTTTAAATTTCATATATAAATGGTCTATATAGAGATATGACCATTGAAGTCACTTAAAGGAGAATTTTCTTATGGTTAAGATTAACTTTGAATTGTTAATGGAAAATTCTTTTGAAGAAATATATACGATTTTCTTAGACTTGAAATTATTATGGAAATTAACAACTCATTTACTATGTTTTGATATTGGACATCTAACACTTCGTGATGTTAGATGAATGATTATTGGGTATGACTAAATTTTTGTGGGATTAATGATTAATCAAGAAAGAATCCATCAACTCTTGATTATGAGTTTGAGCTCTATATAAATAAAGACCTAGGTCGGGCTATAATGAATGAAAGAAGAAAAGAGTTTCTTAAGTCATTCATTATGTGTTAACTTATTAGAATTTAACAGTTATACTACATTCTAGAGTTAACATAGAGTTGTAAAGATTGAAGGGAATATTATACTAATATTCTGATGATTCTGAAGTAAAAGATATTTCATACTATCCAATCATTAAGGAATGCTACTAGATGTCAACCTTGATTAATAAATTAATAAATTAGTTAATTTATAGTGATTTTAGTAATGAACCTTCACACACTAATAGAATATTCTGGTCTTTGTTGAACAAGAAAAATATTATTGATTAAATTAAAGAGTTTAAATTTAATTAATTGATATATTTTCTCTGATAAAGCTTAATTAAGTAAGACTTAATTAAAGAGGAAATTCATAAATCAAAATTTAAATATGATTTAATAAGATTTATTTTGTTACTGGAAATATAAACAAAAAATTGAATTTGGTTTCTATTAAATAGAAACAAAAGACAAATGTGGGTATGGGTGATTTCTATAAGATAGAACAAAACCAACTTCAAAATACCCATACATAAGTTAGACTTATCTTAGAAAACCCTAAGAGAGGAAGTGTGACATTTTTTTGAAAAAAGAGCTCTCTCTTTAAGCTTACAACTAGAATTTTTCGGATGACAAGTCTTTTTATTCCACGAGTCAAGGATTGATATAAAAAGAACTAGTCTCTGTGTAGATAAATCTCTCGATGTATTATAACATTAGGGTTCATTACAATGTAAAAAGAAAATGTTGTTATACTAGCAACTACAAATAGAAGAAAAGAAGAAGACAAAAATGCAATAAGTGCCCCTCTCCCACTAATTTTCTATATAACCAATTGCTGCATCACAAAATCTTCCATAAGAGAATTGACCCTTTTGACTATTAAACTTTTGCACCTATCCACACCGACAAAATTACTTCATCACACTTATCAAACTTATTTCCTAAATTCCCCCTGTATTGTTTTTCTTTGTGACAACTTGTAGTTATAAGAGAAAATTATTATTAGTTCTAGATTGAACTTTTATTTAACTCTTGTTTTTATGGTGGCCAAATTTTGGAAACGAGAAATAGAATATATGTAAAATGACTATAATTTTAGAGTCCTCAACAATGTTACGAAACTAAGGATAAATAATAAATACATACTCAACACTATGACTATATTTACAAAGATGTTTTAGATGGACTAAGAGCATTATGTTGTATTCGGAAAGAAGTTGGAAAATCTCGTTTCCATAAACAACCATCTTATAATGAATAATGAAATTTAAAAATTTATATTATTATATAATAAAATCATAAATAGTTATGCATATAATAAGGATTTTCAAAATGTCAAATGTGAGAAAGCAATAATTGAAATAAAGAATACAATGGGTATGGAGTGATGATGCCGGTTAATGTTGTCGACTTTATATGACCTTTACAAAATGTTGGTGTCAGTTCCTCAAGTCAAGTGCATTCGTATTTAGGTTTTTGACCTCTTTGTATCACAATTCAACTCAAGAAAATGTAAGCAAATCTCAACCAACCCCACCTTCAAATGAACAAACTTTAACCTTTTTTCCATTTTACTCACTTCTTAATACTTCCAATGCTTACATTCAACTAACCCATATGTTGGATTAGGCCAATTAAGCACCATTGCACTTTAATTAGTATATTCATATTGCATCTCATACTTTCGTAAAGCTTCTTATACAAAAAGTAGAGGAATGAAGTCCTTCACCACACTTTAAAAGCTCCCTTCGCCATCCCAAAAAACAATCATATCCTAAACCATCATCAAAACTCAGAGAGAAAGCCTAAGGGTAGCCATTTCTAGGCTCAGATTTTCCTCTTGTTGGGTTGGGAGAATGCATACCCTTTGGAAACCAGTGCACATTGTTGTGACTTCATTTTATGTTTCTGCTCTTCTATTCAGTGACTGCATGGCCTATGAGGAGGGGAATCACTCTAGTAGTCACAAGAACACAAGTAACAAATTTTACAAGGTAATACCTTTACAACTTTCTTCATCTTCATCTGCTTCTTCACCAAACCAATGCCCCTTTATATGATTATCACAAAAATAGTAAACTTTATTTGTATGGCTAACACCCCACCTTCTATTATATCAGATGAATCAGCAGAAGACATCTGATATTGCAGTACATGGACTGCTCCTGTGGGCTTCAACTGGTCTTTTAATGCCACTGGGAATACTTGTCATCAGAGGGTCCATTAGGGCAGAACCCGGATCTAGAAGGAGTAAAGTGCTCTTCTATCTCCATGTTGGTTTTCAGGTCATATCTTCTTCTAGAAAAAAGTTATTCATACTATAGCATGCATGTCATATACATGTTGGGAAAGTATATAAGTAGCATGAGTGGAGATAACTGATCTTCATCCTAATAGATTCACTAGCAAGGAGATTCACCGGGAGATAACGTCAATAAGACCTGAACCAATCAATATAAAAGAAAAATATCATTTTCAATCCAAAATTTTAAACTAATGGGTTTGTGGGTCTTTCACTTTCTCAACTTTCTCATTTTTATCTTATGCAGGACTTAAACTCACACTTAAATTCTCAACACACCCTTCTACGTATATGTATATGTATATGTATATGTCAAGATTGGTTTTACTTATGCCAAATCTTGACCAAAATATTGATTTCATGTTACTTCTATAACCTCTCTCGTTATCATAATCGTTAATGCGGAAAAATTTATCATTTGTGAGAAGTTAAAAGTGTAAGTTTGTTGATACTCACATCTAGGGCCAAGGGAGACTGACATTGATTATGCTGTAGAAACTTCAAAAAATAGGAGTAGTGGTAATATAGTAAGTAGACTCTAGAGTATGAGATGTTTCTTGAAAGTTACATCATGCCATCATTAAGTTTTTGATCTTTGTTTTACAACATAATCATAACTTACTTTAACTTTAGTAGTGGGGTGTACAGAGCCTTTTTTTCATGATCTATTTTATTTTCGACCACAGTTTTGTATTGCTTTTCATTCGTTTTAGCTAACCACTATGTCATGATTATCATTTGAATTGAGCTAATTTGGAGTTATTATACATGTAAAGTCGCAGAGAATTTTCTGTTTTTTGAATGCTGTATATACCTATGACTTTTTTGTGTTGCCTTTCTACCTTAGTGCACAAAAAGTGCTTTTTCTTATTATCTCTGGTTCGATTAAACTAACAAGTTTGATCATCAACAAACTGAACCAGTTAGAATTAACATATAAAATTATATCTGTGATTTTTTTTTGCCTTAAATTCATCATTGTTCAAAGTCTAACATTTCATCTAACAGATGCTTTCAGTACTTCTTGCCACAGTTGGAGCTGCAATGTCTCTGAAAAAGTTCGAAAATTCATTTGATAACAATCATCAGAAGTTAGGCCTGGCACTTTATGGTGCTATATTGGTGCAAGGCTTGATTGGATTTTTCAGACCACACAGGTTCATTCATCAAAATTCTCACCTCTTTTTACAAACCTGCCAAGCTCATTATTCCAAACAGCAAACTTTGTCTCCCATTTTCTTTGTATTTATGAAAAAGAACTTAAATTTTCAAAGGATGCTTTATACTAATGTTACATAATTTGTAACTGAGTTTGCAGGGGGAAAAAAGAGAGGAGTTATTGGTACTTACTACATTGGATACTAGGAACAATAGTTTCTGTTGTAGGGGTGATCAACATTTACACTGGTTTGAAAGCCTACCATAAGAGAACCTTAAAAAGCACCACACTTTGGACTATCCTTTTCACTGTGGAAGTCACTATCATTGGATTGGTTTACCTCTTCCAAGACAAAGTGGAATATATGAAAAAGCAAGGAGTGATTATAGGAAGTGAGTCGTCAATTCTGTCATCTAACCAACACATTATTCCTCAAAGCCAAACTCAAAAGGAGTTGTTACCAGTTGCATGTGGAAGAAAGAGAAATGCACTTGAGAATTTGTTTGACTAATATCAGACTTTAGATTACATTTTTTAGAGGGTATTATTGGTTTGTTTACACTTTAGTTTTTGGTGCCTGCACTTTATGCAAGTGGGAGCTGATTTTATGAAGATAGAGTGCATTCATCAAAAGGTGAAGTTTGATTGGTGTATGTTTTCTCGTTTCTTGTTTTTTTCTATGCACATTCTTTCACATGTATTACGAATATTATAAGTGTGCGTGTGGACACTGACCACAGAATGTATAGACAGTTGTGGAAGCAGTCTTTGAAGTTGTAATTTTTATTTGAATATGGTTTTGGAATACATGATTAGTGGCAAATCTTTATGATTTATTTTTCTTTTGTTTAGATTTTGCCACACAAATAAGGGTGACAGAATCACAATACTTCAAACGAAAGCCTATGTTGTTCCTTCGCTTATTCACCAGTTAGCCATCATGAATACTTTCAACTCAAGCACTCTATGGAATTATACCTGTGCTTAAATTGATGACATAACTCATAGGTGCTATCTTCTTTTATTAAATTATTAGTCAAGTTTCTTATAAACATTCTTGAAATAAATAAAAACTAAATAAGATTAAATTGAATTTAAATAATTAATATACATATTATATAGTATAGCTTATACACTCGTAGTGCGGGGATAGCTCAGTTGGGAGAGCGTCAGACTGAAGATCTGAAGGTCACGTGTTCGATCAACGTTCACCGCATTTTGTGTTCCTAATTTTATCCTTTTTCACTTGAAACCTGAAGAATATATTCACATTTCTTAAAGTAATAATATTCAATTACATACTGTTATGTTCACAAAAGTTAGATCTAGTATAAATGGTTTAAACGTACAAAAATCATTACATTTACAATACGTAAAAATCATACTCTTATCTTTTTTTTCTTCTTCTTATAATAGCATTTTATTAATTTTTAATCCTCTGCGGGTTAATTTATAAAAGCAGAATAAAATGAATTTTAGAATTTCAATTAATGATTATTAATGCTATACTAATATATTATCGATTATTTTATTTTATTGCTTTGTTTTCCCCTTGTAAAAATATCGTTTATAATACAGCTCCTAAGGGAGTTAAACCACAAAATCTTCAATAGGTTTCCGTAATAAAAATAGTATAATATATTTTATATATATATATATATATATATATATATAAACTTTAATACAGAAATTTTCATTTTCTTAATATTGTTTCAACTTTCTTAATGTGTGAAGTGATTGAAATATATATATATATATATATATATATATATATGAACTTTAATAATTATCAGATATATTTATCGGAAGAAATATTACATTACTTTAGTTAATATACAAATAGTTTTGAAAGAATAATTGTAACATCCCATTTAATTAATAACTAAAATGTCACATAATAAGTAAGATCCTGGAGTATATACGCTACTACTTACAGTTATCCCAAAAGAAATCAGAAAAGGATTAAGGCACACCACGATGCTAGTTACAGAAGAGAACAAGAGATCAAAAGTATTCAAAACATAGTTCTAAGATAAGGCGGTACATGGGCCACAACCCTAAAGGAAGACATAAACAAATAGACTCCATCTGAGATTGTCTATGCAACATAATCACCATTTCCCTGTTGATCACGAGGAGTTCTCACATCTGCTCACATCAATAAATTGATAATCATTGCAAAAGGAGAAAACCACACACATAACAATCAAACAAGCAAAAGGGTAAGCTAGAGCAGAAAATGATTTATCATACAGTTACATACAATTTCATAGTCCAAGATGCATATGTCAACCAATCATGTTATGACTTGCAAACAATACACTAAGACTCAAGAAACGACTCATCCAAATAGATATAATTAGTCAGATTCAGTGGATGCTTGCATTTGTGGTGGCCTTTACTGCTCTACCGAGCTAATTGTTACAGTGTCTCACTTCCCCCCCACACAAGGTTAGCCCTTAAAGTGTTTCAGGTCTCCTGCTACTCTCATCACTTGAGTTAGTACGCTCTATGTTAGACTAACTAACTCTTTAGAGTGTCAAGATGCAATTCATACCTTGAATGTTACTAAATTATATAAATGGGGCACCACCATGAATTCCCGGGGTCATGGAATTACGTCCTGACCAACTGAGGCACCACCATGAGATCTCACCTAGAGATTCATGGAACTACGCCCTAACCACCACGAAACTATCGTGGAATTATGTCCTAACCATACCAACATCATGTTCCATAAATCAATTTACATCATCGTTCATACCAATTCAATGTTACTTTATATAACCAATCATCCCATACATGTTTCATGCCAAACTCACCATTCCAGCCCATACAATCAAATCTCACATGCATATTCATATAATTCATACTTTAAATAGGGTAATCCAAACCAAGCTTACAATTAACAACCAAAAGCATGAAAAAGAACAACCATGGAGCAATTCTCGTGCCAGTCTCGCTCAAGCCAGGGACCCTCGCTCAGGCGAAAGAGGTCTTTCACTTAAGCTACAGGTCCTCGCTTAGGCGAGATTGTCAACAGAGAGCCCTACGAGACTCACGAGTTCTCGCTTAGGCGAGCCCTCCTCGCCCGAGCAAGGCCACCCCTTGTCCAAAGGTGAGGTTCCTCGCCTAGGCTACAACTACAGCGACGTACCTCAAGCTCCCACGAGTTCTCACTTAGGCGAGCCCCTCTCGCTTGAGCGAGATAGTACCTCTCTCAAAACGAGAGCTCTCTGTCTGAGCGAAAGCTCGAGTACGAACATGGGCTTGTTTTTGCTAGTCTCGCCTAAGCAAGACATGCTCGCTTGGGCGAAAACGTCAGATCTCGCCACTGTTCTCCCTGCAACAGCCATACATTCATACCTAAACAGCAATACAAGGCCATCCATACATTAACAGTGGTACATCAACCATACAATCGTGAAAATAGTGGGAAAACAAGCAAAAATCGAAGTAAAAAAGCAAGCCCTAGCTTCCCTTACCTGGAAATAAGCTAGCAAAGGACTTCGACACCCCACAGTTGGGCATAGTAGCTTTAAGAGCGGATTCGAGAGTTGAAAACCAGTGGGACAATTTTAAAACGAGTTCACCCAGACAAACCCTAGTTGGAATCATGAAGAATAAACTGGATGGAATAGTACAAGTTGAAAACGACTTACGTGGAGCAAGAGAACGAGGTTGAGCTAACTTGACGAGAACTAAGGGCTAAACCCTAACAGAGCTAAGGGAGAGAGTGGGAGTACTGATTTTGCAAATGAATGCAGAATGAGGGACCATATGGGCCAGCCCTTAGGCCCATTAGATTTTGGGCAGCCCCTTAAATATGAGCCTTACAATAATTATTTTTTATATTGCAAATTTAAAATTCTTAGTAATTTTTTTAATTTATATATTAATATTAGTTTTTCTATTAATAAATTTGAGTATTATTAAAATATTAAAAAAAAAATAAAGTTTTTTTTATAAATATTATATTTTTTTTAAAATAAAAAAAAAAATATATATATATATATATATATATATATATATATATATATATAAGTTTTTGTATATACAATTTACAAATGTTAGTATATGAGGAAATTGATTTTATTTTTTCTTATAGGTGCCTTTAAAATTTTTTGTTCAAAGAGTTCATTAAACAAAACCTATTATAATATTCAAAAAAGATAATATAAAATTTACTTTATCACTTATATTTATTTTGTTGTGCTGTAAATGTTATTTTTTTATTCATATACTATAATATAAGAAAAATAATATTAAAAAATTTAGTTTATTACTCATGTTTATTTTGTTAAAAAATGTTCTAATTATTAGTTTTTTTATTATCTATTATAATATTAAAAAGAAGATACTAAAAAATTTTATTATTCCTGTTTATTCTACTGACAAATATTTAACTATTATTTTTTTTAGTTATTTTGAATTGTTAATCTATCTTTTTATGAATGTTTATTTTGTCATCATCACACGTCCCTAAAGAATTATCTTACTCTTTTTTACCTATTTATCATTATATTCTATTCACAACTACATTTATTTTACGAACACGAAATCTTTGTTTAGATAAATCATCTTATAATATAAATTACACTCGCACTCTATTTATGTATGTTTATTAATTAATTTAAAATTATTTGAAAAACCTAACTAAACAAATGTAATTTTATTATATTGGTTTTTTACTAATTTTGTATTGTTAATTTACCCTTTTATTTTTATTCATATTTATTTTGCTGTCGTATGTTCTAAAGAATTATTTTACTCTTTTACCTATTTGTTATCATTATATTATATTCACAGCTACATTTATTTTAACTACTTGAATATATGAAATCTATGTTTTATATAAATCATCTTATAAATTAAATTACATTCAGCTCTTTATTTATGTATGTTTATTAATTAATCTAAAATCTTTTGTAAAACTTAACAAAACAAATGGAATTTTATTATTTAACAGTATTTTCTTATCTTTACACCTATTATAATATACAAAAAGAAAATATTAAAAAATTTATTTTATTATTTATGTTTATTTTACTGACAAGTATTGTAAATATTTGGTTTTAGTTATTTTACATTGTTGTCCTATGTGCCTAGAGAGTTATTTTACTCTTTTACCCATTTGTTATCATAATCTTCTCTATTCATAACTACATTTATTTTAACTACTTGAATATATGAAATCTATGTTTTATTTAAATCATCTTATAAAATAAATTACACTCACAATTTATTTATATATGTTTATTAATTAATCTAAAATATTTTGTAAAGCCTAAATAAACAAATGCAATTTTATTATTTAATAATTTATATTTTGACATAGAAAACATTTGTTTCACCGTAATTGAAATTTTATAACATTATTAAAATAAATTTTAACATGAATTTTGCTCCAAAATGTATCATTTTTCAAAATATTTGACCATATCTCACTTTTACAAAAAACAATTATTAATAGTTATCCATATTATAAATAACCACAGACCAAAGAAATAAAAAATATAGATCAAACTAATACTTCTTAAGCTATTCCCTTTTGATATTAAGCAAAAAACTAACTCATCTCTTTAACCAGAAACATGCATAATATATACATAATCAGTGTAGCTTCAACATTTACTACAAGTTTTTCAAACCTGAGTACATATCCCTTAACTTTAAAGTCCGAAAACATGATGAGAAGAGTTTGAGTATTGATTAGTTTATATTATAGAGTTTGTTGATTTAGATCGATTGTATATATGATATATTTTTATAGTCTTATTTTTTTATAAGACTGTATTAATATATTTTATACAGTAAATTATTTGTTTAAATATTATAATGAAGTGTTATATTTTATTAGTTTTAAGATGTTAAAGTGGAATCTTATATTATTCATCTCCTATTAATATATTATTCTTAATAATAATAATAATAATAATAATAATAATAATAATAATAATAATAATAATAATACATTTGATGAAATACATGAAATATTATAATAAAATCATGGATAACTCAAAGTAAAAAATTAAAAGTACAAATGTAATAGAAATAAAAAAATTAAAAAAATTTCTTATCTTCTAATTGTCTTTTTTTTTGTATTAACAGATAACTAATTTTCGAAGATGAAATTAAAATTAACAATTCGAATTAAGTTTTGTATTAATAATTTTTTTTCTCTTCTTTAATTTTGGATTAACATTTTATGATATTAATTTGTATTTTAGAAATTAATTGAAAAATCGATTGTCGGGACTTGATAATTAAATTCATATTAGATGGAAGGATATTTTTGATTTGTTTTGCATAAATAGTTGAGTCAAATAATTAAATCTATCAATTATTTAAAATTATATAAAAAAATTTAAATAACTATAATAAAATAATTCTATGATTGTTGAATATATGAATTTAATTTTCATCTTTTTCTATTTTCCATTTTTCATTTTATTGTGGTTCTGTTTTTTCTTTTGTTATTAAATTGAAGATATAATAAATAAAAGAATAGTCTTCATGATACATTAGCGGGGATAGCTCAGTTGGGAGAGCGTCAGACTGAAGATCTGAAGGTCACGTGTTCGATCCACGTTCACCGCATTTTCAGTTTTCGTTTTTTTTTTCAATTTTTAATTTAGAATTTCAAATCATGATTACTAATATTATACTTAATAAATTATCCTTTGTTTTTTTTTATTCTTTATGTTTTCTTTTTCTTTTCATAAACGTGTATGGTTATAAAAATCGTATATAATTTTAGTTTTTAAGGAATTCAATCACAAAAACTTGTATATATCTAATAAGAATAATATAATATATTTTAATTAAAATAACTTTAACTTAGGAAAGTTAGATTCTTATACAATTTTTTTTTTACAAAATTTAATTAAAAACATTGAGAAAAATATTTTTTACTAATATTACTTTTAAAAAATAACCAAATATGATGCACCTTTTTTTTTCAATTTATATTCTTGAATTTTTCTCTTTGCCGCTTAAAAAGTAATGTACCAAATATGATTTTAGAAATCCTATGTTTTTTTTTTCTGTTGTATTTTGTTACTAGTTTTTTGTGATTCTAGAAATTTTCAACATTTTAAAAAACTTATTGAGAAATTAAATATAAAAATTTGAAAACAATTGTGATAAATTTTACAAACTAATTTTTTATAAAAAATAAGTTAGTATATGAAGAAATTAATTTAGTTTTATTTTTTCTTATAAGTGCTTATAAATTCTTTTGTTCAAACAGGTCATTAATTGTTTTAAAGGATGGTGTTGGTCCATTAAACAAATTATCGAGTTAAAATGATATAGATAAATAAAAAAACATATTGTTATATCTACACTAAACAATTTCCATCATTTACGCATTATTTTCAATAGCATAAAACCTAAATTCAAAAAAGGCAAATTGATGGAGATACATAAATGCTTAATTACGTTGTAAATTCTTCACAAATTTAAGTATTTTTAATTAAGCATCTAAAAAATTAATATATTTTTTATTGAGAATTTAAAATTTTATATTTTTTAATTGAATGCATGTTGTTTATTTTTTCTTGTAAGTGAGTAATGTGAGTGCTATCTTTCTCGTTATCTTCTTATTTATATTATCTACTTAATAAACCAAAAAAAAGTCTAATAATAACTAAATTAAAAATATACAAATTTGTGAGAGACTTGAAACTTAATTAAACCTAAATAAAATAAAATAAAAACATAAACAAAAGATAATAATCTAAAAAAATGGATAGCTGCAAAATTACTAACAAGTAAAAAATGAAAGCCCAAATATAATAGGAATAAAATAACACTAAAAATTCTCTAATTTTCTTTCATTATCAAATTGTTTCTTTGTCTTTTTCTCTCATTTTTGTTTTTTGTTCTTCTTTAATGAATAATTATCCTTGAGGATCAATTAATGGAATCCAGATCAAATGACTCGAATTGAGATTTACACCCATCATTTAATACTTAGAATCTTTTTCTTTTAAAAGTCAAAGAATCAATTAACTAATTAGATACATATTAGATTGAATAATATTTTTATTTGATTCGTAATAGTGATTTGATTGATTACTTAAATCAATTAATTATCCAAATTTGGATTTGAAGATTTAGATAACTATATGATAAGAGAAATTGTTTGGTTGTTGAATTTGTTGACTTTTATCTTCTTCTATTTTCTTTTTTCCAATTTCTTGCATTGTTCATTTTATTTATTTATGATTTTAATCTCTAAAATCCCAAATTTAATTTCTACAATAAAAATATTAAATATTGAATACAATTAATATGTGTTATCTTAATTATCAATTTAGATTGTGTTCTATATTGAAAATTGTAGATAAGACTTAGATTATTTGATTTGATAATGAAACTTAAAGATAACAATAATTCAACAAATGGAATAAGTAAGATCTTGTGACAAAACTGATATCGTAAAGTGAAAAAACAAAAAAGGAGATCTTCTAAAAAAGTGGCATCGACAAACATGTAGTACATTTTAGTTTTTAGAGAATAACAATGATAGTCTTTTTGGGGATGAAATATCATAGAAAAACACATTTGATAATTTTTTTATAGGGTTTATGCAACCCGATGGACGTATCATGAACAAAACATAGATCGAAAGACATTGAGAGATATGAAATAAAGGTTCATTTTGAAATAGGGCAATATATGGAATTTGATTTTCAAGAGAAAAAAATAGGACATTCTATTTATAAGAGAACAAGAATAACATTACTCTATGACGAATTAGTACATTAACACGAAACAATTAGGCACAAAAAGTTCAACCGAGTGCTTTCTTTTTAATATTTCATTTTGTTAAGGTGTGTATAAAGGGAAGTGGGTTGATGTGAAATGTCATGTGAATTTAAAAGAGTAGAAATGCTAGTAGAAAAGTATCATGTTTCACATTATCACTCCTCAAGATTTTGATAACTTTGCCAGATTGACTTTTACTTCATTAAGGAAAAACATGAAGATGGACAAAAAATCATGTCAATCTTTCATCAATGAATCCAAATATAACGAGAATATTCATCAACAGATGTAACAAAATATCAAAATCTTAAATATATTGTTCAACTAGGACTCCAAAGGCCTTAATGACTTTTAGAAAAGATAAAGTTACATTTTTTCCAATTTTTTATAAAGAAGATCTATTGTGTTTGTTTCTCTAGTTGACATGACTTACTCTAAGGACTTGAAGTTTGCTAAAAGTTAAGAACTATTATCTTTAATTTGGATAGGTGTGAATGACCCAAGCGGTCATGTAAAAGTTTTGGTAATTAGAAGCAAAGCAAGAAATAAATTATCTGAATCCAATGTAGTAAAAAAATAATTAACACATACCAAACTATTATATAACAAAATAATTGACATAAAAGGTTACTGAACAATTTAATGATTTAGTTAACGAACCAAGAGAAATAAGGTTAAAAGGACAAGTAGGGATAAGAAGAACAAAGTTTAGGTTCAAGGAAGGAGAAATGGAAACTTGCCCAACTCCCTAAGTAGCAACTATAGGTCCATTGGATAATGTAATAAAATAGGAAACTTTGGAACAATAAAAAGAAGAAGAAAAATAAGTATTATAATAAATGGACATTGACTCTTCTTAGTTTGAGAAATGCAAGTTGATAATAAAAGCGAAAATCAATTTAACACACTATTTCCAAAGTGAAAATTATCTGAGTAATTAAGCTAAAACATTAACATGGGTTATGAAGTAAGCGAGACCAATTTGCACTACAAAAGTTGACAAACTCTAGTGTCCAACTCGTCCCACATTTTTTTATGGTTAATGTATATCATTATCTATCCCGCATTTGATTCCTATTCCTATTAGAGAAGAGAATACCAAAAAAAAAAATAATAATAAATTCATACTTTTTAACAAGAGTTTTAAATAGTCAAATTGCATGTAGAAATTTTAAATTTATTTTAAAATTATTTACTTAAACAATATACACTTGTCATACGATTTTTAATTTTTCTATAACAAAAAAAATAATATGTCAATTATTTCCAAAAATACTTTAACCATATGTTTGGATATAGACTTTAAAATTTTAAGGAAACTAAAATATTAAATTCTAATTGTTTTTAATTATAATGCTTTATTTTAGTAACGTAATTCAAATTTGTTAAATTTTATTTTATTTTTTTAAACAAGGTATTTAAATTACTAACAAATAGAAAACATATTTTAGTGCCAAATAATATTTAATAAATAAAAATATCAACAGGTAATGTTTTTCTTTTGATATTAATCAAGTACTGATCTAAACTTAAATCAATAATCATAAATATTAAAATGAAAAAATTAAAAAAAATTATAAAAGTAATTGTCAGAAGTGAGATTTGAACCTACACCCTCTTTCGAAGACCAGAACTTGAGTCTGGCGCCTTAGACCACTCGGCCATCCTGACTTTAATTATAATTGACATATGTATATATTATAGTCAATAGGATAATTTAAAAAAAGTAATTGGAAGTTAGAAAATAAAAGGTTTTCCCTGCAGGAGAAACAGAAGTACAGTGATAATTAGTCCTTTGGTGCCGCCTCTTCTTCAGCATTCACCGCTCCGATAATCGTTGTGAGTTTTGAATTTTAATTTTGGTCTGTTACACCATCAAATTCTTCAATTGAAAAGCCTAATATTAGGAATCATAATCACACTGATTACCTAGCTGCGATACACTGTTCTATGTTTGTTTTTTCGTTTATCACTGAGGCTAATACTTGACGTTCTTTCTCTCTAAATTTCAGCATATCCTACCTCACTCTGACCTTTGAAGTTCGCATACTCAGTGTTATTGCTCTTCTACTTCGGGTGTGCTCCTGCTTCTCGCATTTAGTATTACAATCGAAGTTTAAAACTTTTTTGAGGAGGATTGAACATAATATTCATTAGGTTTTAGGGTTTTTTTATATTATAATTTGTGGTTTTTTAATAGTTGGAGTCTATTCTTGTTGTGTTTTTTGTGGCCAGAAGTAACTTCAAGGTCGGGTAAGAAAGGAGGAAAAGGAGAAACGCGAAAATGTTTTTCCACATAGTACTGGAGCGAAATATGCAGCTCCATCCACGCTACTTTGGTCGTAACCTTCGTGATAATCTTGTTTCCAAGCTAATGAAAGATGTGGAAGGCACTTGCAGGTGTTTTGTTCTTCATTGATATTTTTTTCTTCATCGTGCTTAAATGAAAAAGGGAAAGGAAAAATATGTATTTTTAATTATTGGATGATAATTGGGAATGTTAGTTGTAACAGTATTTTGTGATTAGATTTCATGCCAAGTATATAATTTAGATCGTGGAACAACAAAGCATTTCACTCTAACTGACTGGTTGGACCTTGGATGGATTTAACATTTGGATTTTCAACTATTCTGCAGTGGTCGACATGGATTTGTGGTGGCAGTTACAGGGATAGAAAACATAGGGAAAGGGTTAATTCGTGATGGAACAGGGTTTGTGACATTTCCTGTTAAGTACCAATGTGTTGTCTTCAGACCATTTAAGGGGGAGATCTTGGAAGCTGTTGTCACCATGGTGAACAAGGTTTGTACAGTTTCTTTTTCTTTAGAGTAATGAAGCTGTATAACTCGAATTTGTGGAGATTGTGGTTTATGGCCGTTGAATTATGCTTGTGCAGATGGGATTTTTTGCTGAAGCTGGACCTGTACAAATCTTTGTTTCCAACCACGTAAGTTCGTACTTTATAATGTGATATTATATGTAAAAGATTGTTAGTATTGATCTTCATGTCAAACACAAATTATGTGTCCTTTATTATTCCTGTCTGTGGAATTTGTCTTGTATAATGTGTTATATATTAAAGATTCTTACTATTGTTCTTCATGTTAAACACTAAAACTATATGTCCTTTATTATTGTTGTCATTGGAGTGCCATGGAGGTTTTAAAATTTGAATACTAAAATTATGTTTTTCATTTGTTGTTGTTGCTATTGGAATGTAATGCCAGTTACTGGCTATTTCAAAATATTGCAAATGAGGTTTTTTTGGATATCCACACCCTCAAAAGTACTTCGCAACCCGAAAATTATCCAGTAGGGACTTGTAATAGGGAGAATGCCTGAATTATTTTGGGCTAGGACAGGATGAATACATATAGATAACTTCATTTCTAATCTATATTTTATTTAATATGTATTCTCTAGCTATTTCCTAATTTCTCTTTATCTAAATGTGGCCAAGTGCAGGAGCGAAAAATAAAAATGATATAACCATCTGTTGTTTTCTTTTATATATGAATGCTATCTCTTAGAAATTGGGCTTTAGGACATAACACGACCTCACAAAATTGGTCTGTAAGGTGAGAACTGCCCAATCCTTATAATAAGCACTATTTAGGTCATGTCACTAGGTTATGTGTGACTAAGCACATCTACTCACACCCAACACATTGAAAGTGGTGGAGGCTGTGCTGGAGGCTAACTAAAGAGGGTGTGCAATTAAGGAGGGTCAGGAGTGATTACAATTCAGGGGATTTTCCCAACTTTAAGTTGTAATCAGAGATTGGGTTCCCCTAGATTTTTTTTGCCTTCCTTCTTTTATATTCTGTTTGCTGATACTAACTACACCAGTTTATAAGGGGATGACTGGTGGTATGGCATGCAAGGCATCTAAAATTTTAAATCATAATGGGTTTGCTTTAGTTTTACCGTACATCTGAACCCATTAAAACTTTCTCTTTTTTTTTCATTAAATTAAAATAGATTATGGCAATACTTTGAAACTGAAAAGTTTCAACATGTAATGTTTTTTATGTGTAGATTTGTTTGTTGAGACTCTTTTTTTGTTTTTTCCTTTTAGTTGATTCCGGATGATATGGAGTTCCAGTCTGGGGACATGCCAAATTACACTACTTCAGATGGATCGGTATGTATCATTTATTACTTCCCCAATGGAAAAAAAAGAGCAAATTAATTTATATTTTCTGTTTGTTGTCATGTCTTATTTGATGATTATGGGTTATGTTTTTACTTTAGTAAATTGGTCTTTTGCAGGTTAAGATTCAAAAAGATAGTGAAGTCAGACTAAAGATAATTGGGACTCGAGTGGATGCTACTGAAATTGTATGCACATATATTATGCATTATACTTTATTTTGTTGAATGCTATTAATTTAAGCCCCATCAGTTTTATACTAAATTCTGTTTTTGAGAAATTTCAAATAATAGAAAGATTTTTAGCTCTGTAAAGGATATAGCTTTTGTTTTTCCCACATTTTTTCACAATTACAAATGACTCTAAGAAGAGCTTTCAGTTTTTTCTAATTTTAATGTTTAGCTCATCTCACGACCACTATCTTTACAGTAGTCTGTGAATATCATGAAAGTGGTCATACTTTTACATCTCTGGAATGCTAATTTATGCTCTGTTTGCTGGTAAACGTAACCCTTGTCCAAAGTAATCAACATGGGATTCTACCAAGCAAAGTTTCTAGCTACCATGATGAACTAATAAATTTATGCCGGTAGTTGTGGTATGCAAAAAAGCATTGGTACTCCATGGTGCAAAGTAAACTCTTGAATGTCGGGAGAAAATTATGAGTAGATATTCTCCAATTACTGCATGCAATCAGAATGATATTATTTTTACCACTTTGTTGATGTCACATGTTGCCTGTATTGTTCCTAGCATTATCATCTTGTACGCCTTGTGTGAAAGAATTCATGATGCTGATGGCCTAGTAAAACTAATATCATTTTAGCAAGCATATGATGCTAGGTTGTATGCTGTTAAAGTTTTATACTCCTGCACGTGCTTGGTCCATGCTTTCCTTCCCTTCAGTTCCCATCAGTTGTAGTGGTGTAGTTATAAACTTTGCAACTGTCCAGTTTTTAAAATGACAAGTGCAGAGATAAATCAGTTTTTTCCTTTGCATATTGAATATTTATATGGTTTTAAATTTGAATGGTTTTTTTAGAACTCACTTATCTGATATAATGCGTTTTCTTTTGGCAGTTCTGCATAGGTACCATAAAAGATGATTTCTTGGGTGTGATCAACGACCCTGCAACAGTTTAAATACCCCTTTCTGTTGTACTCTTCAGTCGTATATAGTTTACATTACTTGGGTTTTCCCACCTTGGATCCTCCAACTATATTATGTTGTATTACTCGATTGTTGTAAGTACCAAGTCGATAATTTTGGTTCCAGAATTAATAACTGAAAATATCATATAGATCCAAAATGTGAATCTTAGTGATTATTTTGTTATTTTTTATGGCATTGAGGAAGACAATTTCTGGTTGCAAATAACAAGTGTCGTTTTCCCACCATTTAAATTGAAACAATCAAAGTTCAAACCAGTTGAGTTCAGTTTTATATTAGATCTTATGCTATCAACAACAATGACTCGATGAGAGCTTTTTCATCCACACAGTTCATATGAGAACGTATACACTTATGAGGAATAGGATAAAAATTGTCCCCAACTTATATTAATTTGTCTCGATAAATCCCTATTCCAAAAAAACAGTTCCTGATTAATTATTTTGCTGCTAAGTGCTACGAATCACCACTGTTCTTAACTTCCACACATTTTCAAACAACATCATTAAGTAAAAGGAGTTAATCAAAGAGATTTATTTATTTATAAAAGGAATGGAGGCCGAAAGAGCACAATGGTCCTCTTAAACTTTAGCAAGTTCTCAGTTTTTCTTTCTTAATTGAAGAATCTTTCTTTTCCTTTTTTTTTATCGACAACATTTTGTTAGAAGACAAATTAAATTATGAAGTTCTATTTTATCTTTGATTTGTTTCTTGAACCTCCTTTATCAAATAATTGTTCATTCTTTGCTTTTGCGGCATTATTGGTGAGACCCCACATGGTGGCAAGATACTGCTGGCACTTGCTGCTACTGCTTCCATTTTGATGCAACAAATCTGGTTTTGCCCTTACAGTTTTTCTTGTCATAGATAGTTTTTTGGCAATGGACGCATCACTTGGCTTGAGATTGTGCCTGTACTCCACAGTGACTTGTTCAAGAACTTCAACCTGAAACATGTTGAGCTTCAACTTGGGGTTCACGTGATCTCTAACAAATGCAAAAGCTAATTGGTCTCTTGGGTTAAAACCCTCCAACTCATTGAATATAAGGCATGAGAATAGATTGCTTCTTAGTCCATGCTTCCTCAGGATCAGTGCACTGTCTGGCACATCTGCCAATTATATTCATTCCTTAGTAATCATTTTCATGAATGTTCCAAACATAAATCAAAAAGTACAACCTTTTCCAAAGTTCGTTACACTATAGGCCATGCAATTAGATTTAATTCTCCTAACAAATAGTTAAATGAATAAAATTAGTACACAACTTTTGTAAAATTAGATTATACTTAAAGTTGATATCATAAGATAGTATCACACTCATCTAAATTCTATTATAGTCAAATTTGTTATTTGGTAAACTTATTGTATCATCCGTTATTAACCCGCTATCAAATCACCAGTCTTACGCTTGATATATCTACGCTTCGACATGAAACATATAAAGATTCCATATCGACTAAAGATAAGAGGAATTTACAGTATATAAATGAATACAAATCTCATTTTACTAATTAATTTTATAAAGTTGCGTTAAACTTAAAATCTACTTATTAATATCTAATTTATTAAATAATCTTATATCTTATTTGATAAGTTCAAAGATTTATGATGTTTTTTTATAGGTTAAAATGTTTGTAAGCAAAACTATAAAGACATTTAAAAATAAGATGAAATTAACCTGAGGAATATGGCATTTTGGTGGGACTCCATGGTTGCAATCCATTTTCACAGTAAGTTTCCATCTGCATCTTCAAGGCATTCACATCCCACCATTTGTTCCATCTTGCAGTGGCCATTGCTTCTTCCATGGTATGAAGAAAATGTGGGTGTTTTGATATGGCCATGTCTGCATTCTGAGATATAACAAGTGAATGAATGAGCAACAATGGATCAACCATTAGTTGCAGTTTTGCATCTATCCAAACACTGAATTGGGAATTTGGGAAAAGCCTATGAACTAAATATTTTGGTATGACACCATTCATTGCTGGGTTGTGATACAAATCCTCTTTTCTAACCTTCACAATTCTCCACACACCTATCTTGTTGTATCCACTGGAATTTTTTGTTGAGATTAAGCCATGATATTGAAGCCCTTTGAGAGTAACATCATCTATGAACATGAAGAAGCAGACATTTTCTAGTGTTTCGGACCCAAGACCCCTAGGTTGCCGGATCTTGTCGTGCTCATTGAATATTGCTGAAACTACAACTACACTTTCACACTTTTCCATCGCAATTTCATCTGCATACGGAGAAAACACTTTTTATTTTGATATTACCATAATGATAAATTGATGATGTTTATTTACATAATTGGAATTCATACATTTATATATCATATAAGACATTCTTAAACTTAGTTAAAAACATAATTTTCATCAAATTGTTTACTAAGCCATCTCTTTTAATACTTCTAATAAGTGTCGCTAACAAAATCTTAATCAATTTTTTTTTTCTTTTTCTTTTTCTCCCTAAGTGTCACATAAATATGTTCTAGTGTAATAATTTCATATTTGTTATCTCTATTATGAATCCATCTTATCATACTCATTTGTGTAATTCTTGCTTTCTTTTTCAAGTTTAAATAATTCTTTTAAGCTTCAATATTCACCACCATAAAATATGTTTAGTTGGATATATAATAGTAATAAAACTTTAAATACTTTATAACAACAATTTACTCTCGGTAACTTCCTTCGTTTTAATTATGAACTTTAAATACATTAATATTAAGCATTTTTTTTTATTAATTTTCTCGTTACTTTGTAATTTTGATCATAGATACTTCTATTGCACAAACATATGTTTAGCCATCTTCTCCAATTTATACTTTTAAGTCATTCTTATATATTTTCCTTCCTTATATATTGTTAAAATTCGAATGCACACATTTTTGTTTCATTTCTTATAGACCAAAGTCCTCCATTTCAAATGCTTTTTTATCCAATATATTTTCAAAAGTTTATATCCAAAGCTCATTTTTTTCTTCAGTTTATTGGTATGAAATTAATCTTTGTTTAATACTAGTTTCTTATTTTCTGTCCAATCAAAACGATACCATTAAAAATAAATAAATATTTCATAAAAATAATATTTCTTATATTCTTAGTAAGCTAATTCAAGATTTGATTAAAAAGGACACATGACTATGTACACATAGCCTTGAAAGTTTTTTTTTTTTTTTTTTACTTTTGTTTGAAATTCTCATTTGTCATTATTGTATCATACATATTTTATATAACTTCAACATAAGTTGCATAAATACTTTTTTGTTCTTCAATCTATCTCATAACATTTTTCTTAATACTTTACTAAAGCTTTAGAGCCATCGTCATTTTTCATTCATTTTTTGTTTTTTTTTTCTCGGTAAAAACAAATAAATTAAATGTGGATAATTTAATTGTGCCAACCCATATACAAAATAAAATTTACATAAAAAAAAAAGTTAAAAATGAAATACTCTTAAGTTAAAATTTCCTCATACCAAAGAACATAAATCCAAACCAAGTCCTAAGATTTGCCAGCTCAACAGCATACACTTATCTTTCACTTACTCATGCATACATGAAAAGGGAGAGAGAGGAACTGACCAGAATCACTTATTGGAAATTTCTTGAAGAACCCACATGGGACTTCCCTGCTATCGTTTTGGTGATCAAAAAAAGAAAACCTTAAATGGCTACTCAGATTCCCACCGAAACTATCACCACCACCACCCTGCATCTGCATGTACCTCACATTTCTCGTAGAACATTCAGGGTTCCTGCGCAAATTCTGAATCTCCTTCAGTACATCCCAGTAATCTGAACACAGAAACCAACACCCTTTAGCAAAAAGATGCTATCTTCATCCTAAAACCAGAAAAAATCGGCAAACATTTTGTGGGGTCATTACAAGCCTTGGCATTGCTTCATAGTACCTGAAAAGTTGAGAGGAGAAGAGCAGGTAGAACGTGAGGTTGAAATGGCATACTTGTGCTGTCCATAGGTAGAAGGGTAGGAGAAGAGAGAAGAAGATTGAATTGGATGAAAAGGGTCTGATCTGAAAAAGCATTTGGATTGAGAGGAAGTGACGTAAAAAGCAAGGAAAAGATAGGTGAAGAAGAGATAGAACAAAGAGAAACAAAGGAAGAGATGTTTGGTGGTTGTTAATGTTATTAGGTTTTCCATGGATTTCCCTTGCTTTTGAGTTTTTGCTTTGATTATAGAACTTCATAAAGGAGTCATATGTGATGATAACATATTCATTGTTCCATTAAGTTAAGACCCACACACATTCATTCATGGGCTATGGGACCTTCTTTGTAAGGTAGTTGTACTTTCATCACCAACTTTTATCACCCAAGAATGTTTCTCCATTGAAATAATTATGTAAATTAGTAAAAGCACATCCACTTTATATTAATTTAGTTGAAATGTAATTTATATGTTTCACTAAAGAGTGCTTAATTTTGTTTTCTTTTTCTAGTTTATAAAGCCTGTGTTTTAGAGAATAGAATTGAAAATAAAAACAGTACAACTAAAAAAAAAGGAAATAAAAAATAATTTAGAGATGTTGTACTTTTTTTTAATTTTAAAACTGTTTAAAATTACTTTTTATCCCATAGTTGTCAATTTGTAATTTTGGTGCCTATAAAACTTTATTGTAAGAGTTTTGAAAATTAAGCAATTTTAGTGTAATGTCATATATCATCTAATTACTAAAAAAACAAAATACTAACACATTTTTCATGATAACGATATTAAAACTTATCAATAAGCATTATTGTTAATATTTTATGTGAACAACTAGTATTGTTATAGTTTATAGATAGGTTAACATTTTTTGTTAGAAATTAAAAAAAAAAAAATGTCTTACTTAAGTTCACTTGGCCTTCTATGTTCACAACATTAAATTATTTTGGTGCAGCATAATATATGATTAAATGCTACCATAACATATTTTTGTAATAACAATATTAAAACTTATTATTAAAATTTGACTTAAATATTTTTTGTAAATAAGTAATTAAGATTGTCATCCTGAAAAATATTTATAATAGACTTAAATTGCTTAATTTATATAAAAACTAATAATTAAATATGCAATTAAATTTTAGACACAGACAAAAATCATGTATTTATAAAATTACAAAAAACTAAAAGTGGATTTAAGCAAAAACAAAAAGTATTACGGTAGAACAAAATTACTTTAAAAAAAATAGAAGAGTCATGTGTGCAATTAATGTTTTTTATAGAAACCAAAATTATACATTCACCAAACCACAAACTAGAAGAACAGAGTGGATAAAACCTTTTAAAAACTAAAAAAAGTGGTATAGCTTAAAAAATTTTACATGTAGAATTAAAAATTAGTTTACATACTGGTTTGAACAGGTTTAAGAACTGGTATCTGATTGGTGAATGGAACTAGCTTTTACTGAGAATCAAGTTTATTGATTTCAATTCCATAGCTAGCCCTCAATCATACGTAGCCAAACCAGTTCTGCGGATTATGGTCGGGTGAGTGTTCCTTGGTGCTTTCAATAACTCTATATATGTCAATATCAACCAGATTCCATTCACAACAAACACATACACTCTTACCTTAATGATGAAAGATAATCCCAATAAATTAAAATATATGTATCTAAATTACTATTGAATTTTTTTTAATTAATTTGTTTAGATGGATCAATTAAAATATTTTAGATTTCAATTTTCTTGTTTTCATTTTAAAACAAACTTAACTTTATTTTTGAGTCCGAATTGAGTTAGTTCGATCTTCAATGAGATAACTTATCTCGACCTTTGCTTCTGAAGATTCAGGTTGGGTCGGCTAAGCCCGACTTTCGTCACGGACCGACTCGACTTGACTCGATCTTCAGTCTAGACTAACTCGACTCGACCTTATTCTCGAGTAGACTCACTTCGATCTTTGACCCGAACCGATTGGGTCAACTTCGACTTGAGTCGACTTCGGTCTAAACTGAATCAGATCGACTTCGACTCAAACTTACTCGGTTCGACTTTAACCTTAATAAACTTGGCACAACTTCAACTTGAACTTAGACACGATCCAATTTAACATGACGTTCGACCTCAGTCATGTCTTCATTTTATGATTTTATCATTTCAATTCTTAAACACATTTATCATAATTTAAAGGACCTTCCAATCATCAAATATCGGTTCTTTAAAGTAATGTATAACTTTATTAATGTAATCACACACGTTTAATGTAAATATTGCTTGTAAAAGGATAGTGATAATCAATTGTCTCATTGTTTAATATAGTTTTTCTTGTTGATGAAAAAAAAAAAAGATGAATGCTTTGATGCTCTTTAAAACAAAATCTAGTTTTAGTGTCCTTCCACGTATATTTACCATGTCACGTGTGTTGGTAATAGTCCAAGTGTGAGTCAAAGTCCCACATTGGATAGAAAAGACAAAGTTGAACACTATATAAGAATAAAGACCCATAACACTATTGCCTTAAGGTTTTGGTATAAAAGTGGTGTCAAAGGTCTTATACGTGTAAGACTAATGTCATATAACCATATAGAACCACAATTTCTCAATGACTATAACCATTTGGCATAAATATATAATTCAACAGTGGTATCAAAACCAATGGTTCGGAGTGACTGACCGTATAACCACATAACTATAACCAAAAGGGGTCACCAAAGTGATTGACCGCATAAGCATAACCAAAAAGGGGTCACTCACACAGCTGAAGGGAAATATATCATATGAGAAAAAAAAAACAAGGGTCTAAGTGTGAGTCAAAGTCTCACATTGGATAGAAAAGACAAAGTTGAACACTATATAAGAATAAAGACCCATAACAACATTGCCTTCTTCCGGTTTCTTATTGTCGACAGAAGCTTCAACCACTCAGTCACCATTTAAAGTAGTGATACATCATATTGTAACATGAAATTATTACATGTGGTATCTCAATAAATCTAGAGAGAAACGACTCTAGAAGAAAAAAAATAAAAAATATTATTTTCTAAATCGTTTTTAGATTTATTTTATTAAAATAAAATGGTTCGCTTCGGAAACAATGTTAAGGTAATTGAAATAAAAAAAAAAAGATTTTAGTTAAGTTTAGGTGGGAATCCAAAATTTCATTTTCACCCTTCAAACTTTTGCTTTTCTAAGACTTTGTGAACGTCCCGTGTGGGCGACATTGAGTAGTGACCTATGTGAGCTTTTCCCGCTTCTTTTTCATTTTTCATTCCAGTTGCCAGTTGAGTTGCAAGAAGCTCTTGAGAGGCGACATTGAGAGATTGAAAAGCCTTTGAGTTTCTCCCTTTCTCCCTAGAGCCATAAGTGAGTGAAAAGCCTCTATTTGGATTTTGGGAAGTTTGGGGATGCGATTGAGAACTCCATTGAAAGGAATTTGAGACACAATTGAGAAGCTCGATGGAAGGGGCAATTGAGAGGGGGTGGAAGGTGATAGGGCTGGGACATTGGCTGGCATGGCCATTTCATGCACAAACTAATAAGTGATTAAACTCTCATTGATTGGCGTGGTCATTTTTTATGAATGTAAACAGATAAACCTCAATTGGCTGACTATTATTTTATTAACGGGTAATGTTGAAATTGCTTGTGAGTAGGCTTGTCGGTTGGTGGTAAAGGTTCTATCATGGGAGTTGAAGACTTCAACATAAAGGTGAGTTAGTTATTTTAGTAAATCCAAAACTTGTAGAAATATTGGACTTTGTCATGTGTAAATAGAGATGTCAATGGGGTGGGTAGAGTATGGGTAGTAACTTCCCCGTACCTTACCCACTAGATAAATATTCGCCCCGTACTCGTACCCATATCCGTCGAGTATCCGTTATGCGGGTACCCGTATATTTTTTTCATATCCGCGGATATCCACGGGTACCCGTGGATATTTACAAAATTATTTAAAAAATAAATATTTAATCATAAATTCAAATAAAATAAAATAGATCACTGTCATAAATTTTAAATGAAGTTCAAACAAACTCAGATCCATACAAGTCCAAATAATTATAAAAATAGATATAAAATGATGTTCAACACAATGGAAATTCTTTAATTAGTGTTTTGATCAACAAATTCACTTTCTCTGATTGATTCCTGAAAAATAATAAAATAATAAACCTCAACTCCCACATGCCAAGTATTCTTATTTTGATTCCATCATTTAACAACAAGTATACCATAAATGTCATTGTCTATATAGGGTTTGATGTATATGTCCAATTTTAAAGAAGGGAAAGAGAAGAATGTAAAGGGGTGTACTTCGAAGAAGACAACGTACCAATACTTGAAGCTGGAAGAATGAAAACAGAAGACAAGACAAGATGTGCAACTTAGAAAAAATTAGGTCAGAATGTTTTTTACTAATATATATATATATATATATATATATATATATATATATATATATATATATAAGGGTATTTTTGTGAATTAAAGTTTAGCGGGTACGGGTATCCACGGGTACAGATACTATGATACCCGTACCCGACGAGTTAACATGCGGGTATCAAAAATATCTATACCCGCGGGTATCCATTTTTAATATTTGTTTCCTACCGATTGCAAGTTTTACCCGCGGGTACAAATATTTTTGACATCCCTATGTGTAAATTCTGCCTTTGCCATGCCTTGTAAATTTTGTTTGCCTTTGCCTTGCCTTCATAAATTCTAATTGTCTGTACTTGTAGTTGTTCAATGCTTGTGCCATTGTAAACTTATGTGCAAATTGTGCTTCACTTGTAAAGGGATCTGTACTTTTTCTTATGTTGTTTGTCCAACAAATGGCCTTATATATGTTGTTTTGAAACTTATACTTGGAAATTGGAAAAACTACTAAAAACCTGCATGCATATGTGAGAATTGTAAACCTAAGTGTAAGTTCTGCTTAATTTGTTGTTAAAGTTCAAAATTTGAACAAAGATTTTAAAACCACACAGACATTAGATAAACGTAGCCACATGAGAATCACAAATATTTTAAAAAGGTAAGCGAAGGCACAAGTTCAAGCCTTCATTATTGCCAACAATTATTTTCTTTAATGTTCATTTTGTTTACATGCTCATGTATAAGTTATATTGAAAGTGATTACATTGAGAAATCACTTTCTTTTTAAAAAAAGTAGGAATTACCTCTATTTGAAGGTAATGAAAATAACCCTATTATGACAAGTGAACCAATTTCTTACAATTGTGTTTGACATTTACTAATACTTTGGAATCAGATAGTTTTGCAAGATCCACAACATCATCAAGAATTCAATGTTGGAAAGAAGTTGTTTGAGGAAAGAGTCGAAGCCGAGTTTATGACACTGGTTACTTGAGTGCCAACATTCAATATGGTGTCAGATCCCTCACTCAACCTTCCTTATTATCCCTTATAGAGGATGAACATGCACGACATAATGAAAGGCTTTAGGAAAAGGTAAGACAAGCCAATCTGGAGTTGACTGAAACAAAAAGAAATTGTGCCATGATGCAAGAAGAAATTAAGCTTATTCGACAACAATTAACCCCAGTCTTAGAAAAATAGGCTGCAGATACTTTCACTGGTACCAATCAAGTGCATCCTAATTATGACAAAAACTTGGATGATCAACCCATACCTTGAACATGACTTCTCAGTATACCTTCTTCATTAAATTGTTTTTTCAATTATATGGTATATACTATTTTTAAGCTTCACATATTTATATATCTTAAATTTTGATTTTACATGTCTTCATTCAATTATGATTATTTGGACCTCAACTTCTCGTCTTATGTGATTTTGGCTTTGGACTCAAGTTGGATGTACTATGTTTAGAACTTTAGTACTATGATAGTGAACATTGCAATAAACATTAGAACTAATGTAACCACTTTTTGGACAAATATTTGCTTCCTTTATTGATATATTTTCCAACTTCGATGTTATTATAAATTGATATTCAATTCTCACTTCTGAAGCAAAGAGTAATTTTGATTGAAGTTGGCAATAATTATGGTATATATGTATGTTTATTAGGTATAATCTGTGATGCTTCGACACGGTGGTTGGACAACGCTTCCCGCTCCCGAAGAGGACACAGACACGAAGGCGCGACGGACACCTGCACGACACAGTGTTGGAAGCTTCTCCATGGATCAGACGCGGCCAGCTCTAAGACACGCGTCGGCGGACACCTCTGGCTGCTTGGATGCACGATTGGGATTCAAATAATTTTTTTCGCGTATCCGAGCGAAAATGGTTCATGTTTTCCTCTGTTCACTTTTTGCCCTTTCCTTTTATTGTCACTCGGATATTTGATTTGATTGGCATGATATTTTTGTTCTCATTTTTTTAGAGATTAAAAGGAAATCTAACAAATTTAAAATAAAAAGGAAATAAAAAGGATAAAAAATAATCTTTCATACCTTCTATTAAAATAAATCCAAAAAATTTAAAATAAAAAGGGAAATAAAAAAATAAAAAATACTCTTCCATACATTCTATTAAAATAAACCCAAAAAATTAAAATAAAAATGAAAATAAAAGGACAAAAAATAATCTTCCATACATTCTATTAAAATAAACCCAAAAAAATTTAAATAAAAATGGAAATAAAAGGATAAAAAATAATCTTTCATACCTTCTATTAAAATAAACCCAAAAAAATTTAAATAAAAATGGAGATAAAAAGATAAAAAATAATCTTCCATACCTTTTATTAAAATAAAATAAAATCAAGATGATGAACAAAAATAAATTATTCTAGATTGGGAGCTCTTGAGTTGAGAGGATAAATTATTTTATAAATTAGAGTAAAATGAGATGTTATAATCACAAGTAACGAAAACAAAAGAAAGAATCGAGATTGGGAGCTCTTGAGTTGAGAGGAAATACAATTGGAAAACTTGTTAGCAATTGCAGAATAAAGAAAAGTTGTTGCTTTGCAGTTGTAGAATGAAGGAAAGTTGTTGCTTTACGGTTGCAGAACCAAGGGAAGAAGAAAGAAAGTTTAGAAAAGGTAACTTTATAAACTTTCTTTTTTATAATTTAAATAAATATCCTTCATAATTTTTTTATGTAAAAATAATTTTTTGTAGTTTTTCTTATATAGTGTATATTTGTATATGTGAACAATTTTTTTGTTATCGTTGTTAGTATTTATTAAATAATGTTTTATTGTATTTTATAATTTATTTATTATATTAAATTTAAAATTATGTAATTTAATTGTATAATTGCACCTTAAATGGAACAATATATCTATTGTTGAAATTTTATAAGATCAAATTAACTGGAATAGAAGAAAAATAACATTTGTTATGTTTTCAAGTTTTTTATTGCTATATTTTTATTATTTCAAACACCTTTATATAATGTTAAGATATAAATTCAAATGAAAAAGACAAGTTTAAAGTAAAATGAAACAAATCTACATAGAGCGAATAATTTTTTTTATATTTAAATTTTTATATTTTATTTGAATTATATCTTGTTTTTTTTAATATTTGTCCCATTTAAATTAAAATATTAGTTTTTTATTCTTATAATTAATATTTGTCGCATTTAAATTATATAATTTCTTTTTAATTTGTGATATTATTATTTTTTATTGTTGGGGATGATTTTTTAATGGATGATAATGGAATTCTTGATATTGCTAGCTTATCTCTTGATGAACCAGAATTAGAAGTTGTATTTTTTGATAAAGATTAACATATATAAGACTCAAACATTATGATATTTTAAATATTTTTTTTATTATGAAATATAATTATTAGATTTTAATATGTATATTGCCGTGTCCGTGTCTTATACTTTTTCAATTTTGTCATATCTCCATATCTGTGTCCCTGTCGTGTCCGTATCCGTATCTGTATCCGGGCATTATAGGGTATAATGCTAATTAGAAAATTCATCAAACAAATTAGTTTGGTGTAGACTACGTGGCATACGCCAGCCTTAGCGTCAGTAAGGTCCTCTACCTCAAAATTAATTTAAAATTTTTGTGAGATTTATAATGACAAGACCCACACTATAGTGCCTACATATGGACGATGCTATATCATCTATATATGATCAACTCCCATAGCTTTATTGGATTTTGCATCATAGTTTGTTGAGACATTTGAGTATAGTGTCACCAATATCTACATTCATATACCTCATAGGTATATGAAGTACACTACATCCATTTGTTATTGGTAGGCTAATGGCATCTGTTGTGAAAAAATGTAGTAGCCAACGTTTTAAGAACTAGCATTTAATAGTAGTAAATGGTTACTAACTTTTTGTATAACAACATAGTTATAGCTCAAAAGGAAGGAGAACCGTAGAGGTTCGGACTTGTGGTTGATTTAAATCAGAGGGTAGTTTTTCACTGGTCAATGTATTTGATGAAATACCTTGTGTGCTAAGCGGTGTGTATAAGAGTTAGACACCCTTTAAGATATTTTAACACGATAAGAAAAATATAAAATAAGTAATCTTCTACCAAAGAGTCAAATGCCAAAATTAAAAAAAAACTCTGACTATATATCCTAGCCTTTTCCCTACCAAGTTTTGGCTCTCACATGATTTTCTTGTTAGGTGTGTTGCTTTAGCTAGTGTTGCTAATTTTTCTTTTGCAAAGAAGGTGGGGCTCCTTATTCAAAGTTGTCTCTGGTATCAATGAATCTCTCAGCATTCTGATGAAAGCCTTAAATTAAGATAATCCTAATCAAGTTAAGCCTCAAGAAGAATCTCAACATCTATAACGTTGTGTGATTTCGTTTATCTTTTTAGTAAACCTAGGAAAACCTTCATATAGTAGTAACCCTATTTGAGCTTGAAACTTCACTTTGATCCATATTCCTGCAATTCTTTCACCAAATTTTCCACATACAGAAGCTAGCTTTTCTGCGAGTTGGTCCATGTCGAACCTTTTCCTTTTCCCATGTGACAAAGAACAAGGTTTATTCAAATGAGTATTCCTCACGAGTTAAGAGCACAAACAAAAAAACTTAAAAATATAAAAAGTTTGTGAAGTGTGACACAAACATTCTGATTCTATTCTAGTCCTGCTAGATAGGCAAAGAAATTCATATTTTTGTGTCCACACTCATTCCCTTGTTGTAAGCAAAGATTTATTCCAACACGTGATTAACGAAACATCGTTTCTCTTGGCTAATGTGTAAAAGAAATTATGCCCACACCCTTTTTTCTGAGCTTTCTTTCAAAACACAAAATAGATACCTGCCTTCAAACTTTCCTTCAAAGATGCACAAATTTCATTCTCAAGCATTTTCAGATCTGCATCATATATACTAGTAGTAAAACACTGCATAATTTGTCCTTCAACACTTTCCATCAATGGAATCTGCCATCTCCCTACGTTACTGTCCCTTTCCCTACAGCTCCAAAGGATTTCAAAGTGCAGGTTCTATCAGATTTCATCTCAGGTTAAACCATGCCACATCTCTTTGCGCCCCTCAATTTTGTGGCACCAGATACCCAGTTACACGTTCTGTTGGGCATGCAAATTGCAGTGTTGGAAGATTCTCTGAGCCCTCACAGAAGGAGGGAAGAGGCAGCAAAATTTTGAGAGGGGTTAAAGGAGCTTCTCTTGTGCTGGCATGTGTTCTTGGATTGTTTAACTTGAAGATGAATCCAAAACTCATCACTGCTCATGCTTCTTCTTCATTTCCTAATTTTAATTCACCCATGTCTGAGAGTGAAGTTGATCCATCTAATGTTGAGGGCAAAGGAAGAGATGCTCTTAAGTCATTGTTGAAAACAGTGAAAGATGCAGAAGTTGAAACTTATCAGAATGAGATAATCCCTTCCCGGTTTAGTAAGCTTGGACCTAGCGCAGAAGAAGTTAACACTCTTAAGGTTTTGTTCTTTTGCTGGCTAGATTTTGTTGTGAATGAAGTGAAACACTGAAGCTAAAAGAATGAAGAAAGGTAGCTAAGATATAATCTCTTTTGATTCAACATGTTTGTGATTTTCAGTGTATTGCTATTGGTGAAAGCAAATCTGAGAGGGGAGGTCAAGCACTGAAGACATTGCATGAAGAATACATAAAGTGCAAGAATAATTCTCCGGAGGCAGAAGAGTATCTTGCAGTGGCTTTGATAGAAGTTTTCCTGCTGCTCCAGGTAACTACACAAAAAAACTAATTATTAGTATACAAACTAGTTTGCTTCGTTTAAATGAAAAAAAAAGGTACAAAATTTTAATTTCGATAGTTTTATTTACAATTTTTAATAATTTAAACTTGTTACTTATTTTATTTTGGTTTAATTAGTTATTTTATTATTATGTAATTTATTATATTGGTTTATTTTGATTTCCTTATTATTTCTTATTTAAATTTAGTTCTTCCCTTATTTAAAAAGTTTCAATTTGGTCGTTCATTTAGGTTGACGTTAAAGTTGTATGCGTATGTATCACCTGTCAATTTGTGAAAATTTTTATTTTCTTTTAATTTTAATATTTTAATTTTAATATTTTAATTTTACTTTTAATGCATGTCCGCACATATCACATGTCAAGTTATGATTGTGTCACGTGGTAGTGCAAAATGGTATTGTCACATGATGGTGATGGTTTTCAATTTAGTCTCTATATTTAAAATTTTGATTCAATTTAGTTTTTCAATTTTTTAAAACCATCAAATTTGGTCATTTCCCATTTGATATCGAATTAATAATTAAACTTAATTAATTAGCACTTATATATACAAGTTAACACTGTTACTATATGACACCACTATAACTTGACACATAACAGTTTATATACACACACACACACACACACACACACACACATATATATATATATATATATATATATATATGTATGTATGTATGTATATATATAAATTAAAAAAATTAATTGACACGTGACATGTACAAATCTGACATTAATATTAACTTGAAACTATCAAATTGAACTTTTTAAAAAAATTAAATAATTAAATTGAAAAAAAAGTAATAAGGAGACCAAAATAAACCAAAACAACAAATGAAAGACTTAATCACTAAATAAGCATTTCATTTTTAATAATGATGAATATTACGTTACAGATAATTAATCTTTACATTTTATTTTATAAACTTAAATTTTTTAGTAAGTTTTAGAAAATTAATTACATATTGGCATTATTTTTTTACTAAATCTATCTTATCATGACTAAATAATAAATACATATTCAATTATCTTTAACTATTAACCGTATTCAAACAAAATTAATTAAATGAAACTTTGTAAAAGACTATGACTTTTTTTTTTTATTGTATGAAATGTGCAAATACATATTGTACTTTAAGAGTCCCATTTTATTTATATTTATACAAAGAAGTATATTATAATAAAATATATCGTGTTATGAAAGATTATTCTCACTCAACTTTTTATTTATCAATTTATAAATATTTTTTAATGTTAGTTTTATATTCCGATTATACTTTATATTTACTTATTTTTTAATACTTTACATAAACAAAAATAAAAGTAAAAAGTACCTTAAGTACTTATGTATAAATTTGGGTATTTTTTGTTTAATTCTTACTAATATACATAAATTTTGTATTGAGTACCAAAAATATTTATTTTTTTAATTGAGTTTCTACTTTAACCTTTTCATTAATTGGGCGAAGAAAATTGAGTTTGATAATAGGATTTTTCTCATAAGCATTATTAGCAGAAAAAAGGACAAAAGATAAAATAATTTTTTAATTATTTAAAACTAATATATGCATAAATTTATTGAAGTTTTATTATATATGTTATTTATTATATAATACATAAAATTAAGATATTTGGGTAGAAAACCAAATATCAAGAAAAAAAAAAAGTGCGGAAAGTTTGAATCGTACTTGATTGTGTAGGAAAATTTGGAGGAGGCCCGTAAAATTCTTGACGAGCAAATCGACCAACTGCTTCAATCTTCTGACTCTCAAATATTTAGCCGTAAGAAGGCTAATAAGGTAACCCCAAAAGAGGTTAGTGAATTTCATCCCTAATTTATTTATTTATATATATATATAAGTAAATAAAAGAAAAAATATATAAGAAAAAATATACAAATTTGTAGTCTTAAGATTTATTTTACTAAAGATAGTGCTGTAATGGTTTATATGATTTTTTTTATAATTTATTAATGTAGAATCTCTTAATATTGAAAAACATTAATAAATTAATTTCAGTCAATTTTTTTTTTAATAGTAAGATTCAAAATTGAGATTTTATAATAGGTGATTGAGTGGAAGGAAAAAAATAGATTGAGAGAAAAATAAGATAAATAAAACAAAAAAAAAAAGTGAAATGCTCTACCTAGTATCCTACTCCCTCTACCATTTGATTGCTGATGTTAAATTGTATCTTATTAATTAATTAATCAATTAATTATATCAGCTAAAGAATTAATAACTACTTTTAATTGAAGTGCACAAAGTAAATCTCAGAAATTATAGAAATTAAGATTTTTTTTTTTTGGTGTGCAAATCTCAGAAATGTGATGAACTACTGAACCTTTACAAAGATTCAAAATTTATAAGAGTGGTGATAGCTAAATGGATACTTTACAAGGTTAGTCATGAATCTCATCTCATCTCATTTTCAATTTTCATTTTTGAATAAAAAAAATTAGAAGATGAAGCTAAGTGATTTAAAGTTAGTATAAGTTTTTGATTTGATTTGATATGTGCAGGCCATTGTACACACAATGTTGGAAGACAAAGAAGCAGGGAAATGGGGTAGACCTAATAAGGAAGCACTCCAATGGAGAAAAGCATTCATCAAAACATTTTAACTCTTTCCTCTTTCTTTCACTTCTCAAACTTTATTCACTGTGGGGCACATTTTTTTTTATATAAACAAAATTTCAGATTTATTATTTTAATCTATTTCATTTTCTGTAATCCTTGATCTTTTATCATAATATTATTATTTTTATTTAGATAATATAAATGAGATGTTATAATTATATAATTTATATATATAATTAAAGAGTATACATTTTTGTGGACTTTTGAGCCTGGTAGAATGATCTGGACTTAGGGAAAATGTGAATGGAAATTACGATTAGGGTTTTGACTGCCGACGGAAGGGTAAAGTTGGTATTTGATAATTGACGGAGCGCAGAAAGAAAACATGGGGGTGCAGGAAGAAGTGGCGTATACTTTTTTTACATTTTTTTTCTTTAAGATTAGTAACGTTTATTATTCCCATTTGTTAATTGTTTTTTTTTGACAGATCATAATCTCATCAATTTGACATTTGCATTTTTAGTCATTAAAATTAACTTAAACCATTAAAAAGATGACATAACATGCATATTTATAATTGGAAATTCTTCACCCCAACTTAGTGTAGTTACATTTCTCGAATTGAATTACATTTTTTTTTTCTGTGAACCGACTATATAATGTGTAGCAAAATAATAATTTTGATTGTTGATATTTTTACATAGTAAATATGAAAATGTAGTTTATTTGAATGTGCAAATACATTAAACTACACAGTAGCCAAGTTAAAACATCATTATAAGATGTAAAACGTTTTTCTTTTGGACATAAGATGTAAAACCCAAGAAAATGTAATCCAACTTTTGAGCTCAAATTAGATGCAAACAATAGTTTTTGTCATGAAGGAAGCCCATGTCTTGACCAATCATGAATTGGACTAGTCTTATCGGCTACTCGCATATTTTTTCTAATTATGTTATGAACGAAAACTAAGAGAGTTTATATATATATATATATATATATATATATATATATATATATTTATTAAGAATAATAACATTCATCATCTTTTCATTTATTCTCTAAATGTAATAATAAAATAACATAATACACTAAAATAAATGCTAAAAATAAAACAATTACCATTAGATGGTATTAATGAAATTAATTATATTTTAAAAAAATATTAAGAATTGAAACTATTTTGAATTTATAAAAGAAAGAAAAGCTAAAAATAGCTAAAAAAAGGGTTATATGCAAACTTATAGGTTTTTAAAACTGGTGAATCAACCCATCATGGGTTGACTACTTAGTGAATCAACCCAACCTAACTCATTTATTAGTGACCTTAAAAACTTTGAATGTGACTCGGCCTGCTACAGATTGGTGGGTTAAACAGGTAAGCTCATTTAATTAAAAAAGATTACAATTTCTTTTTCTTCAATCCCAAACAACCTCTTGGTGAAATGGTTCAAATGCCTCCTTTTAAACACTTGTGTATACAACAAAATATGCAAGTTAAGATAAGATGAACAACACACCAAAATACAACTTCTTAGAGATGTTTCTCATGAGATTCAATCGTGTATAATATTCATCAGAGTTAATTAAAGCAATAATTTATCAGAGAATAAGCAAGTATAAATCAACAATAAGTCATATAACATTAGTTATTCAACACTTATTGATTAATATATTCATTTAAATCCTTTATTGATTACCACTTGTTGAACTAGTTAAGACATAGTTATGTTAAGTCCTTTTTTCTTATATACTTCACCTTACTTAAGCGTCTATATTCCCCCTTATTTATATGGATATTTTATCTTTAATTTTTATTTCTACTTCTCCCATGTTTTATATTTCTTCAAGTTATACTTCTCCCATTTTTATTTCTTCATGTTTAATTTATACTTCTCTCCCTTTTTATCAATCAACAAAAAGATGTTAAGAATAGAATGTGAAAACACAAATACTAAAGGAAAGGATTTTTCATTGATGGAATTGGATTACATAAGAGGAAAATGGATATACAGAGAAACTACAATTAAGATTGAGAAGGAGGAGAAGGATGATCAAATAAAGATGAAGCGTTCAAATTTTTCAGAATAGCCATAAGAGTGGTTTTCACTTGTTTTGTAATCACTACAAACATCTCCTTCATCCTTTATTGCTTCACTTCTTGTATCTTCTTAGAAAGAGTAGTGTCAACAAGGGTCTTAACATCCTCTTGAGGGATTGGAATTTGGACTTCAGGAGTTTCCTCTTCATCCAGATGGGAGTCCGTTTGAAATGCTTGTTGCTCTTTCTCCGTTTGATTTGTCTCTTCAAAACCTTCTTCTTATGAAATTTAATGCTACATAGTTTTTTATTTCATCCACATTAATACCATGCATATAACTTTCTTTTTTCTTTTGAATTTCTCAATTTGGTCTAGGCTGTATTGTAATTGAGAAATTCTAGTTGTCAAAAAATTATTGTTGTAGTTTTCTCCCATGATTATGTAGAAACCTCTTGCTCCATTGGTGGATTCTTTAAGTAGGAGTAGACTTCAAAGTTCTGATCCCTAAGGAACTTTGTTGTCATGTCACCAGGAGAGAATGTATGACTTGGAGTTAGAAATGAAATACTTGCTTTAGTGCAATGGCCTATATGTCTTTATCATTTAATGATTATGCTTCATCATGATTTCTCCATAACCTTTCATTCCAAGCATCATATGCATCCTCTTGCGTTAGGACTCAACATAGAGGACTAGTTTCTTACAAAAGGTATTGAAGCTTCCATTCTTTAGGAAAAGGAAGGAAGAGGCATTTGTCCTTTATTCTTTCTTTGATTCAATGCCTTTGTTCTTGGACAAATTAAGTTCAATGCAACTTTGACAAAAGAATTTTGGTCAAACATGTAGAGATTTAACAAGTGTTTGGTTAATAGTCTTTCATCATCCATATGGTATAAGGATAGTTAGGATCATTGAAAAAGTAGGTTGGGTACTTAGTGCCTATAGGCCAAATTTTAAGTGGATTACCAATATTAGGTTCTATATCCACACTTGAGAGTGGTAGTCTAAGACAACATGAGAAAGGTTGAGAAGGTTTAATGATGTTGTATGTGCAGTAAGAACAATGGTAGAGGATAAGGCATGATCTCTGTACAGATTGCTTCATGTTGTGCATTTTGAGTTACTATAATAAGGGTCATGTTATTGGTTTATATTCATAAGGGTTGAGGAGAGTGGTAGCCATGGTCTACCTGGTATTAGTTTCTGTCTTGAGTATATGGTAATTGACATTATCATGTTTTTATTATGTTTCTTTTATTATCTTTTATTAGTATTTTTATTGTTATCTTTTTAAATAATTCAAGGGTTTATTAAATAATTGTATAAAAAGAATAAGTATTTTATCGTTTATTAGATAATTAAGGTTTTATTGAATAAATTGGAAACTATAAGTATTTGATTTATATTTTGCATGTAAGTGAAAATATCAAAGATTTAAGAAGTTATCAACATAATTGATTATCAATAGAGTTGGTTACTTCAATTACAAATTCAACCCAAACTAGTTTTGAAAGTCTTTAAATAGAAGGCTCTACACCATTACAAATTAACCCCTCTTTTGGGGAATAAACCTCCCCTTTTGGGGAGAGAGAAGGCTTAATTCTTTGGTGGAGACTTATATGGAGTCTAGAGCCATTCAACATTATTTTTTTCTTGTGTTAAAAATGTATATGAATAACTAAGTCTCGTATTCACAAGGTTGGACGTAATATATCTTAACTCTTGATTTTTGATATTCAATATATTTATTTTCCATACTCTTATGTTCTATTATCGATCTTAATTGCATGATAATTATTAATTGAATATTTGTGGATATCTAACCTTAGTGAAGTATTTACCATATACTTTAATTTCATAAATTTATTTTGCTTTCTATAATTTCGAATTATTTTATAAACAAACTTAATACTTTTCATTATTTTAAAGTTCTTGGCTTATTTAGTAAGTAATCATAGTTTTTCTAAACAACATGAGTCTCTATGGGTAAACAATATCTAGACTTTCCATTTTATTACTTGAAGAGTTTGATACACTTGCCAATATTGTAGTAGTATACTAATACATATTATAAGGGTACTATGAGGTCAAGAATTTTTTTGTCTAAGAATACTATTATGGTCTAATCATGTAATGGTTGGTCTTCTATGATAACTTTTTGGTTAGAGTTAGTTTGTACATGAAAGGCCAATGATAAACTTACAATAGTTATATGTGGAGGGTCTTCTAAGGTTCATTGAATTATGGAGTACGTAGGTTCTTCTAGGGCTTGTACATGGTTATTTATAGGTGGTGAGAAACTAATAGGTGAGGGGGGAAGGGATGCATACTTCTATGTTCAACTTTCTTCTCTTTCGCAAGTAAGTAGCTATATGCCCATCATCATCTGATAGATCATCTTGCGAGACAATCTTTCTTTTAGATATAAGGGAGACTTCAACTTGTGTGGAGAATCAGGCTCTTTTTGCTTTGCTGACAATGGGAAACTTCTTTCTCAGAGCATATTTCATAGGTTTTTCAGCTTGATCCTATGTAGCTATTTCAGCTTCCTGTTGTGAGATTGTAGTCATAAGTGTTACCTCAAATGTACCTTGTGTCAATATTTCAGTAGGTCCCGCAACTTCTTTGGTGATCAGCAAGCTACTTTGTTTCTGGCAGCTTGGTCCATAAGAGGTTGATCTGACTTTTTTTCTTTCTAACCTCCTTGTTTGGTCTCTGGTTAGGGATGTAACCTTTCCCTTTACTAGGTCATAACTCTTGAACTCTCCTATATGTGGAGGCTCTTTGTTCTCCACCTTATGAATTCTCATTTTCTCCAAGTTCAGGGTAAGTTAAGATTCATCAGCTTTATATTGGTTAGAGAGAAGTCCTTTTGTTTGACAATAATTCTTTACTTTAGATATGCCTCTATTATAACATCTAACATTTATAATACAATGTTTTCAGTATATAATATTATATATATAAATATTATAGTTTTTTTTATCAATCAATAAATTAATATAAAGATAATGTTTCTTTTTACTAAAGATAATAATAATAGTCATAATTAATAATAATAATAATAATATTATTAAATATTATTAATTAAGTTTATTAATTATTGCACTTTTGTCATAATTCTAGAGATACCCATCTTCATACAAGAACCTATAATGGTCATCTTCTTTATATCACCCATGGTTCATGTTAATCCTATGATTAACCTATTTCGTCCTACCAATTGAAGTCTAGTAATATGTACCAGAGTAAGAAGAAAAATTAAATAAATAACATTCCTTCTCCTCCTAGTACTAGAGAAATGTAGGATGTAAAATATGTGATGTAAAACATAGGATGTGAAAATTATTGTAAAATATATAAAGTTGTTATAAATGATTTGATGTAACATTGTAATATATAGACATGTATGTAATTATGTTCTTGACACTACACCTATACTTTATAGTAAAATAATAATGATTAAATTAACTATGTTAGTCAAGGATAAACGACATATGTATAAGCTTCTCTTTAAGTTTATAATTTCATTTTATCAACACTTAAGTATAATACAATTATCTCTTAAATAAAAAAAAATCACATTATCATATATTTGAAAAGAGATGTTACAATTATATGGTATCAAAGCAACGTTTCATGTAAGACCTATGAAATATGTTCATCATAGGATTATTTTTTTCAAATACTAACTTATACAATTCTAGATGGCAAACAATAGGAGGAACAATGAATTGACTAAAACAATGCAAGCTATTAGAGACGTTGCTACTACTCTATTATGGAACCAAAGAGTTACAAGATTTAGTTGAATTTAGGAGAAATAAACCCCAACAATTTTTTGGAGGATATGACCAAGAAAAGATGAATTATGAATTAAGGAAATGGAGAAAATATTTCAAGTTGTGAATTGTGATGACAATAAAAAGGTGAATTATGTTATGTTTATGTTGATAGGAGAAGCTGAATACTGGTGGGATAATATTAGAAGATTACTTGAAGGAGTGAGAATAATCATTACTTGGGAAGTATTTAGAACAAATTTTTTAGAAAAATATTTTTCAAATGATATAAGGAGAGCAAAAGAAATAGAGTTTATGCAGTTGAAACAAGGAAGTATGACAATAGGAGAATATGCTTCCAAGTTGAAGAATTAACAAAATACTAGGAATTGAGAAAATGGAGTTCGACCTGAATTGAGAAAAGCAGTAGGAATACTAGAAATTCTTGATTTTCCTACACTTATTCACAAGTGTAGATTTTTGGAAGATTTTGAAAATTGCCAAAACAGTTTTGGATCCTAGATAAATAAAATTAGAAGCCATGAGGGAAAACATTATAATCACCCCAATGGATATCTCAACCCAACCATTCTTCTTCAAGAAATTCTAATGGACTTGTGAATAATTATATCAGATGCTGTAAGTAAGGACAAAAACATTGTATGAAAAATTGTGATCTTAAGTGACTAGTCTATTTCAAGTGTCGAAAGCTTGGTCATTCTTTGAGTGTGGACAACAAAAGCCACATTTCAATCCTGATGCACCTAAGATAAGACCTAACATAATAGGGAGAGTACACACCATGATTGGAGCTGAAGATGCTCAAAACCACAATTTGATTCAAGGTATGTTTTTTTAATTAAAGGTAAAACTTTAAATGGATTGTATGACTCAAGTGCAACTTACTCATTCATTTCTAATAATTGTGTTCAACACCTTGACATGCCAATCTCATTTCTAGACACTAGTTTGGTTATTTCAACTCCCACAAGTAAATTTATAATTACTAATACAATTTGTTGACATTGTACTCTCCATTTAAAATAAAAAATTTCTTGCAAATTTAGTTGGTCTACCTTCGTCTCAATTAGATGTGATATTAGGTATGGACTGATTATTTTCCAATCAAGTCCTTCTAAATTATGCCAAAAAATCAGTAATATTTTCAAACTCTAAGAATATTTTGAAATCACCTATTAACTCAATAAGTGAGCCTTTCAAGAATCAAATTCAAGGATTTTTCCTATTATCTTTTATGAAAGAAAAGAGGAAGTTTATTTGAAAAATATAGCAATTGTTCAAAATTTCCCTAAAGTTTTTCCAATAACATTATTGGTTTGCCACACAACAGAGAAATTTTCAATAGATTTGATGCTTAAAATTGGACCAATTTCTATAACACCATGTAGTATGTCACCCTTTGAATTAGTAGAACTGAAGAAACAATTGGAAATGTTATTTGAAAAACAATTCATTTGTCCTAGTGTATCACCTTTGGAAGTTCCTATTTTGTTAGTTAAGAAGAAAGATGGAAATTTTAGGTTATGTGTGGATTGACGCCAATTAAATAAATTTACCATAAAGAATAAATACTATTTTCCTAGAATAGATGACTTGATGCGTATCAAGTGATGTCTTTTGGTGTAACCACTTCTTGCAATATACATGGAGTATATGAATAGGATTTTTTTTTTCACTTTTTAGATCAATTTGTAGTTTTTCTATAGATGACACCTCATTTATTCTAAGAATCTTGAATAGCTTTAGGAGCACTTTCAGACTGTGTTGCAAATTTTGAAAGACAAAAAATAATATGATAAATTGTCTAAGTATGAATTCTAATTAGAGGAAGTAAAATTCTTCATGTGATTTTCAAAGAAGGAATGTTAGTGGATCCAACCAAAGTAGAAATAGTTTTACAATGAGAACCATCGAGAACAATGACTACTGAGATTCATAAATTCCTTGGTTTAGCATGATATTATCGAAGATTGATTGAAAGATTTTATAAACTAGCTATTTCTTTAACTCAACTCACTAAAAAGGGCCAAGCTTTTGCATGGATAGAAAAATGTGAGAATAGTTTTCAAGAACTCAAGAAAATATTAACCACTTCTCTTATTTTAACATTACCTGATCCAATTGGACACTTTGAAATGTTTTATGATGCTTCTAAAATGGGAGTAAGATGCGTTCTAATGCAAGATAGAAGGGTAGTAGCATATGCTTCTAGGCAACTACGAGAAAATGAGAAAAATTACCCAACCCATGATCTAGAATTAGGTGTCATAGTTTTTGCACTTAAGATATGGAGACAATATGTCTATGGTGGTAAATTTGAAGTTTTTAGTGATTATAAGAGTCTCAAATAATTGTTTGATCAAAAGGAGTTAAATATGAGAAAAGAAGATGGATGGAATTTTTGAAAGATTGTGATTTTGAATTACATTACCATCCAGGAAAGGAAAATGTAGTGTTAGACACTTTAAGCTGCAAATCTTTGCATGTCTCCTCATTAATGATTTAGGAAATGAGTTTGTTATAAAAATTTAGAGACATAAATTTTTTAATTTCATTTAGTAGGGATAGAATGAAATTACACTACATTCTTATAACTAACAATTTACAAAAGCAAATCCTTGAGGTTTAAGTAAGTGATGAATTCATTCAAAGGAAAAAGAAGTTGATATAACAAAACAATGGAGAAATTTTTTTGCATAGATGGGGCAAGAATTTTGAGATTTAACAATATAATCTTTGTGTCTAATAATGCGAATATTAAAAAGATGATTTTAGAAGAAGTGAAGAAAAGCAAATTAAGCATACATCTGGGCACGACAAAAATGTATCAAGATCTTAAGAAAATGTTTTTGTGGTCGAAGATGAAGAAGGAAGTAGCATAATATGTAGCAACATGTCTAGTTTGTCAAAAGGCTAAGATAGAACACCAAAGGCCAATGGGAATTCTACCGCCCTTAGTATACCTAAATGGAAATGGGATAGTATAGTAATGGATTTTGTAGTTTGCTTGCCACAAATCGTTCAAAATTTTGATTCCATATGGGTTATCATGGATAGGTTAACGAAGTCTACTCACTTCTTACCCATTAACATTAGGTATTCATTGGAGAAATTGACTAAATTGTACATAAGAGAAATTGTGAGGTTGCATGGAGTTCCAACAAGTATTGTTTCTATTATGCAATGCATATACAAATTATGGACAAAAAGGTATCTCAATTATATAATACAGTGTTTTCTGTAACTAAAAGAGAAATGTATCTCAAATATATAATATAATGTTTTATATATATTATATATATATATATATATATATATATATATATATATATATATAAAATTATCGATCAATTAATTAAAGAAATAATAGTAATAATTAATAATAATACTATTATTAAAATAATAGTAATTAAGTTTTGTACTAAAAATATAGATGGTATAATATTATGTAATAAAATAATACAAATAATTATAACAATATTTATAAATGAATATACATATTAGATTACTCTTAAATACAAAAACCTTTGAATCCTTTAGATTTAGATTGATACAGAGCTGATGTTATAAACATGTATGCAAATGTTGTGTGTGGTTTCCTTTTTATGCTTTTATAAGTTATGTTATTTTTTAGCCGACGAATGTATATTCTTTATCTACTAATTTTCTTATTTCTCTCCTTACACTTTATTCCCAACTTATTATATATTATAAAACAAAAATTATTACAGGATTTAATGAATTTACTCTTAAATTTCTGGTTAAGTTCAATTCTATAAATTTAAGACTTTATGTGAATTAACACTCTTACGATCATTAGAAGTAGTCATCACAAGATTTAAATCAGATACAGATACTGATACCTCTCCTCTATTTATTGTCTGGTGGGAATTTGTCTACTACATTTTCCATGAGATTGGAATTTTCTTCTTGGTCTGATTCTAATTTTTCAGAATTCTCTAAGGGTTCATTGTGAGAAGGTACAATGGCTTTCCACAGCTCACTAGCAATGGCCATAGTTATGACTTTTGTAACATTGTCTTCCAACAATGCACACAATAAAGCATAGGTTGCCTTGGCATTTAATTTAGCTTTGTATCTATGACTTTTGTCCCAGGTACTTCTAGGAAGGATTTTTCCTTTATTATCAAGCAATATGGGAATGTCGTTTCTAATAATGTTTATCATATTAGAATTGATTGCTATTAAAAATAACATTATCTTCTTCTTCCATAAATCATACTCATCTACTTTAAAAGTTGGTGGGAAAACTTAAATCTGTGGTTTGTTCTCTATGTTGTCTACAAGGACTGATATTCTAGTTCTGTTAGGAACTCTGCCAAAAACCAGACTTTGATACCACTTATTGATCCAAAGAGGCTCTAGAAAAGGGGATGAGATTGAATAAAGTCTGTAGACGTTTGTAGATCTTTTTTTTGTATAAATATAATATAACAAACACGAATAGCGTAAGGGGTAGGAAAAAGAGGAATGCACACAAAAATTTATACCAGTTCACGTCCAGTCCTTAAGCCACTTGGTTAAGAAATACACTTATCAACACCTTTGACAAGCATGAGCATCAACCTCTCTAGGTTACAACGAGTATTAACATTTCCAAGTATCACACGTTTATCCTATCCAAGAACACAAGTATAAACCTCTCCAGGTTACAACGAGTTTAACCTCTCCAAGAACACAAGTATAAACCTCTCTAGGTTACAACAAGTTTAACCTCTCTAGGTTACAACGAGTTTAACCTCTCTAGGTTACAACGAGTTTAACCTCTCCAGGTTATAATGAGTTTAACCACTCCAGGTATAATGTCTCAATTTCCCTTTGATATTAAGAACTCACAATTACGATAAAGATAATCTCTCGTGCAGGAAAGTCACATGCTCATAAGGTTCACTTCACATGGTGAAGGATATACAATGGTTTCACTCAACCCAATATCACTGTCTAAAGATGAATTTGAGAATGTATGCCCATAGAGTTTTCTCTCTGTCTCTTTTCTCTTCATGAATGATTTTGACAATATTTTAACTCTTCATCTTTTTCTCTTTTGTCATTGGTAATTAGAATCTCATGAATTAAAGATGATCATGATATTAAAGTGAGTAATCATAAGATCATCACATAACATAATATTAATAAAAAATATTCAATCATTATTCAAATCAAATGTGCCAAATAATAAAAAATTGTTCCAACATAATTAAAAACTGTGAAAGTTAAACAAAAACTTGAAAACCAAACAAAACCAAAGTCCAAAACATAACTTTGACACTCCAAAAAACCTGTCCCTACTTTACATTTCATCTCTTAATCTCTCTATCTTTACTTTCACCCCTTTCTGTCAACATCGAAAAAAGTTTGAAGGTGAAAAACATCATCATAGATATAGGGAATGGGTGAGGGTGGATTGAGAATGATATCATGAGGGTAAAATATGTCAACATACATACCATTAATTTTGTTTGACATGAGATAAGTAGCATGTTAACCTTATTCTTGTTGTTTGGCTTTTTACAAATTGAGTAGTTGATTGATGCATTTTTTCTCTTGTTATATGGTCATCTCAAGAATCTTTTTCAGATTATCATCCATCTTGGTGGTTCTAGGAGTTTCTACTTAAGGCGTGTTTTGTATAACTAGTGGGTTGAGAAAGCCAAATGGAAATTGGATAGGCATTGGTGGTGACTCAAGTTCTTTGGTTGGTGATATGAAGGATGTAGAGGTATCCTCACTTGAAGACAGCGTATGTGTTGGCTTCCTACGCGTAGGACGTTTTTAGGGTACATAGGTTTGATGTATGGATTGATTTCAAGAGATTTTCACTTAAGGAAGGAATAGCCTTTTTTTTGGGACCCATGATGTCAAGAAAATTCTTAGGTCAAGAAGAAGAGGATAGGTGTGACTATAGGTTAACCAATGATTTGTATAAATAGGTATTGACTAGATTTGGAAAGAGATGTAGCTCAGACATTTTAAGAAAGATGTTATAATTTGCAACACAATTTTCAAATTTTGGTGAACAACTAGAAACATTTGAAAATTGTATTAAAAATAAAATTAGAACATTTCTAAAATAAAGGGATTTTCGCAATTGTTTTAAACTAGAAAATATTTTCACACATGATTTTCAAAAAAGAAAAAAAGGAAATATGGTATAACAAATGTGAAAAACAAAGCAGTAATTATGAATCTAACAAATATTTACTATCAATCACAATCAATGATGTATATGTCTGAATACAATGCATGAAGTTATGAAAATTCCATTAATATGCACGTAACAATTATATGTGTATATGACCATCTAATGCAGTTTATATGTGTCTAATGTTTCAATGTGTCTAATGGACCTATATGCGTCTGATGCATCTGGTAACCTAGATGCATCTGATGCATCTGGTAACCTAGATGCATCTGATGCATCTGGTAACCTAGATGCGTCTGATGCATTTGGTAACCTAGATGCGTCTAATAGGCTAACATGTGTCTAATGCTTATTACATTGTATTAATCATTCATTCACAAGAGTCATTCTATAAGGGTTTTTAGATGATTAAATCGCTCTTCAATAAGAGATTTTGTAATATATATGCTAATTGATCATTTGTTGAGACAAATTTTAAGTCAATAATCCACTTTTGAACATAATCTCTAATGAAATAATGCTTAATCTCAATGTGTTTTAACCTAGAAGGCAAGACAAGAGATTCTTAGCTAAATTTATAGCAACACTCTTGTCATAGCCTATAGGGATGTTACTCTCAAGTGTGATCGTGTATCTAGAAAGGTTAATATTCGTGTAACATGAAGAGGATGATACTCATTACTAGTCAAAGGTGTTGATTAGTAGAATTTCTTAAACAAATTATTTAAGAGACTGGACTTAGTCACAGGTAGAGGTGAACTACAAATCTCATTTTCTCTATCCATACTCTTACTTTGAATAGCTAATTAGCTTTTATTTGTTTGTTCTGCGCATAATTTTTGAATTTTTTTCATATTCTATTCATCCCCTTCTAGAGCCACATTTTACCAACATTACATCTATAACCTTTCTACCCTTAGGTAGTTCCACCAAATCTCACGTTTCATCCTTTAGGCATTCCTCATCACTTATAGCCATAACCCATTTGTTTGACTTTACACAAGTGATTACTTTACAATATGAACAAGGTTGAGGCAAAATACACATTGCTATCTCTAACGAAGTCTTATTAATCATTTTAGCTACCACATTTTTTGTACAGTATCATAAAGAATATAGCTCCTCAAAACGCCTTCATGAAGTTGTCAAATTCCTTAAAGTAGAATTCCAATCAATTGTTTGTCCTTTGATGTTTATTCTCACTAATATAGTTAAACATAACAATAGGAAAACCAAAAGCTGTCCCGTTCGACAATATCTCGATTTAACATATATTCTATTCGGGCTTGGTCCGTTCAAACAATTTATCACCCTAAGCCTATAATTTAGATAGTCTAAGTCTAGCTTCGCCTAACTTCGTTTATTGAAAGAGTTAGATTTTAGGCTTTTAAATTTTTACAGGTTTAAGTTTTAGATTTTAAAATTAAAGCCTAATAGGTTTAATAGGCCAATTTGTTCAATTATTTTATTTATGGCAATAAGAAGTATAAATTGGTAACTTTTATGGTGTGAACATATGCTTTTAAATAAGTCTACATGTCAAGCCAAACCCTTAAGTTGTTTTGACCAAATTTACAAAAGAGACCAAGCTCTTATTTAAACTTCAATAGAAGTTTTCTTAAATAATAAGTCCAAGTTTTTTAAAAAACAACTATTTAGTTTAATGAATTATTAATTATATTATCTTTCATCATCGTTAATAAGAACTCGACACAGCAGTTACAAAAACGTTAGATGAAAAACGTTTGTTTTTTCACATTATAATAAGTACACATGTCACGTCAAAATTTTAAGTGATTTCAACTTGATCTATTGAAGAGACCCGTCAAATTATACTCTACCCAACTTGTTTCCGCACCATTATTACCACATAGAATAAGGTGTTCTAAATAAGTTGAAAGTTACTAAATTTTTTTTTTGTATTTTATTTTTGCTAAAATTCTAAATCTAAAGTTCTAAATAAATATAGTTATTAGTTCGTTGTTTATTAAGTGAAGAACTCTATTAAAGTATGGTTTGGTTAATAGTTAATTTATGTTATTACAAATTATAGTTAAATGATGTATTATACATTATTGATTATTTTTTAGTTAATGATTTTTTATTTTAAATGAAGTTATAGATTGTGTTTAAGTTTTGAATATTTATTGGTGTTTAATTCTTTTTTGTTTTATATATGTGCATTCTCTAGAATCTTTTTTTTTTTTTTATGGTAAGTTTGTATTAATTTCAACAGTTTCTGGTTCTTCTCGAAAAGCTGAGAGTGGATACCCTAGAAACGCAATAATGCAGGTTAATGTATGATCATCACATTAACATCCTCTTCATGTCAACGTGCAGTGATCAGTACTGTAAAGGGACCACGTGAGACTTTCTGTAGTTTTAATATTTTTTCTGTTTCTGACACAGAAAAAAGGAAAAGATGTAACATAACAGGTTCATATGGGAGTGTTTGCCATTAATGTGTTAAAGGTTGAGAATAGGAAACTTTATCTGTCAGATATGAAATCACACACCAAAATAAGAAAGGAATCAAATTTCCCATACCCTACAAATCCAAAGCTTTCTGCAGGAGCCTTTCCATTTATTGCATGCTCATTAATATTATATTGATTTCTTTCTTTCTATTTATAATTGGATGCATGATTCATAAAATTGTGGTCAATTGTAACTGTAACCATAGCCAACGTGTGAATTTCATTAACACAAATTATAAAGTACTATAATCCATCTCTGCAATAGACTGAAAGAAACACAACGAAAACAACAATGGTTTGCTATTACAATGCAACAGCTGTTTAGAACCCTAACTAGATGTATAATTGTATTGATCATTTTATTTTTCTTTATTTTTCCTTTTGGATTTAGAGTTTATATGTTTATACGTCAAAAAACAGAAATTTTGTTAGAACAGATTTTTTAAGTATGACTTTGATATTATGTTAAGAAGAGAATTTTAAACTTAATTCAATCTTACAAAATTAATTTATAAAGTAAGATTTGCACTTTACTTAGAAACTTTCAATATTTATTATCAATTATATTGATTTTGTATTGTTATACATGTCAATGAAGCAAGCAACACCTTGTGTTTGTACAACTAACAAATCTTTATATCTATATGTGTATCTATATATCTATATTCTATATACAGAAAGATAGATATAGACACACACGTGTATATATATATATATATATATATATATATATATATATATATATATATATATATATATATATATATATGTACCTGGCATGTTGTGTATGTGTGATGTATGATATTAAACACTATTGGCTAAAATGTCTTTTTTCTTTGTCTATACGCGAACTGCATCTTTCTTTCATTCTGCCGTCCCCCAAAGACACAACATCTTCGTACTTGCTTTTATTGTTCAATAATGATTCCACTTTATTTTTATCTAAAAATGACAAACCATTTTTCTCTTCTCAATCTTATCTTTTAAGATTCATGGTATAGACCAATGATGATCAACGTGCGAAGAGTATCAGCCATGATGTTTTATTATTATTAATAAGGAGCAGAAAAAAATGTCACATATCTTTGTCATTTAAGTCCACAATTGTTCTTTTCTCTTTGAACTTACCCACTGCCTTGCAAATTCTTTCTTTTCAGATTGATTCCCTTAAATTTCGGTGCTGAATGATGATTGTTTAATATATATTGTATATATTTTTACAAGGGTATGATTAAACCAAGAATTCGGAATGGACCACATAGCACAGCTCAATTAGCTATAGCCACACAAGAAGATGCCGTCACTTCAACTTCTTATCATAGTTCTATTGTTTTAAAGTTTGCACACTTTCCTAGATTGACATATGAGGAAACCTAATGGGAAAACATATGCAGTACTACAGTTTTGGTGTGATATAACGTGTAATAATTATGTCTTTTAATTATGTCATTTGAAATTTTGTGTGTGTGAAAGAGTGTGTGTATTGAAAATCTCGAATGAATGGTCTGTGAGACCAACGAGACGAATTCAGTTAAATTTGTTTATTTTAAAGTTAAGAATGATAAAACAGGAAAAAGAAAATGTTGGATGTATTTAAAGTTTAGATGTTTTTTTATCGAATTTATCATGTTACTTGTTATTTTATCTATATTATATTATTTATTAATATTTGGTATCACGTTTAAGATATATAAATTTTGAAGATCTTATATCAGTTAAAGATAAAATTAGTTTATATTATATAGTGGATACAAAATTATATATTATAAAGTTAAGTTAAATTTAAAACTTTTTTATTAAAAAAAGAGAAAAAAAAAGCCTCTAGAAATTCTAATGAAACTTGTTGCAGTATAAGATATTACACGCATGTTAGCATAGTTTAGCGGAATGGGATAAAAAAGGGTTTTACCAACTGAACATGGTTCTTGAAGATGAACATTTTCTTCGAAAGGAAGGGAAGGAAAAAAATAGTGGTTGGTTCTCCTCTACCATGGGGTCGAGTGGGTCAAGCACACGTTTTCCTCATGAGAGACATATATTTGGCAGGTAATCTAATGTCGGTACCTACTCTGAATTATTCTGTATAAGGTAATTAATTATTACTCTTCAATAAATATATTCTTACATATATTTGATTTTATCCTATGATTTTGTCAACTGTAGTTATTTACAAAAATAAAATATACAGAATATCTTTAAGGATTGGATTGCTTTATTGAATACACATTACTTTTCTGAGACAAACTAGCACTTTCCGTTTCTCTTTTGTTAACAATACCTTGTGATGTGTCTACACTTAAAAAAAACAACTTTTTAATTCTTTACAAAACTGATTTCATCACAATACAGTTCAAAATTTGTCACAAAAAATCTTAAAGAGAGTTTTATTTCTTATTTTTACAAAAAGTAGGCACCACAAAATTTCGTGATGAAGAATATAATTTCATAAAAAAATTGTAATATTATATATATATATATATATATATATTATCATGACATTTTATTTTTTAGCCAATATAATAAAAAAAGAAACACGGTATGTCATTGGAAATTATGACGGAGAGCTTCATTATAAAATGCCTATCGCTTAAGTGAATTAAAAGTCTTTCAAAGCGATACCATATCAGATAAAAACACATGACTAGAAGCAGGAACACATGTGTGTGCGACAATGTTGGATAGTGATATCAAGTAAATTTACTATAAATAAAGGGTTTGAGAAAGGTGAAGAACAACATCCCTTTTGGATAACCTCCCCTTTAGGGGAGAGGGAAAAATATACACTTTGGGGGAGAAAGACACTTGATATAAAAATGCAAGAGGGGTAGAAGCGTATTCTAAAGGCATGAGGCATTTAATTTCATTATTATTCTAGTATTTAGTATGCTTAGGAGTAACTAACTCTCTGATTTCACAAGGGTTAGACGTAATGTATTCTTAATTCTTTGTAAATTTCATATTCAATATAATTGTTTTCCATAATCTCTTGTGTTCTATTCTTGTTTTAACTCTATAGTCTAGACATATTGCACATGAGAGAGTACCTATTAATCCAAAAGATAGTTTGAAAAATCTGATTATGATCTTTAATTGCATAGTCTAGATATGGTGCATATGTGGGAGTACCTGCTGATTCAAAATATAGTTTGAGAAACCTTTAACTGCATATTCTAGATATGGTGCATATGTGGGATTACTTGCTGGTCTAAAAGATAGTTTGAAAATTTTGATTAGGATATAACAACTAATGGATTTTACATGCTATACATAGATGTGGACATTATTCATTCATAACATCCTAACATTTTTCGTTAATGCAAACTTAATAATAAAAATTGTTAGACATAGAGTTTTTATTATTCAAGTTTTGGTTGTTCTGCGACAAAATCGAGGTTTGTTACAAAATGTGTGAATGTGAGAGAAGAAGTAAAAACATATTATTTGGTGTTTTTGCTTGAATGGAACTATGAAACCCAACCCCGATGAAGCTTTTGTCATATAGTTTCTTAAATCAAATTAATTTTTTCCATTGCGTGAATTTTGTTTATTTCTAAATATTGAATTTATTTTATCCGTCAAAATGTTTCGTTACTTTTACCTTTTATTAGTAAAAAAATAATTATCTTAAATCACATTAGTCTCTATGAAAACGATATCTGGACTTGTCCACTGTGTTACTTCTGCGATTTGGTACACTTGTCAATTTCGTAATATGGAGCAGAACCCAAGTAGAGCCTCATTCTCATTGTTGTGACTAAAGCATTATAAATTTTTTAATGAATGTTGCTCGTTTCTGTTTAATGAAAATCATGGCTGGCACATTACAAATTTTCTAATAATAGAGATTACATGTTAGTTATCAAAGTGTATTTTATTTGTCACCACTTTGATCACTTCCAACTTACTCATTGATGAATTGTATGAACAATTTAGCAATTGTCTCATGTAAATGCTTATGATACCTTGTTTGGCATATGACAATCTAGGTATAAAATGATGGGTGTTTTACATGGGTCATGATGAAGTTCTCTTATATTGAAATTATAAGAGAAGCATATATGTAGAGGACTAATTAGAAGCACAATAAAAAAAAGAAAATCACTAGTAATATTTAGCATTTCAATTTAGTAGTGAAGGGTCAGGGTTTTTGGTTGTGACAATTTTTGTTAAATTCAATGCCAGAGGTTTTTGGATTTTTGGTGGTCATCAAAATCACCAAATAATTTTTAGGAAAAAAAATGGACATTTGTACATGTCCTAATTAATCAGACTATTTTGCAATGAGATATTAGTCTCTTGAATTGTTATGACTTTTAATTGTTTAGCAACATAGAATAAAATTCTGATAAGTAACATGGGAGAACTTTTTTTTACCTCAAAATAGGGAATGTTTCCATTTAAATATTTTGAAGTGAAACGTAAAGAACCAAATCCATTGATTAATGGTTTAGTGGTAGAGTGGTTGGTTTTACGCACAATAATAGACTAAAGTTGGATAAATTTTATACACACAACAAATGAACATGAGAGTGGAGTAGAACAATTTCTTGAATTTGCAAAGATGAATATTTCAGATGTTAATTGTTTGAATGAGCAAAAACTACCAACTAAAGTTATTCAAGAGCATGTTCTTTGTGATGGTTTCTTAAAAAGATAAACAAAGTGGACATGGCATGATGAATTAATAAACATGTCAAGTGTACATGTGTTTGAGGCAGAAGCAAAAGAAGTTGATTCAAAGATGGGTGATTGACTAAGGGAAATGATTTGTGATGTTGGACATGATTCCTTCGAACATGGTCATGTGTCTGACAAATTGTGGTGACACAGATAAACCTTTGTATCTAGAATGTACTAAGTTTACTCGGTTGTCAGCGGTATTAAAATTATTCAATGTGAAGGCAAGAAATGACTGGACTGGTAAAAGCTTCTCAAAATTATTTGAGTTGTTCAGTAATATGCCTCCTAAAGGTAAGATGTACAATTTTTAACTCACATCTTAAGTATTTACCACCAAAAGATTGTTGACTCAAAATGTTCATTGTGTAGATTTTCAATGATGTGTAACGGAGCAAGTAGTCTCAAAATGTTCATTTTTTGCATGCTTTATAGATTTTGTCCTTCATATATGTGAGTTTTGGTAGTCCTTCAATCATTTGTTTCTTATTTAGCCAATTTAAATGATCCATGTGAATGTGACAAAGTTTCTGATGCCACGACCATATGTTATCTTTTTCAGTAAGAAAACATTGTATATTGTATGATGCATGATGTAGATCAAGTAAGTAGATATTATTTACTCTTTTACGGACAAGTATAACATTTCTAGTCTTCTCATCACAAATGAGGCAATGTCCAAGTTCAAACACAACTTTGTGTCCTTTGTCACAAAGCTTGCTTATACTGATTAAATTGTGTTTTGGTCCTTCTACATACAAAACATTTTTTATTTATTTTAAAATTGGATCCATTATTGACAGATTCAAACTCGAGAATTCTATCCTTGTTCCTATCACCATAAGTGACATATCCTTCACTTTTTAGATTCACTTTGGCAAATTTCTCGACATGACATGTTACGTGTTTAAAAAAATCATTATCAAGGTACCCAAGATCCTTTTTGGCACTTTATATTTCTTGTAAAACAAATTTAAGTAGAATATGGTACCCTTAGGGAACTGGGTTTGGCATGGTTATTATCCTTTCTTGTTCCTTTTGGAATCCATTTAAGATCACCTTTAGGAACATCAAACTTTCTAATATTACAGTTCTTGACAACATGACCTTTTCTCAAATAGTAATGATAAGAAATAAAAGGCATATCACTCAGTTTACATATGGAAAAGAAATTTAAAATTTCTTCACTTTCTTTTCGAATAAACGTTTATACCTAATTCATACTTTGTTAAAAGCAAAATTTTGTGAACCAATAACAATTTTCAAATTTGCTTTCCCATTGAATACCTTACACAGTTTTTGATAAGATATTTAACATTAGTTTCTAAATCTGTGTAGTTTTCACAAGTTTATGAAACCAACTAATTTTCACAAGGCTAAGTTGTATTTTTGTAAATCATATCCATATTTTCAAAGTCTTCTTTTAAATCGGTTAATTCTTTTTCTAGCATATTGACTTTATTTTCAAGCTAGTTATTTAGACCTTTTAACCAATTGTTTAACACAACAAGTCTATTGGCCTCATCATGCAATTCTTTAAAAGCATGTAGTCATTGAGTTTAATCATTCCTATCTTTCAAGGACATAGAACTAGCCTAACTAGAAGATGATTCATATCCAGCCATAGACATAGCTTTGTGTTCTTTATCTTCATCTTGTGATGAACATCTTGTTGAAACATCATTGCAACCCGTGCTATGTAGGCTATCTTCTCTCTTGTCTTATTTTCTTCTCTCCTCTTAACATTCTTATATTTTGTCTGGTTAAAGTTTGCATACTCTTTGAATTACCTTTATATTTACTTTCTTCTATAGGAATTTCGCAAACTTTTTAACCATGAGATTAAAATTCTCATTGTCACTGATTTTAGGTATTTCCTCATCAGAATCTACTCCTTTATGAGCAATACCTTCAATGCTAAGCTTTTCATTTTCTTCTCATGAATTTTTTGCTCATTTAGCCTATTGATTTCAATTTCATTCTCATTGATTTTGATAAACAATGAATTTGTAGTCATAATGGAAAGATCTTTGGATTTTGAAATGGCTATGACTTCCATCTGCCAACTCCTATCAATGCATTTCAACACTTTAATAATTAGCTCCTCCTTATCAAAGGCTTTCCCTAGAGAAATGAGATGATTTACAATATGTGTAAATTTGTTTTGCACATCAACAATGCTTTTTCCATATTTCATCCTAAAATCCTCATACTTTTGAATCAGTGCATGCTTTCTTGCTCTTTTCACATCATTGATTCTTTCATGGGTTGCCTCCAGCATGTCCCACATATCCTTTACATAATTGCATTGAGATACTATGAAAAAACTCATCCAGGTTTAGCCTAAATGTGATGATGCTTTTTTCAGCACAATCATACTATGTCTTTTTCTTCTCCTCCTCGGTTTAAAGACTCCACAACTTGTCTACCTGTTGTTGAGTCTCGGTTGAGGGTCTAACTTATCCATCAAGTACAATGGTTCAATTTTAGCACAACAAGGTTGTATGCATAGGGATTTGGTTTGATAAAATAGTAAAATATAATCTACTTTAATTTTTGCAAGAAAACAGTACCAAGGATTTTTAACAGTTTGAAAATATATTCAACTAAGCATAAGACTTGGTGATGTTGATTAAGGTGTTGGGATTGAACTTATCTTCTTTCACTCAACTGCATTATTGTTGATTATCAATAAATTATGTTCTTTGTCTTAGTATTCTTGGAAGTACTCTTAAATGTAATTCTAGCCTCATGTTTATAGTATTAGAACCTAAGGGTGTTAGACGCATGATGATTCCCATCCAGGTGGAGGAACTCCTTGCATTAAGAATAAGACTCTTTAAACCAACTAAAGCTGCATATACATCTCTAGTATATGCCGAGCATTAGGAGATTTGATTGGATCTAAAAACTAAACCAGTTCTCAATTGTATATAGTGTTAACGAAGTATGATGATTGATCAAGTCATCAAAGCAATGAAAGTAAATCAAATAAACAACACATAAAACAATAACATAATATATATCAAACAAAGTGCAATATAAAGAGTTTAGAAGTTAAATCAAATCCCAACTAAAGACGAAGTTAGCTACTCTTAATGATGTATACAAAAGGAACACGGAGTAGCTTTCCTCCTTCCATAGCTTACAAAAGATGTAGAATATAAACTAAGCTAACTATGGAGTCTCTCTTTTTGTTTTATGAAAGTATAAAGAGTAATAAACCCTACAAATAATTAAACATTTCCCAATACCCCTAGATTTAAAATTTGGTATCTGGTCTTCCAAGTGTAGAGCACCCCGAATTTTCTCTTTATTTTCTCTTCTGTTGGGGTGAAAGAGAAAGGAATAGAACAAAAATTATACGTGCTCTCAGATAGGAACCATAATCCCTTTATGTAACCTCTGTCAGTTACTATTTTCTAAAAAGTCAATATTTCTAATTTGTCCCCTTCATCAAATGAGAATATTGCAGGTACATAGTTAATATTTTCATGACAAATATATACTCTTAGCCATAGATATAATTCATTAGGTCTCTTTCATAAATTGACTAATAAAATATAAGGGCTCTAATACATTTAATTATTTATCATATATATGCATGACCCAAATTTTTAACATCTCACTCTAGAATGATTTACAAAATCAACATGAAAATAACAAAGACATGGTCTGTATTTATATAAATTCTAAGTACTACTCTAGCTCCTATCCAAGTAGGTTAGCCATGGAGGTTTCCTTCTTGAGTGGGTTTGCAACCAAGCTTGGGCAGTTAACTTAGTGATCAACAATGAAGGTTTCCCTCACATGGAGTTTTCTCTTAATGCTCAACTGTCATTCTAGAGCTTAAGGTTTCCTTATAGGGAAGGTTTCCTAAAATGTGGCTCAGTACCAATATCACTACTCAGCTGTAGGATCTTATTTTGGGTCTTCTCATTTCATCTCTTTTGGCTGAGCTGCAACTTTGAGGATTAGTACCACCTTCTTAATTTCCTTCATTTTTCTTGCAAAAACAACACAAATACATGAAATCCCACTTTTTATAACTTCTTCTCTCCTCCTTTTGTATTTTAATGCAAAAAGGGTTGTTTTAGTGATTTTTATATTGAATTTATGCAAGATAAGTGTATAATGATACGCAATTTTACTAAAAGTAGACAATTATCACTTGCTTATTATTAACAATGTGTTTTGGAACAAATGGCCTATTCACAATGGCATCCCAAATTCCTTGGTCAATAGTTTGAATAAGGATTTTTATTCTTAATTTCAAAAATTGGTAGTTAACACCACTAAACATATGAGGCATATGAATAGAGGCACCTTTAGCACAACTAAGTTTGTTCTCAACCATGATTTTGAAGAAAAAAAATTCAGAATCAAATTCTTAAGCAAATTATAAGAACTAGCTCTTCACACCAATTGTTGACTTAAAAAGATGAAGGCCAAGAAGGGTTGGAAGGTTGAACTTGACTTAAGGAAACTAACTGTTTTACAAAAACTTTTACAAACTTCATTAAATCTATATGACTAATGGAATTTCAGAAACCTTGTTACTAGACATGAGCATTTTAATCGATTGTAAACCAAATAAGAACCAAGATTTAGAACAAATAAGCAAGCTACATCTAGCTAACATATGCAACCTAAGCATAGCCTTCATTAAGAAGAATCACAATGTTATAATTACACACAATCTTGTAATATCACACTAATCGAAAACCTATAAGAAGCACTCTACCCCTAACAACATTTTGTTGCAAGCTGGACACTTTCAACAACCACGAAAACACACATAAAACTAGAAAAGTAAGATCTAACTTGAAAAAATTTCCCTAGCTTTCTCAAGATATGAGATCTTGTCCAAAGAAAACAAAATGTCAAAAACCCATTTCAGCAACTTAACAAATATCATTACATTTATATGAACTTAATTACAATTACCCCATTCACAAGTCTTCTCCCATTGTTCTCAGCTAAGTCTTCAATTGCCTTGCATAGATTCATAAAATTATAAGTCTAATATGGTTCTTATACATTGTCCATTGTATCTTGCTTTAGATCTCATTCTATTGTGTCTTCGATGATTTTAAGTCAAGATGTCAAAGATTGCATGTAAAGACACTCTGACGCTTAAGTTAGAAGTTGTCAAAATAACAATAAATGTTGTAAAAAATAAATAGTTATTTACCTCATAAATAGTGCCTATTTGTACAATTTTGTTTTCTTTTAGCTAGATGGGTTTCAAGTTCGTTATTCTTAATTATCTGATAATCCTTTATGCTGTTTAGTTAAGGGTAACCTTACTTTATAGGTGAAGTCCTAGACGGTATCAACCCTGTACACAAGTTAATGAGACCATCTCGGTTCCACCCTATACACAAGTCATCATTAAAGTTGTCATTATCATAGTGTTGTTTTGTTGTAGAAGGAGGTGTGATTAGTATTAGAAGAGGTAGTACTGACACTAGTACAAGGAAGACTTTCTATGCTAGTTAGAAAAGACTTTCTATGTCGGTTACGGAACCAACATAGATACAACCAACATAAAAAATTTTCACTTTCTATGTTGAATATTGGTACAACAAGCATAGAAAGTTCTACTTTCCACGATTTTTCATTCTTACACCCTAATTCACAAATTCCATACATCATAACCACATCAATCTTCGCCTTCATCCAACCATTTTTCTTTACCATTCTTAAACATACATTTGCACTTTCATGCCTTGCAAATAAGGCTTAGAGACGTGTGTTCTGCCGATGAATGGCTCTCGATTAATGTCATCGTGGATTTTAAATGGAGGCCTAGTGTAAGAAGGATGCTCGCGACACTGGTAGCAATTTCAATGGGAAATGTTGTGGTGGTGGAAGAAACACCAGTGTAGGGAGGAAGAGGAAACCCTTGCACGTGGAGAAGAAGATAAAAAATACCCAAATGTATCAACAATGTTCAACCAAATGTGGGTATTGGAAAACAACAAGTAAAGATTCTCAAAGTTTTGCAATAGGAATGAAGGTTGGAAGTATAAAGATATTATGCCAGTTATAGTGACGAACTGACATAATATCCGTATTTTTTAAATTAAAAATAGGGTTAAGTATGTTTTTAGCCCTTGAACTTTGATGCAAAATTGAAACCAGCCCTTATCCAAAACTTTGATACATTTTGTTCCTCAAATTTTAAAAATGATTGGATATAGTCCTTTTAACTCAATTACATTAAATTTCTTTGATGTGTCAAATGCGTTTCATGCTAGTATTTGAGTTTTTTATATTGTTTGACACGTTCCTTCTTCTTTATATGTTGGAAACATGTTTTACATGTTAAATAAATTTAACGTAATTGGGTTAAAAGACTATATTTATTCATTTTTAAAGTTTAGGGACTAAAATGTATCAAAGTTTCAGACATGAACCAATTCTAATTTCGCGTCAAAGTTCAAGGACTAAAACCATACTTAACCCTTAAAAATGATATACGGTCCTACCCTCTATGTTGGTTCTAGGTATAATCGATATAGAAAGTATTGTACTTTATTACAAAATTGCAACCAATCCCACTTTCTATGCTAGTTCTAGTGATAATTAGCATAGAAAGTATCATCATACTTACAATTCTACCACTTCTTCACTTATCATGGCGGATGGATTATAATCGTCATAATAAGTCATCATAAAATCCAATTTTTGCACTAGTGTGATGAAGATAGGTTATTTAATGAAAAATTCAACATAAATTGTGTTATTCACTTTCTAAAGAAACCTAACTTTTTTTTTCAACAGTTAACATGTTTTCCAATGTCTTATTTTCTTTAAATAATTTGGACAAAAGATGTCTCATAAGTTCAAATTCAGTTGATGTGATGACATTTAAAAGAATTGAAGAATGTTTGAACTTTTCACCCACTTATTCTAAGCTATAAATTCACCCTCTTTTGTCCAACACTAAAAACATAACTTAATATGTCATTATCAAACAAATAGCTAAATGCATTATCTTCTAGTGTATCTTGAGATGGATCTTTTTGAAAAATAAGTTTTTCATTATTGTTATAAAAAAAAAATATCAAAATGAGATTCAATATTAAATGATGCATAAATGTGCACACAAGTTGATTTTTAAAAAAACTTGAAATGGTAAAATAATTATAACAATAACAACAATTTTTCAAGTCTTTGAAGACATTCGTCCATCAATTTTAGTCGTCTTATAGGTCTTTTATGCATAAATTTTAGAGTGATGTTCGCCTGTTGTTTATGAAAATAAACAAGTTAGTTACATTTATAAATGGAAAAGAAAATTAAAGAAATTTATATTACATAACAATATCTTAAAATGTTTTCATGCAAGGATTGATGATCTCATATGCAATGAACCTTAGAAGAATTTTATTATAAGCATTAGTTTTTGCTTTATTTTATCAATCATGATTGCTCCCATTATAATTGCTTCCTTAATGTATCAAGATCCAAGCACCCATATAAAAACTACTTTGAACTCTATATATAGCATTTAAAAAGTCTTCATATGCCTTATGTTCATATATCCTTCGAATTTATGAATTATGAGTAGACGACCACTTGTATTTTTTTCTACATTACAAATATTGAAAGTTGCTAGTATATATCCAATACTTTTACATAAAGAACAATTAGGTTTGAACTCAAACCACATCCTCACAACATCTAGGTTTGAACTCTTAGCCTATTTGTAAGTCTCTTAACTTTCTTCAAATTTCCCTTTTATTATTATGGAGATTTCATGTTTGGGCTAAATAAAGGGATGAAACTTGCACAATAAGACAAAATAAATAAGTTACACAAGTTTAAAATAAAAATAAAACTTTGAAGAATGCAACGCCTTTATTAAAGACTTTGAAGATTGGATATGTTCATGAAAACTTAGATACATTTTTAGAATGTGTTGTGTTCATTAGGATTCATTGTAAGTGTCTCTCTCTTTAATGATTTAATCTTAAAATCAAGTTTGCAAAACTTCTCAAACTTATCTTGGTGATAAGATTCTTTTAATTGATTAGTAGTTATTTTTAATAAGCTAAAATGTTTTTATTTTGGTTTGAAATGAATATAGAGAAAATAAGTTATGAGCTTATTGTTTTAATGTGCTAAAACAATGACTTAACCTATTAATTTCATCATTAAGTGTAATAAACAAATGAAAATGTAATTTGAATCCATTAAAATAGATAGTTTGAAATCTATATAACTCTATTATTTTGAAAGTATTTAACACGAGATTAAAACATAAGTTTATGATATTTATTCTACTATTGAGAATGTAATATCCTAGCCGGATAGTATTAATTTAAAGAAAATAAAATTATAAATAATAATGACTCGTCAATTAATAAAAACCTTTTTTCCCAAAAATGTGGGAAATTTAAATCTTTATTAAATGTGCTCAGATCAAAAACCATAAATCAAACTCAACTAGTACAAAATCCAAAGCCCAATCATAAATAATTGATTACAAAATGATAAAATGTTCTATAAATCATTTCCTATGCTAGTCCTTCTCTGGCTCTATGTGTTGACATCATCATCACCTGAAATAACGTCTACTCTCATGTGACACATGACACGATCGTCACCAAATATAAACAGATAGGGTGAGCTAAAAACATTAAACAGAGACATATCATAAAACTCTCACCCAAAGCATTTAAAATTAACACAACCCCTTCTGAGGACCTCCACTCTCATGCACTAGAAATCATGGCCTTCCACAATGTTCATCTAGATTTTTCACACTTTGACAATGACTTTAAGATGGCACATGCTGCCACAAGCCACCACTAGTAGACCAACACGTGTGGAAATTATCACGTTACAAACCATCATCCGTAACAACCAAGTAGAGCTAACTATTACGAACAACCATTTGAATTCTCACACAAGATTTCCAACATCATCGACCCACCCCCCGTGAGTGACAATCAACTGGAGCTAGCCAATATGAGCCACTACTCATATGCTCCCGTAGGATTTCCAACATCACCGACCACCACCCATGATCGCACGTGTTCACAACACATTATGAGCCATCACTCGTAAATGGGCCTCAACATGTCTCAAACCAAAGCCAACATCCCAAGCTGTGTAGACCACACAAAAGTTACAAATAACAAATTATTCCCCCCTTTTGCACTATCGCCTAGAGCAGCTTAAGCGCCACCAAACGATAAGTCACTACAGGCTGCCTGGTGGGCACCCCACACCGCTAGGCGCCACACGATCCAATGGCCACTGTTTTAGTAGTTATCGCCTGGCGATCCAATGTTAGGAACAAGGCAATAAAGGAAAGAATAAAGGAGAGAAAAATAAACGACACAAAGAATTTGACATGGTTCAGTATACAATGTGTATGCCTATGTCCACGACTACACTAGGAAGTATTTTTATTTTGGTGTGTATAGAGCTTTATAAAAGATCTCTTATATAGCAAAATAGAGAACCACATCTCACAATCCTAAGTGATGTGGGATTAAATCAAGCACTATAATACAAACAATTCTCCCACTCGGGGTTTGGTTTACATTACCACCTAGTGTATCATCAATTTTCTTGAAGGTCAGTTGAGGCAATGCAAAGCCTCAACTTAGTTTGTGTAACAGTCTTGGTCAACATATCAACTGGATTCTCTACACCTATAATCTTCAACAAAAACAAGTCTCCATCATTAGTCAAGTTTTTGATAAAATGATACTTCAATTCAATGTGCTTGCATCTGGACTGAAGAATTGGAATTTTAGCAAGACAAATAGCATTTTGATTGTCACTGAACAACGGAGACTCATCTTGTTGTTTTCCTAATTCTTTTACAAGGTTCTTCAATCATATCATCTCTTTTGCTACTTCTAAGATAGCTACAGACTCAGTTTCAATGGTTGAGAGGGATACTTTTCCTTGAAGTTTGGAGTTCCAACTGATAGCTATATCACCCAACGTCAAAATGTAAATTGTTGTGCTCTTTCTGCCATCCAAATCACTGTTAGGACTCTCGCAAGCGTACCTGGTCGCGCAAGTAGTAATCGGTAAGACCGGGATATCGTTTTCCAAGAGACTCATGTATACTAAATAATTGTGTAATTAGTGACTAATTTAAAGTGAAGAATGAATCCATATTTTGAGTTTCATGCAAGAAATTAAATTTTACATAAATGATTAAAATTGAACTTTGGAAGTTAAAGGCACTTAGTGAATGGAAAAGATTAGAAATGATATGAATTGATATTGCTGGGGTTAGAATTCACCAACTATGCTCTCATGGAACTACAGTTTTACATACTCTACGTTAATATGCTAATGTCAACCCACAATTATACTCAAACCCTAATTCCTTAATGGGTTGAGCCTAAATTTCTTTATTAAGAGTCAATCCCTTGAACTCTTAATATATATATATATATATATATATATATATATATATATATATATATATATAGAGAGAGAGAGAGAGAGAGAGAGAGAGAAAGAGATATATATATATATATATATATAGATATAGTGTTGTATATGGATTTATAAACTACATTAATGGCATAATAAGAAAAAAAAAGAACATACTATGGTTGTGAAATGACAGAAACAACAAAGACAAAGACATTGATAAGATATAGGATATGAACAAACTAACGACAAACAACTAATGGAGGGAGACAATTAAGGTCGATGTAATTACATTGAGCAACAATGAAAAGTGTTAAGACCCTTATAGTCCAACCTTTGTAGCCCATCTAAACATTCTCATCTTAATAAACTCTTTATGAGTTTTGATTGTAGTAAAAGCTCAATTTGAATTATTTGGATAATATATGTTTATTATAGAAACATTATAATATGTGTTTTGTTCTAATTTAAGAACCACTAGACCATCCAATAGTATTATCAGACTTAATGGTAGAGATTCTAATATTCTTTAGATGTTCACATGATTAAATTTGTTTGAACATAATCTTACATAAAAAAAATTGTAATAATAAACTAAGTGGTAGTTGTATCGAATACACAAAGTTATATCTCCAATGTTAAAAATTTAAGTAAAGAAAGATTTTATTACAAATGATCATGAAATAAATATTTTATGCAAATAATATAATAATAATTCAATGATATATCTATAATTTGTTTTCAAATTTTTTTCCTTATCAGTTAAAGTAAGAAGTAGGAGTGAAGATAAATATTAGGACATTCTATGTTGAGCTTCTAATGAAGCAATGCATTGAATATTCCATGTTCATGACAAAGATCAAGAAAAAAAATCAAATATTAGTTAAAAAGTTGATGCAATTATCATCTATATAAGCCTATAAAAATTATTCAAGATGAAGAAGAAGAAAACACAATTATTACATAATTTTTTTCTCTTCTAGTACTCAATAATGTTAAGGTTTCTTTATGGATGAACAAAGCAATTGTAATTATTCACAACGCAAAAGAAACCAAATGAATTGAAATTATTATCTCTTTGAATGTTGTTCTTTTTTTTTTGTGAGATCTTAATCTTAAGGTAAAGTATGTGTTGTGTGGTGAAGATCATGCTAAATGGATTGTGTGCTATGCAAAGTTAGCCTTTGGAGGAGGTAAATTATATGGGGGAATCAAGGTCAGCAAGGAAATTACAGAAATTATAATCAAGGATGGAAGTCTCATCCAAGCATGGGATAAGTCAAACCTTCAAATAGGCCACCTTAGCAACACCACCACACACAACAACCCTTTTGGCATGAAAGGATATTAAAACTTGAAGAAACACTTCAACAATTCATGCAAATCTCTATCACTAATCACAAGAGCACTAAAGCTTCCATCCGTAATTTGGAGACTCAGATGGGTCAATTGGCCCAAAAGCTGGAGGAAAAATTTGAAAAATATTTTACAAAGAACATTGAGTCAATTCAAAGGAGCATTGTAATGTTATCATTACTAAGAGTGGAAAAGTATTAGGGGAGAGAGTGGAGAAAAAAAAGGTTGAAGAAAATATAGAGAGTGAAAAAAATGAGAGTGATGAGGAAAAAATGAAAAGAATGAAAAAGATAAGAATGAAGATAAAATGAGTGAGAAGAATAAGGAAATAGTTGAGGAAGGAAATCAAGAGAAGGAAGAGAAGGAGAAAAGAAAAGGGAAAGAAGTGGAATCTCTTCCACACCCTTCAATCCCTTCACGAAAAGACAAGGAGAAATAGCTTGTCCGTTTCACGAATATTTTTAAGAAGTTGGAGATCAATATTCCTTTCTCAAAAGCACTACAACAAATGCATGCTTATGCAAGATTCATGAAAGACTTCCTTATTAAGAAGAGGAAGTATATATAATAGGAGAATATTTAAGTTCAAGGAAATTGTACTGCTATAATACAAAATTCGTTGCCACCAAAATTCAAAGACCCTGGTAGTTTCACTATTCCTTGTACAATTGGAAATTTGGCTATTAGAAAACATTTATTGATTTAGTGGCTATCATAAATTTGATCTCTTTATCTATGGTTAAGAGAATTAGTGGTCTTGAAGTCAAGCCAACAAGGATGACCTTGTAGCTGACAGATCGGTCTGTTAAATGTCCATACGAGGTCATCGAAGATGTACTTGTAAATGTTAAAAAGTTCACTTTTCTAGTAGATTTTGTCATTCTTGATATGGAGGAAGATACTCAGATTCCTGTCATGAAAACCGCCAAAGTTATCAAAAATGGTGATGGCAAGCATTAAGCAAAAAATTAGAGATCAAGACGAGGAGGTCAATTTCAATATGTCTAAAGCAATACACAATTATGATAAGGAACAAAAGGATCTGAATGTTGTAAAGGAAATCCTGTCTATGACAAGTAAACCATGGCATGCTTCAAATTTGCTAACAAAATTGTTCCAGTTGTTTCTCTCCACAAAGGGTCAAGGAAAAAGAAAAAGGATACTACTCTGTACTTGAAAAAGGATGTTCTAGTTCATCTCCCCACTTTGATAGGAAGAGATGAACTCATATCAAGCCAATGGGTAAAGTTTGGTAAACCTATATTGAAGATTATTCGCAGAAGATAGAGATCCAAATGGTCAAATATATGAGTTGTTAAAGAAATTAGAGATGATGGAAAATTTGAAATTGAAGAGTCTTACTCAAGGAAAATTATAGTTGTAAACACTAAAAGTTGAAGTCTTAGAGGTGTGATGAAGGGAAAAGCATACCAGAAGGACATATCTTGAACCATGAAAAGTTGAAGCCTTATAGGTATGAAGAAGGGAAAAAGCACACCAGAAAGACTGATCACAAACCATGAATATCATGTGTTAAGCTAAAAGACGTTAAACAAACAATTTTTGGGAGGCAACCCAATATTTTTCTTTCTGAAGTTTTATTTTTCTAAGTCTCTTTTTTTAATTTTATATTTCAGCATCACTCGTTGGATTACCTAACTTGACCAACGAGTATTTGCTTTTGTTTCTATGATGAAAAAATTAAAAATTTTGAAAAAGTTTCAGGCAAAGAATTTATACCACTTTCCTAGTGACCAATGCATTCCATTCACTAACCTTTCTTTGTGTTCTTAATCTACAGGTACTCATTCACCTTCTTCATTGGCATTCTAGTATTATACGATTTCATTATACCAGGGGATAAAGATCAGAAGGAGGATGGTACGTGGAGGCCATGGCTAGGCCATGATTGGGTCAAGATGTTTTTTTGTTGAAAGTCTCACATCGACTAGAGATAAGACAATTTTATAATATATAAGTGGAGTGCAAACTTTACCTTTCAAGCCGATTTTGTGGGGTTGAGTTAGGATTAAACTCCACTTCCTAACATGATATCAAAGCCATTGTTTAAAAATCTTATCCTAGCAAGATTTCTTGGACATTCTGTTACACCCGCTATCGAGCCTCTATTTCTAGTCCCACGCATGAGGTGTATATACCTCAGCGTGAGGGGGTGTGTTGGAAGTCCCGCATCGATTAGAGATAAGGAAATTTCATAATATATAAGTGTGGTGCAAACCTCACCTTACAAGTCAGTTTTGTGGGGTTGAGTTAGGCTTAAAATGCATTTCCTAACATTTTTATTGCTTTATTATTAGTAGTAGTATTAGTAGTATCATTTGCATTATAGTTTGTATTAATCCATTTTAATTTATGTTTGCTTAATTGTCAAATTGTATCTGAATTTGTTCTAATCATGTTCTCAAACTATATGAATTGAATGTTTATGGTCAATTGTGTTCAAAATATGCTTGAGTATTCATTTTCTTGTCTTATAATTGTGCATAGAGTTAGGATAACTTGTGGCATACATTGATTGAGATAATTGGTGTGATTGCATTGAGTCAGTCCTTGCTTAGTTTGAGAATATGACAGATTGTTGGATATTTTAGTGTGTGAGCTTGAGGGTAGAGAGTTGTAAGGGAAGTAATTATTTCCATGAAATTGATTATTGTCTAATTCTTGTTAATATAATCACATAAATGGATAGATAAGACATAAGAAATTATCTTGATTTATGTGTTTCAAAGTACTTGACCAAATATCCAACCTTGATATGAGCTAATCATTTGTAAACATTTTTTAGCCTAATTGTTTCATTATTCTACCCTTAGCTTGTTAAGAACATATATCTTGTCTCACACCTTAGCCAAGGAGAATAGGTAAATGTTGAGTAAATGTATGCAATTAGGTAAGTTTGGGGTGAGCATAAACACCCTACCCAGGTATGGGATTGAATAAGTTTGGGGTAGGGTATCAATTCCCTACCCATGGGATTGAAATACGACTATTGGAAAATATGATTGTTGGAAAGTTCTTAAAGCTACTTGTCCATATATAAAGAAAAAAAAAGACAACAAATCACATGTGATAAAAAAAAGGTTGAGTTATGAGAAGAATATAAAAATTTTTGGGAAAACTATTGATAGAGAATACCATGATATCTTAGAATTATTTACATTTAGTTGTTCTCTTCAGTTTGGTGGTGTTTTTGAATTCTTGGGAAACCATATTTCTTATACCCAAGCCTCATTACAACCTATGAAAGACCTTTTGATCTAGCCAGATATGTGAATTGTGTACATTGTTGCTGATTAAGTGTATCTGAAATGTTTTTGATGATGTCCATAATAGCATGACAGTGGTTAACATGACATGTGTGTGATAATATGAAAATGTTAATTTGCTGCCCCGATAGTCGACTAGCCAACTAATGTAGTCGACTAGGTTCGTGCCTGATAGCAGCTGTTATATAAAAACAATTTTTGCACTTTCTGAAGCTGAATCTGTTCAACCAAAAGAAAGAAAGAGAAGTGTGAAACAGGTTCTTGGAGTTATCTTGGAAGGTCCTCTTGAAGAATTCTATCAAGACACATTCAATTTTGACTTGGCAAGAAGAAGAAATTTCAGTCTTGGAAAAGGTGTACTCAATCCATTTTGTAGGCTTTGTTCTTAGGTTTTGATACAGTTTGAAACTGTCTGTTTCTGTTGTTTTCTGTCTAAAGCAAGTGTATGTGATAGCCTTGCTGTTGTGTGGTTGTGCAAGTGTGTGGATGCCTTGCGTGTGTGTTCCTTTATCTTAGAATTTAGATTTATCAAGTGTATTTGTAAATCTTGAAATTCTTGTGATATAGTGAATA